>OGPT01002618.1_pt1 | contig 14111 bp, 11 predicted proteins | sample 1552951 | NCBI WGS metagenome assembly OGPT01 (sample SAMEA2580224, study PRJEB22360) | human gut metagenome | biome: human gut; feature: human-associated habitat; material: faeces | place: Denmark | collected 2008/2010
TGATAAGTGGGTAAATGATAATTTAGCGGCTTAAAGCTCGATGGCGGATACATCCAACTCGCCGGACATTAGCTTAGGCAGCAGTGTATCTCTGAGTGCTGTTAGATTGTATATTTCATTTTGGTTAGCCTTAATCTGCGCAAACATTGGTGCAGCAATATCGTGAAACTCTTTTAGCTCATAATTAGTAGGCACAACAAATGGCATACCCTTAATAATTTTTGAGTTTACTGCTGTCGCAATAGAAGATGTACTACCCATGGTCTCAAAGTTAAAGCAGCGAAGAAAGCAATAAAGGTATTCGTTGATGCTTTTGCAATCTGTTTTGAAATGGGCAATAGCTTCATTGGTTGTCATCTCTCCGTTAGTAATCGCTATTCTTCCTACGGTGAGTTTGAAACTAAGCAAAACCGTGTTGTCGGGAACTACTTTGATGTTGAAACGCTTCACAGCTTCTTGCGTCAATCGCTCTGAACTTTTTCGGATATATAAGCCACAAGACCCCATATCAGAAATAGAAACCCAGGTGACATCTTCGGGGTTGTTGCTAAACCACTGTGACTCCTTTCGGGGAGGCGTTTTACCGATTGAAATATCAAAAAACTCATCAGCACGGCAGATAGTGCGTTCAGCGTTAGTGGTATCAATAAACTTATTGCGATACATAGCCAACACTTGCTGCTCTAAATTATCATTTAGCAATTTCAAATATATTGGAGGAAAACAAATGTGGGTTTTTAAATCAATAAAAAACTACGAAGAAATGGTCGACAAAATAGCGAATAGTGTTTTTGTCATATCAACTATTTTGTTATTCTTACTGTCGCAAGTAAATGAAGGCTTTTTTTCTCTACTTAAAAAAATGTCCTTGGGGACTTATGTAGAAATATTCAACTTAAAACTTCATTTAGCGATATTTTACATTCCGTTTATGATGGGATTTTTTGAACATGCTTTTAAAATACACGATAAATTTTCTTTAATACTTGGTATCAGAAAAAAGTACGATAAAAATGTAGTGGTGAAAAACATTATTGCTCATTGTAAAATAGAGAATGTAAACAAGTTATCAGATAAGCAGGTTAGTGAGATTATGAGCTCTTGCTTTTATCGATATGCAAGTTCAACCAATCCAGTGATAGATTCTCATTATATTACTTTGGCGCTCACCGAATGGTGCTGGTTTTGGACCATTCTTGATACGCTAATATTGTTCATTATTATAGGAGTGATTTGGTTAGCACTTTCTTGGTGGAGTTGGGAATGTTTTTTGGTTGTTGTTGCTATAGTTATTTTTCTTCTTTTACTCTTGAAGTTGGTTTACATTCAAATGAAAAAATACACAGAAAAAGAGATATCAGCCATATTTTCCGCTACGGACAAAGAAAAAGCAGGCAATCGAAATATTAAAGAACTTATAGAAGAGGCCGTAAAAAATGCATTATCAAATAAATGATATTATCGTTAAATCTGAACTTGCGGCCAAACCCCTTTCCCAAACTAATAAGTATGTTCTTCAATACATTTCATTATTGTCAAATGAATATGAAGTGTTAGATTATGGTTGTGGAAAACTTAGATATTCCATACCGATTTCCAAAAAGGTGAAAGAAATCGTCGCAATAGACTCTAAAGAACAAGTGGATTCTTATAAGAAAATTGGAGATAGGTATTGTCGACCACGCGATTGTAGTAAAGATAATTTAATGGTTATGAGCATTGATGAGATGGATTGGAGTGAAAAACGTTTTGATGTTGTGTTTTGTACAAATGTTTTGTCTGCGATTCCATTTGAAAAAGAGCGAATTAAGCTCTTGGAAAATGCCAAAAAAGTAATGAATAACACGGGAGTACTTTTTATTTCAGTTCAATATCGTAATTCATATTTTAAAGGATATAATTATCGAAATGATGTCTCCAAGTACAATGATGGCTGGCTAATAAAAACGAAGTCCCGCAATCAGGTGGCTTTTTATGCGGAACTTCCTGCGGATTATATAATTGAATTGTGCAAAAGGGCAGGCTTTTCTTCGTTTAAAGTTAAAAAAAAAGACGGGAGCTGCTTTATTGAGGCTAAAAACATTTGAGTTTGAAAAAAGAAATGAGAAAGAGACATAACAGGAAATTTATGCAATCGTGCCATGTTCATGTGCTTTGTATTGAACAATAGTATTTTATGTTTTGTTACATTTCATAGGAGTATTATATGGATATCTTTGACAACGAACTTGAAATAATAGAATTTTTTAGAGAGACTGAAACGAGAGAAACTCTTTTGTTGCCCGAAAACGATGAAAACGCAGAACAAGTATATTTATCTATAGTGCAAAAGTGGGAAAAGTGGACAAACAGTTCCGGAAAAACTGATCCTCCGCCAGATTTCTTTAGCGATGAACTTGGTCTTATGATGGATGTCATGAGAGTTGATGATCATGGTCATGTTGGGCGCAATGGAAAGAGTATAGTAAATCCTACCTTGCAAAGAGAATCGGAGGTTATGCGAGAGCTGAAACAAAATGGCATTCTTGATATGTTTCCCAATACTCAGCCATACCTTATTGTTGATACAAAACTGCCTACAGACGAAGATCACAATTATATTTTTTATCGTGACAATTTTAATAGAACTATCGGATCTCATATTAAAAAAATAGCAAATTATAGATTGAATCATCCAGGGCTGAAAACAGTTTTCTTTGTTTTTGATGAATCTTCACTGTATTTTGAAAGTTTGGAACCACATAAGGCGAGAAAAATTGGGGATGTTCAATATGGAAAACCACATTTGTGGTTTTGGGACAGTGCTTTTATGACCTTGGTTAAAAATTCTGATATCGATTATTTGGTATGGCTTACTCCGTATAAACATTGTGATCTGTTTTCTTCTGCTGATGGACGAGTTGAACTTCCGAGAGTAGTGGTTATCAATGTCCGAAATATAGAAACTCCGTTTATGCAATATGAACTGTCAAAGATGATAAGTGCAGAGTTGTGAGTGTATTGTATATAGGATGATGTGTTAAATTGTATTGCTCACACTGTGGTTTTTTGGATTTCTACTCAATAACAATGAAAGGAAAAGTTATGAATACTTCAGAAAATCAAGTTACAGATACCATGTATAAAGATAATGAAACCGTCGTATCTGAACTGAACGACTACTTATTGGCCATTTCCGTTTTGCGCCAAGCAATAAAGCGCGATGAAGGTGACGGTTCGGATAATAAACACTTTTTCTTTCGCGGGCAAGCCAGTAATGAATGGGATGTAACTCCGGGAATCTTTCGCAATAATATGCTTCCCCATGAGGCAGAACTGATTCGATCTGCTTTTGTGCGTAACCCTGCGGATTTTCGTGTTTTGACCACAGATTTTGAGCGTTTAACGAAACTTCAGCATTATGGCCTTCCTACGCGACTGCTGGATGTAACGCAGAACCCATTAGTTGCATTATATTTTGCTTGTCAGTCAAATCAAGAAGTGAAGGAAACCGAAAATGGACCGGAGTTGTCGCAACCTACAGACGGAATCGTATCATACAAGCGCGATTATTGTAAGGGATATGATGATCTTGAGGTGAGAACCCTTTCCTATTTGGCAAACCGGGAGATATACGGCGATTTTACGCTGGAACAGTTACTGAGCGAATTGCAGGAACGCTACATATATACACAAAAGACGGCAGACGAATGTCGGAAAGGCAATTACAAGAGTTTAATTTCTATCATACAAAGCAATTGCTTTGTAATCTCAAACCTGAATAACGAACGCTTGATTCGTCAAAGCGGTGCTTTCCTGCTGTGCGGGCAATGCAATATCACTTTGAATCAATCTGACCCCGGAAAAAGCGTGATACAAAAAGCAAGCGGTAGCGTTGTTTCCGAATTTGAAGAAGGCGTTTTCCGAATTCCGGCAGACCAAAAAGGAGCTATTTTGGAGGAGCTGGATTTTTACAATATCAACGAGGGAGCGCTCTTTCCCGAGTTGGAGCATCAGATGACTTATATCAAAAAATTGCAATCTAATAAGGTTGCTGCTTCTGTTGGACACTTTACAAAGGTTGATTTGACCGACGATGACGATCGGACAGTGCCGCTTCTTGAAATCTCAGACGATGAGGTTGACAAGGTTATTCGAGATGTAATCAAAAAATCATTAAATCCGCTTTTATTTGATGAATGTTATACCGCAATTCAAGATAATATGTCGATTGATTGGTATCGAAAAGACAATGTTTTAAGCAAGATGCGGTTAGCCATTGCGGATGCTATTCAAAAAGCGTCTTATGGTGGCGATAGAATTTCGGCTAAAAATGCGGCACAGCGAATCGTAGCCGATATAGTAACACAAATCGGAGAACTGCAGAAATCATCGGAAGAAGAGCCTGTTTGATTATTCTGTTGGCAAGACAAATTATATCTTGGAGGGTTTATCGTGGCAAAGCCAATAAATATATATTTGCAATCTCGAATAAATGAAGAACTTCCTTTCAATCGTGTGGAAAAGCATTCTTCCGGGAAGATTGAGCTTTGCAGGATTCATGAGCACGAGATCAAATCCCTTAAATATATTGTCGACGCACTGATGAATATGGGCCTTTCCTTAGAAATGCTGGATGGATTTTTTTATGGATATCGAATTCCTCAGATCGGCAAGGAATTTGATCTTTTGAAATTCACAGAAACAGAATGCTTGAATATTGAACTGAAAAGCCAAGCCGTTCCCCTTGAACAGGTATTATCTCAACTGAAAAAGAACAAATACTACCTTGCACACTTAGGGAAAAAGGAACACCTTTATACGGTAATTACCGATACAATGACTTGCTATATGCTCGACCAGGGTGACACTCTGCAATCTGTTGAATTCTCTGTTGTCGCAAATGATGTGAAAAACTTTGGATATCATTACCTAACAGCAATTGATCACATGTTTAGAGCATCGGATTACCTTGTATCCCCTTTGAATACACCCGATAAATTTATAAATGGAGAATACTTTTTAACGCCTGCGCAAGAGCAAATACAGAGAAAAATTATAAAAGATACTCTTGGTCATTCCGGTTACGGCTTTTTTAGTTTAACTGGAAAACCAGGAACCGGTAAAACTTTGTTGCTTTATGATGTTGCTAAGCAGCTTTCTGCAATCAACAAAACTTTAGTGATACATTGCGGAAAACTGTCCAAAGGGCAAGAACGACTTAACGAAAGTATTAAAAACTTTCATGTTATCGCCGCAGGATACTTGAAATATCACCCGGAGATTATTCGTAGTTACAACTTTATCCTTGTGGATGAGACCCATCGTATATATCCAAAGCATTACGATGAGATATGCGATTTGGTTATGAGAGATAATAAAATTTGCATTTTTTCATCTGACCCGGAACAAGTTTTATCGAGTGCTGAAAAGCGTAATGGAATTGTTCAAAAAATCAATTCATTGCCTTTGATTGACAAGTACGAACTGTCTGAAAAAATTCGCACTAATAAAGAATTAGCGTCGTTTATTATTTCCGTTCGAAATCTAAAGAAGAAACCTCATATTCCTATGGACTATGGAAATGTAATATTATCATATGCAAACAATTACGAAGAGGCATGCAATATGATTGAATATTTTAAAAAGCAGGGATATGTCTTTATCAATTATTCCAAGTCAAATTACAATTATAGTCCCTACGCAAAATACGAAGAAGATTTTGATACACATCATGTTATAGGGCAAGAGTTTGATAATGTATTAATGCTTATGGATGATTCATTTTATTATGATGAAAATGGAGTTTTACAAGGGATACCACATCCCAATCCTGATTACTTATACCCCAATCTTTTTTATCAAGGAATTACACGTGTCCGCGAAAAAATCGCATTAGTTATTGTAAATTCACCACGACTATTTGAAAAAATATCGTCGATATTCGATATTGAACAGGAGGCATAGTATGTTCACCGAATCTACATATGAAAATGCTGTTATACAGCTTTTTGAAGGCATGGGCTATGCCCATATCTACGCGCCGGACATGGGACGGGAGGACTTTACCGACCCGCTCATGGAAAGTGTTCTGCGTGACGCATTGGTTCGCATCAATCGCGGATTGCCGACGGAGGCTATCGGTGAAGCAATGGCGAAGATTCGGAATTTCGACGGCGGCAGTTTGATTGAAAAGAATCGCACCTTTACGGGATATCTGCAAAATGGAGTGGAAGTCAACTATGCCGTAGACGGCGAGACGCGTTCGGCTCTTGTCCGTCTTGTGGATTTTGAAAAGGTCGAAAATAACGAGTTTGCGGTAGTGAATCAGTATACCTACATCGAAAACGGTAACAATCGCCGCCCTGACATCATTCTGTTTGTCAACGGACTGCCGCTTGTTCTGATGGAGCTGAAAAGTCCTGCCAAAGAGGATGCGGGGGTCGAAGATGCCTACAATCAGCTGCGCAACTATATGCAGGACATCCCGTCTATGTTCATTTACAATGCTATCTGTGTGATCAGTGACCTTTCAGCCAACCGCGCAGGGACAATCACATCGGGACTTGACCGCTTTATGGACTGGAAGACTAAGGACGGCAGATACGAAAACACCGCATATGCGCAGTTTGATACATTCTATGAGGGAATGTTTCCGAAGGAGCGGCTGCTTGATATTCTGAAAAATTTCATCTGCTTTTCAGGCGATGCACAGAAGCCGATTAAAATTCTTGCGGGTTATCACCAATACTTCGCTGTGCGCAAAGCCGTAGAAAAAGCTATGATTGCAACCGAGACCGACGGCAAAGGCGGCGTTTTTTGGCACACTCAGGGCAGCGGAAAATCGCTTTCAATGGTGTTTTATGCTCATTTGCTGCAAGAAGTGCTGCACAGCCCGACCATTGTTGTTATGACCGACCGCATTGATCTTGACGATCAGCTGTATGCGCAATTCTGCAAGTGCGCTGATTTTTTGCATCAGACACCTGTGCAAGCCGAAAGCAAAGAACATCTGAAAGTCCTGCTTGCCGGACGCGAAGCAAACGGCATTATCTTTACTACACTGTTCAAATTTGAAAAGGGAGAGAAGCCGCTTTCCGAACGCCGTAATATTGTTGTTATGGCAGACGAAGCGCATCGCGGACAGTATGGATTTGACGAACGCATAGTGATGTCGGAGGATGCCGATGGCAACAAAGAAGCCCGCGTGACGGTCGGCAATGCGCGGATTCTGCATGACGCACTCCCGAACGCCACCTTTATCGGCTTTACGGGAACGCCGGTTTCCATCAAAGACCGCAATACCCGCGAGGTATTCGGCGATTACATCGACATTTATGACATGACCCAGGCAGTAGAGGACGGCGCCACCCGCCCGGTTTACTACGAAAGCCGCGTGATCCATCTGAAACTCGATCAGAACACGCTCCGCCTGATTGACGCGACCTATGACGCGCTGGAGCAGATGTCCGACAGCGCAACCATTGAGAAAAGCAAGAAAATGCTCGGTCAGATGGAAAGCGTGCTCGGCGCGGATGCGACCATTCAATCGCTTTGCGAGGATATTGTCACGCACTACGAGCAGAACCGTGCAAATCTTCTGACAGGAAAGGCTATGATTGTGGCGTATTCCCGCCCGATTGCCATCAAAATTTACCGCAAGATTCTCGAGTTGCGCCCCACATGGAAAGAAAAAGTTGCCGTTGTAATGACCGGCAGCAACAAAGATCCCGAGGATTGGAAGGACATCATCAGCACGAAAGCACACAAGGAGGAGTTGGCACGCCGATTCAAAGACAACGACGACCCGCTCAAGATTGCCATTGTCGTGGATATGTGGCTGACCGGTTTTGATGTACCGTCGCTTGCCACCATGTATGTGTACAAGCCCATGCACGGCTATAATCTTATGCAGGCGGTTGCCCGCGTGAACCGCGTGTTCAAGGACAAGGAGGGCGGGCTGATCGTCGATTATGTCGGCATCGCTTCAGCTCTTAAAGAGGCGATGAAAGAGTATTCCGCCCGTGACCGTCAAAAGTATGGCGATATGGACATCGGAAAGACCGCGTATCCCAAATTTCAGGAAAAATTGCAGGTCTGCCGCGATTTGTTCCACGGGTACGATTTCAGTAAATTCTACACGGGAACGCCGTTGGAAAAGGCGCAGGCAATTACCGGTGGTGTAAACTTCGTTCTTGATGCGAAAGTGCCGAAGCGCAAAGAATTGTTTGCAAAAGAGGCACTTCTCCTGCGGCAGGCGCAATCGCTCTGTTCCAGCATGACTACCGAAGAGGAGCGGCACACGGCGGCATATTTTGAAGCGGTGCGCTCCACGGTGATGAAAATCACAATGGGCGGAGGAAACGGCAAACCGCTGTCGTTGAAAGAAATCAATTCTCAAATCAACGATCTGCTTAAAGCGAGCATCCAATCTGAGGGTGTAATCAATCTGTTTGAAAGCGCGAAGATGGGAGAAAAATTTTCTCTGTTTGACCCGTCGGTGTTGGAAGAAATCGCCCGCTTGAAGGAGAAAAACATCGTAGTTGAAATTCTACGGAAGCTTATGGTGGAACAAATTGCGATTTATAAGCGTACTAATGTCGTACAGGCGACTACCTTCTCGGAAAAAATAACACTGTTGATGAACACATACTACAATGGACTGATTACCAACGAAGAAGTTATCAAGGAACTGCTGAAAACAGCTGAGGAAATCAATGCTTTACGCAAAGAGGGTGAGAAACTCGGTTTATCGGAAGAGGAACTGGCCTTCTACGACGCACTGACAAAACCGGAACACATCAAGGATTTCTACGAAAATGAAACCTTGATTGCTCTGACGCGGGAATTGACCGAAATGCTTCGCAAAAATCGCACGATTGACTGGCAGAAGAAAGAAACCGCCCGCGCGGGAATGCGAAAGATGGTCAAGCGGCTTCTCAAGAAATACAAGTACCCGCCGGAAAAGTGCGAAGATGCTGTTGAAACCGTTATGAGCCAGTGCGAACTCTGGACAGACAATATGGAGGAGTAAATATACTCACATTGAAGCTTGCTTTAGCAATTCGGGCGTTTACAAAAAACCTCACACACGGTTCATTCAAAGCCGTGCGTGAGGTTTTCAGTTTTCATACGGTATTCTGAAATAATCCAGATATTTCTTGAATGTATCCTGTGCCGACAGGCAGGTGTCGGTCAGATAGCCTTTCTCCCGATCCCACTCTCGAAGTCCGCGGTAATAGAACATTTTTATGCTGTCCTCAATAATAAACGGCACAATATTATGTTTCAGGCATTCCTTGAACATGATCAGCCGTCCGACACGCCCGTTACCGTCCTGGAAAGGGTGGATGCGTTCAAACCGCACATGAAACGCAAGGATATCTTCAAGCGTCACCGTTTTCTTGCCGTTATACTCATCGAGCAGTCTTTTCATTTCCGCCGACACTTCCTCGGGCAAGGTTGTTTCCCGCCCGCCGACCTCATTCGGCAGTTTTTTATAATCGCCGACGGCAAACCAATCTTTCCTTGCGTCGCTTGTTCCGGTTTTCAGGATAAAATGCAGGTGCTTGATGAATTTTTCGCAGAGCTGCGATTTTGCGCTTTCGATAACCTCGTCAATGCAACGGAAGTGATTGGCGGTTTCGATGATATCGTCCACCCGCACGCATTCCTCGGTGATGCCGACGGTGTTTGCTTCAAAAATAAAGCACGTCTGCTCGTGGGTCAGACGGCTGCCCTCCATGTGATTGGAATTATAGGTCAGTTCCACCTGCACCTTATTATAAATGCCGCCGTGGGTTTGGCTGCGTTTTTCCTCTTTGAGAATATCCGCCAAAGTCTGCGGTGTGGGCCTGCTTTTATTGCTCCGTTCAGGCTTCTCGGCGTTTTCGGGAATGTTCCAGGTCTTACCCGTCAGAAAAGCGCCCGGGACGCGACCTGCCGCGCAGTAGTTGCGGACGCTGCGCTCGGAGGTATTCCAAAGCGCCGCTATCTCTTTTACGGATAAATATTTCATCTTCCTGCCCTCCGAAGTTACTGTTATCAGTATACCACATTATCGGCAAAAAATCAATCGTTCAAAGCCTATCTTCACATATATTTTTGCCGATAACGGCAGTTTTGATTTCACCTCGGCATTTGGCTACATGACTTTTGGTGCAGTTCGGCGGAACTGATGCTTTTCACGCACTGCCAAAAGCGTGATTTTGGGGCGAAAAAGTGCTCGGTTCTATCAAAAATTCTAATAGGCTTTTCCGAAAATCCGTTAGAACTCGGCAAAATCGGAGGAGACTCTTGGACTCAGATTTTCACTGCGTTTTCGATGCGAAGAGGTGCGAAAAGCCTTGAAAACATGGCATTTTCGGGGTTCTCGCCTCTGCCGTTATCTTCCGTCAAATTCCGTTAACTTCTGTTTTGCGTAAAAGACTCGAAATCAGGTAGCCCTCACGGGCTCGTGGGTTCGAATCCCACCGCTTCCGCCAGTGTAGAAACCTGTCGAAAAAGCTGTAATTGCTTTATCGGCAGGTTTTTATTATAATGATACAAACGGACAATATTTATATTTGGTAAGGGAAGATTAGTTATGAGAAAATGGTGTACAGAGGATTGGGAATTTGAGCTAACTGCTACAGATGGGAAAGCCGGACATTGTAGGCTTGGTTTAGAAAAAGGAGATAAATTTGTTTTTCAATACGAATGTCCAACCGGGATGTGTCCCAAAACGATGATACAAGTATATACATGGTGCGAAGTCATTCGATGCGGCGGCGATTTTACATACAGAGGCAACAAAGAGAAATATGAAATGGACATACCATGTGCTGACCACTGTATCAGTTTTCATCTTAAAGCATATCCCATAAATCGGGATGAAAATGGACCCCCCCTTCCTAACAAGGAAAGGCCGAAAGACTAGAACGAAATGTGGAATGGATTAAATATTTTGAACATGATTATAACGATTTAAGTGATAAAACAAAACCAGGCTTTAAATCAAGACATGAAAATATCATGAATGTTTGGCATACTCTTCACCTGTGAGAGTTCAAGCCCCTCTCAAAAAAAGGCAGTCGATCTTTTTTATCTCACCTTTACAGACCTGCGGCCAGCCATTCGCGGCCGCAGGTTTTTTGTTTTGAGGTTTTGAGCCCGTGTTTGTGGAGGGTATCTAGTGGATAACGGTCAAGCATATCGGAGCAAGCCTCGGTTCGCTTGCTCCGATATTTGTCCAAAAGGCCTTGAGCAAGGAGGTGGAATTACGAAGACAAACGGAGGATTTTTGATGTCCCAAATCCGTCACGTCTCAACCCGGGCGTTCAACAAGCTTCTGCGGGAGAGGGGATCGAGGCGTTTAACGGGGCGCAGGGGAAAATTTTATATGTAAGGGCTTCACCGAGGATGAAATCGAAGCGTTCGAACAAATGCTCCGCCGGATCCTGCAAAACCATACCGAAAGGGGTACTTGACATGAGCAAGATATCGCTGTCTCCGACCAACGCGTTTTGCCCCCAAAGCCTCTATCTCTACGGCACCTACAAAAAGGACGGGACCCCTGACTACGGCCTGTTCTGCTGGGCCACTTACTGCTGGGACGAGGGCCTCCGGTTCGTCGCCTGCATCGGGGAGGACAAGCTCACCCGGGACCGGATCCGCGAAACCGGCGTCTTCTCCGCCGATAAATCCGGGATCATCCGCTCCGAAAAGGGTGCCGTGCTGGAGGTGCCGGTGCCGGAAAGCAGCCCCTGGACGTTTGAACTCGAGGTCGATAAAACCCTGCATCTCGATGATACACGGACAAGCGAGATCTATGTTTGCCGGATACGGAACCTCCGTGCGGACAAACGCCTGGCGGAGGAGGCGGGCTCTTTGGAGGAGCGTCTGGCACTGGCGGCCCCGGTGGTCAGCCAGGCAGATCGGCCGCAGACCCAGATCCTTGGCGATGCGGAGGATGTTTTCCAGGTTCTGTTCCGGGTCTTTGGAGCATAGCGACAGTTGGGAATGAATGTGATAAATCGTAGTCAAGTCGTAGTCAAGCTGAAAACGCATGGGACGCCTCCTTTCAGTCTAGCTTGGCAATAGCGGTACCGTTTTCATAGGAAACGCAGGCCCTGCACCGGTCCATGCTGTCTAAATGGGCCAGGAAACCCGCCTTGGAGGAGAAGCGGGGCGTATAATTTTCCACGATCTCCCTGGCACAAACGGCATCATGGCGAAGCAACACATTCAAAAGGGTAAATTCCCATTTCGCACCGCCCACGCAGGCCTCTTCTTTATCTGCCACCTTGAAATCCGGGGCATGGGCCCCGCCGGTGCAACCGCCGCCGAAGGGATGGATGGCGGGCATGACGGCACTAAGGTCACCCATGTCCGTGCTGCCAGTGCCGTAGCCCAGGTTTTGATAGAAACTCATACCCAGCTCGTCGGCGGCGGTTTTGGCCGCCCGGAGCAGGCCGGGATCATTGTAAAGGGGTGCGTAGCCGGGGAAATCGGTAATCTCGATACCCGCACCCAGGGAAACAGCACCGCCGATCAGTGCCCGCTTTACCCGCAGACGGGTGGAGGCCATAGCTTCATCAGTCTTGCCACGGATGCGGCACTGTAAGGTAACGGAGGCGGGGATAGTATTGGTAGCATCGCCGCCGTTGGTAATGATGGTCTGAACCCGCACCAGGTCCTCCTCCCGGAAATTATCCCGGATGGCATTGATGGCGTTCATACCGCAGTTGGCGGCACTCAGGGCATTGATGCCGTTCCAGGGATCGCTAGCATGGGCGGCCAGGCCCTTGTACTCGATCTGCAAGCCCGTGAAACCCACGGCACCTGCTGCGGCACTGAGTCCCCAGCCGGCATGAAGCATAAAGGCCATGTCTACGCCGTCAAAATAGCCCCGACGCAGGAATTCCAGCTTGCCGCCCAAGTAGCGGATGATACCCTTTTCTTTCAGGCTCATGCGGTATTCCGTTTCGATGTATTCCTCCGCCGGCACACAGCAAAGGCGGATCCTGCCGGAGAGACCATCCAGTGTCCCCGGCTCTTTTAATGCTGCCGCCAGACCCAGAATAGCCGCACCCTGGACATGGTGGCCGCAGGCGTGGGCCGCACCGGTGACGGGGTCGGCGTCCGGGTGGGACGGACACAGAAGGGCGTCCATCTCCGCCAGTACCAGCACTTCCGGGCCGGGTCTGCCGGTGTCGATAACCGTATAAAATCCAGGAATATCCCCAGCATAAGTCAAAGTATATCCCAGTTTTTCAAAGTTTTCCGCCAAATATTTGCAGGTGATCTCCTCCCGAAATCCGGTTTCGGGATGGACACGAAGATATTCCTCCGCCACCAAGACTAAATCGCGGTGTTTTTCCACTGGATGCATCATAATCCCTCTCATTCCTATAATTATTGTACCGTAGACAATATCCAAACGCAAGGGGAAAAGCTTTAGCAAAAGGAAAGCCTCCTGATGTAAAATAGTAAAAGGTTTGGCGACCGGATTACTAAGGAACATGAGGAGGTTTTGAAATGGGAAAAATAAAAGAATCGGCACATTCAAAGTGGAAATGTAAATATCATATCGTATTGTCTATAGTAATCTAAACGAATCAGACCCATGGATTTATCAAAAAGGAAAAATCATGTTTCATATGACCTTTCCTTATGGCGAAGCGTGTGATTCAGAACAGTATAGCATTCGCCCCCAAGTATCACCGGAAAGAGATGGGATCACGCACAAAAATTGGGATATCAAGCGTTGAGGACGCATGGATTGCAGCACATGCGAACGGGTGCTCGGCTATATCGAAGCACATATCCGGGAGAAAATCCGCCTGTAGCTTATCCCATTTCCATTGACAAAGTCTGGAAACGCCCTCTATAATGGAAGACACAAGCAAGGGGGTGGGACGGATGAGAATGCGGCTTCCGGAGGAGTTCCGGCGGCGGATGGAGCGTCTCCTGGGAGAGGAGTCCGCCGCGTTCTACGCAGCCCTGGACGGGCCGGCTCACCGCGGGCTGCGGGTCAACACCCTCAAATGTACGATTGAGGCGTTTCGCAAACGGTTCCCTCTTCCCCTGGCCCCCGTTCCCTTTTCCCCAGCCGGGTTTCTTCTCCACGGGGATTGGAAGGCGGGCGCCGA
>OGPT01002624.1_pt1 | contig 14090 bp, 15 predicted proteins | sample 1552951 | NCBI WGS metagenome assembly OGPT01 (sample SAMEA2580224, study PRJEB22360) | human gut metagenome | biome: human gut; feature: human-associated habitat; material: faeces | place: Denmark | collected 2008/2010
TATTGATAAAAGCGATATCGGCTGAACTCATGGTAAATCTCCTCTTAATATCGGATAGTTTATGGAATATTCCACACAAAGGTACTGTTTTCGAAATAAATATGGACTTTAAGGTATGTTTTATCAGGCGTATCAAGGAAAATAAAGCTCCGGAGATAATATCGGAACTTTTTGCTCCAGCAAGCTCGCCTTCGTATTCTGATAACAAAACGCTCTGTACCGCAGCAGCAATGGTTTTCGGCGCTAAGAGAACATATGGACCGTCCTTAGCTTTTCCCGAAAGGTTTCCTTTCTCAGTTAAAGGCTTCTCATATTCTAATCTTCATAAGCGTCGGTATCAATGGTATAAAGGGAAGCAAAGGCTTCGTCTTCCAGCGCACGCCAGTCATATCTCTTCTCCTGTTCCATCACTTTTTCAAGATCGGGGCGTGTTTTGGGATGTCTGGGAGTGAATACGGTACAGCAATCCTCAAAAGGAAGAATAGAAGTATCAAAGGTGCCTATCCTGCGTGCGATCGTAACAATTTCCTCCTTGTCCATTCCGATACAGGGACGAAAAACCGGTCGCTTTACTACTGAATCGGTTACACAGAGGGCTTGCATGGTTTGACTTGCGACTTGGGCAAGACTTTCACCGGTAATGAGCGCCTGTGCATAGCACATCTCGGCGGTTCTTTCGGCAAGACGCATCATAGAACGGCGAAGCAGAAGGGTGAAATATTCCTCATCGCAGCTCGTACGCAGAGTTTCCTGAAGCTTTGTAAGGGAAATAATGTGAACACGGATTTTCCCGCAGTATTCCGAAACCTCACGGGCAAGCTCTATAACCTTGTCTCTTGCCTGCTCGGAAGTATAGGGATAGCTTTCAAAATGAACGGCGTCTACCATAACGCCGCGCTTTGCCATCATAAATCCGGCAACGGGGCTGTCAATACCGCCCGAGAGCAGCAGCAGAGCCTTTCCGCTTGAACCCGAGGGCATACCGCCTGCCCCGGAAAAGGTTCCGGCATGGATATAGGCTTTGTTTTCCCGAATTTCGGTCATAACCGTGATCTCAGGATGATACAGATCAACCCTGAGGTTCGGCATAACCTCAAGAACGGCGCCGCCGATTTCGGCGGCAATTTCCGGGGAGGTCATCGGAAAGCGTTTATCGCTTCTCCTGGCATCGGCTTTAAAAGTAGTCTTTCCTCGCAGAAATGCCGGGATGTAGGCGCGGGCGACCGCCTTGATTGATTCTATATCCTTTTCAGCTTCCGCGGCTCTTGCTACGGCGGTAATACCGAACACCTTTCGGCAGAGCCGAAACGCTTCCTCAATATCGGCATCATCGTCAAGCGGTTCAATGTATATTGTGCTTTGAGCATGGTTTATATTGAAGTTTCCGGCAAGACGAAGACGGGTTCTAAGCTCCTTTACAAGGAGTTTTTCAAAAAAGCCGCGGTTCAATCCTTTTAAGGTAAGCTCGCCGTATTTGCAGAGAAGCAGTTCTTTCATTAGCAATGGTCCTTTGAAATTTATTTTTATTTGGTTTGTGTACCAGAGGGAGCAGAGCCGAATGCACCGCGGTCTGATACAGCCGCGTCTACCTGCATAGATTATTTATACATTCAATGATTATAAATAGCTGCAGCTTTGATAAGAGCGAAAATATGATCTATGTACCTTTATCCGTACAACGGAAGTGCCTGCAAATGTCATTCAACGGGCATTCTCCACATTTCGGCGCTCTCGCGGTGCAGACATCTCTGCCGAAGTTTACTATTCTGTGACAGAAGTCCGACTGTTCCTCGGGTTCTATCGCCTTGACAAGAATTTTTTCAACTTTATAAGGATCTTTCAGCTCCTCCGGATAAAAACCGAGGCGACCACATATCCGTATACAATGTGTGTCGGTAACGACGGCAGGCTTACCGTAGATATCTCCGAGCATCAGGTTTGCAATCTTTCTGCCCACTCCCGGCAGCCTGAGAAGCTCTTCCATACGATCGGGAACAGTGCCACCGTAATCGGAAATAAGCATTGCAGACATCTTTTTTATGTCGGAGGCTTTCATGTGATAAAGCCCGCAGGAGCGAATCATCTCCTCTATTTTGGGAAGTGGAGCATTCGCCATTGCAAATGCGTTGGGTATTTCCCTGAACAGATCCCGACACACGAGATTTACCCGCTTGTCGGTGCATTGCGCGGAGAGTCTTGCCATAACAAGGAGTCTCCACGGGTCCTCTCCGTATTCAAGCGCACAGAGCGCATTGGGATAAAGCGTTTTCAGCCGTGAAACGGATATGCTTGCCAATTCTTTTTCCGTCATAATCAATACCTTTCATCTTTTATAAAGGTGTTCGAAAAAATGCAAAAAGATATTTAAAATTTAAAAAAACTTGTTTAAATATATTGAGAAATGTAGTATAATGTTAATATAAGAAATATTATATAACAAAATTCAAAAGATTTCAACCCATTTGTGATGAACAGAATAAATAAATGTTACCGCAAATGTGCGCTGTCATAATTGTGCGGTATTGCCTTAAATATTCCGATAACACTCTCGGAAAGCAGCGCGAAAGATATATTTTGCCGGTATTGGGACACTGGTTTGTTCCTCCGCTTTTGCGGTAAAGCGGAGATTATAATGACGCCGCACAGAGCATACGACAGATTTTGTTATGAAGAGTAAATCGAAAAATAGAAAATAATAAAATCGGAAAGGAAAAATAAAATGAAGCAGAAATATGTTGTCAATATCGCAGGCAGCTCGCTGGCAGTAGTAACTGAAGAAGAGGAGGACTATGTAAAAAATATAGCCCGGATACTTGACAGGCGCATCAGTGATCTGACAATCAATAAAAACAAGTGCTCAAAATCAGAGGCGCTTATGCTTTGCGCGCTCGATTACCTTGATTCCACCGTAAAGCTGAAGGCTGAGGTTGAGGATTTGAAGGAAAAGCTCCATGAACTCGGAAAAGACGAATAATCGGCAGCCGCAGCTTCCTGAGCTTCTTGCTCCCTGCGGTTCAAGAGAGGCGATTGACGCGGCGATAACAGGCGGCGCCGACGCTGTATATTTCGGCGGAACCATGCTCAATGCCAGAATGAATGCAAAAAATTTCGGAAGAGAGGAGCTTAGTTCAGCAATTACGGAATGTCATTCCGCAGGAGTAAAAGCCTATATTACACTAAACACGCAGGTATATGACCGGGAATTAAAAAACGCGCTTGAATACGTGGGATTTTTAAGGAGCGCCGGTGCGGACGCTCTTATTGTTGCGGATGTCGGTCTTGCAGGACTTATAAAAAAACATTTCCCGGATACAGATCCCGCATACAAGGGTATTTCTTCCATAAAATTGCTGGAGGATATAACGGGGCAGAAGGTAGAGGCTTTCCGTGCGCCGGGATTCTCGATCCGTGAGAGCGAGGGGTGGGCTTTCGAGATATTGCATGAATTGGGAATTCGTATGGATAGCTCGGTTTTTCCTGCGCATCATGCGCATGGAGGAATGCCATCATATGTTTCTGCGGTGCCTAGCTGGGTGGAATATAACGGAATAAGGATGAAAGAATTCCCGATCGTGTATCGTAAGATATTGGGAAAGCATATCGTTTTCTCTGGAGGAGGCTATTTCCGCTTGGTTCCCTATAGATTATTGAGGAAATGGACACGTGAATGTCCGGAATATTTGTTGGCTTACATCCATCCTCGTGATCTGGATGCGGAGCAACCGATGATTGAGGACTTAAATTATATCCGTCGTTTCAAATCGTATTATGGCTTGCGTGGAGCGGAAGAGAAATTGAAACGATGGCTTATGGATTTTGATTTTATGGACTTACGTACGGCGGATGGTCTGATAGATTGGAAGGCAGCTCCTATTGTCGAAATTACTCCCAGTCTTTGTTCCGCAACAAATCTCCGCAGCCAGTCCTAACCTCTTCAATGATTCGTATGCAGCGCGGTTTATTCATCTTGTTTTTAGTACCGATGGTTATCATGTCTTGAATGGTGGGATGTCCGGTTCCATTGACCGAAGTCGCATGTTCACCATTATAACCCTCTGTGCATAGGGTGAGATCGTAGGCGGGAGCAAGATGCCATTGCCATGTGCTGGTATCACTTTTCTGTATTGTGAAACTGAAATTCTTGCAATGATCATCTTTGTTGTCTGTGAAATAGTTGAAAACCATACGACGAAACATTTCTTCCACTTCTAAAGGATTCTGCGTTAGATAGCCAGTTAGGGCCAGTAAGTTGCTATAATCGAGAATTGGGTTGGATAGTGGAATGTTAAGCAGCCCTCCGGCTGTGACTGTATGCAAACGTTCTCCATCTTGCGAGATGTCGAAGCGGCGTGTCGTGAAATACTTACCGTTGATCAGTTTGAAGTCTGGAACGCGGATGCCACATTGTCGTGCTAACTCATTGTAATGAAATTCTATCAATCCCATGTCTTGAGGGTCGTATGTATGGCGGAACTTCACCATCCAATGCCCTTCATTGTTGGAGAACAATGCCTTGGGTCTGCATCCGCCGCTATTTCGGCTGTTAAAAAGAAGAAGTTCTACGTCATCGTCGTTCTTCTCATGCAACACTTCTAAGGCCTTTTCTTGCAGCAGATCGAAATCAAGGGGCTCATGCGAAGTACCTATGCTGGTTTCCGGTTCGTATGTGAGTGCTCCCATACCCCCATTTCCCACTAGACTTAGACGGTCGAGCGCTGACAATTGGGTATCGTTGATGCCTTCTTTGAGCAAGGCCTTATGCAAGAGGTAGCGACCATAGCCATCGGGCAGACTGTCTTCGAAAACACCGAAATTCCCATAAAAAGGTGAGGGCTTTGCGATGAACAATCCCGGTTTCAGCGGAAGTTCCAATGGGGATATACTGAAACCGTTGGAAAGCCATGCTTTATCGTATTCAAAGGCACACTGTTTGTTGTCGGGAGTGAGCGAAAGCGTCCCGACTATCTGTTCGTGATACTTTACGATAAGTCTTTCTATTTTTTTGATTCTCATTACTTATGTACTTTTTTCTTGTTGGTATTCTTGCGGATTTGTAGTAGCTCCTCCATGGTGGAGTATTTTGGTTCGGAAAAAAGCTTCTTTATCTCCGAAGTGTAACCTAATGCCATTGCTATGCTGATAAGGTTCTTGAGTGAGATAAGGCCTTTCTGTTCGAATCGCACGATATTGCTGACTGCTACACCTGCCTTCTCTGACACTTGTTCGCGTGTCAGATTCTTCTCTATACGTCGCTTGCGGAAGTCGTTGGCTATTTCTTTAGCGATCTCATCCGGGTTGTCTAGTGTATAGCTGTCAAGAACTGATAACATATTGTTTGTTTCTTGCATCTTTATTTGGATAATGGTAATATATTGTTAGTAGCAAAGGTAGTAAAAAGCTCGATATCCCCGTCGTTTTATACATGTTTTTTTAGTGTACAGTTCTGTATGTGTAAAAGTTTGTTCATTATTTGCTCTGTCTCATTTAATGGCCTATCTTTGTACTTAAGAATAATGTATGTTTTTGTATATGCGTTTAAGTAAAAAAGAAATACAAGTAATACTTCGTGTCGCTAAGGAAATATATGGTGAGGGAGTGGAGATCTATCTCTTTGGTTCTCGTATAAATGATGAGAAGAAAGGAGGGGATATTGATTTGCTTGTACGTGGTTCCTCGGAGCGAAAAGGCGTATTGGCTCGTATCAGGATGTTGGCTCGTTTGAAATTCTTTTTGGGAGATCAGAAGATCGATATAATAGGTGATCACGAGGACTCACCGGTAGCAAGGGAAGCATTAATGACCGGAATACGTTTGGTATGACAAATAAAAAGCAAGAATTAGAACAGCGTCTGAATCGGGAGTTTGAGATTTGCGATCGACATATACTGCGTATAGAAGAGGCGTTGGATGAGTTGACTGATCTTTTACCGATGTCGGTGGAGGATTATGTAGGCTTGAATAGTGAGCAAATCCGTTGTTTAGATCAATTTATCTTTCGTTTTTCCAAGCTTCAAGATGCTATGGGGGCCAAAATATTCCGGAATCTATTGGAATATCTGGATGAGGATGTTAGCTCTCTTCCTATGCGTGACCTGTTAAATCTTTTAGAACGCTATCGATTGATAGATAAGGCGGAGGAGTGGAATTATATCCGTGAGCTTCGAAACGAGATCGCCCATGATTATCCCCTATTAGAAAATGATGTTGTTTCTATATTGAACGAGCTTATCTCAAAGGTCCCTGTGTTATTTGCGATCTATAATAGATTGAAGGCGATTGTTATTTTATGATGTTTTTTCTCCTCTTCTCCCTTGTCCTTTAAATAAAAACCTCTATCTTTGCACTCGATTTTCCGCAGAGGGTAAAATAAGTGGAGCCGGAGACGGAGCCCACCCCCGGGACCTAACCTGTTTAAAAGATTTTAAGACAGATGTACGTAATCGTAGAAATTAACGGACAACAGTTCAAGGCTGAGCAAGGCAAGAAATTGTTCGTTCATCACATTCAGAACGCAGAAAGCGGTGCTGTTGTGGAGTTTGACAAGGTGTTGTTAGTAGATAACAACGGTGAGGTAACAGTGGGTGTTCCTACTGTAGAAGGCGCAAAGGTAGTATGTGAGGTATTATCTCCGCTGGTAAAAGGTGACAAGGTGCTGGTATTCCACAAGAAGAGAAGAAAAGGTTACCGTAAATTGAACGGTCACCGTCAGCAGTTCACTGAGGTGAGTATTAAAGAAGTTATTGCTTAACGTTTAAAGGAGAAGAAAAGAAATGGCACATAAGAAAGGTGTGGGTAGTTCTAAGAACGGCCGTGAATCACAAAGTAAAAGATTAGGTGTTAAGCTTTTTGGTGGTGAGGTTGCTAAAGCTGGTAACATCATCGTTCGTCAAAGAGGTACGGTTCATCATCCGGGCGAGAACGTAGGTATCGGTAAGGATCATACGTTGTATGCGTTGGTAGATGGCGTTGTTACTTTCCGTAGAGGAAAAGAAAACAGATCATTTGTTTCTGTAAAAGAAGTTGTTGCTGAGGCTTAAGTTTCTGCGACCAAAGAATAAGGAAAAGGATATCCCGAAAAGGGGTATCCTTTTTTTATTGCCGATGATAATAAACGTTATGAAGTAAATTTTGGAACATATATAAATAAACTTGTAACTTTGCGGTCTCAAACATAAATACAAACATAAAAAACAATGGGTGGTTTTTTCGGAACTATTTCTAATGGAGACTGTATTACGGATTTATTCTATGGTACGGACTACAATTCTCATCTAGGAACCCGCAGAGGCGGTATGGCTACGTACGATAAGGAAGAAGGATTTACGCGTTCGATCCACAATCTGGAGAATTCTTATTTCCGCACCAAGTTTGAACCGGGGCTTCCTAAATTCAAAGGAAATGCCGGGGTCGGTATTATCAGCGATACGGATGCGCAGCCAATCGTTATCAACTCTCACTTAGGAAAATTCGCGATCGTGACGGTGGCGAAGATTAATAATCTGGACGAGCTGGAAAAGGAGTTATTGGAAGCGAACATGCATTTCTCGGAATTGAGTTCCGGAAAAACGAATCAGACGGAGTTAGTCGCTTTGCTGATTACACAAGGTAAGGACTTCGTGGAGGGCATTGAGAATGTTTACAATAAGATAAAGGGCTCTTGCTCCATGTTGCTCCTGACGGAGGATGGTATTATCGCTGCCCGTGACAAATGGGGGCGTACGCCGATCGTAATCGGGAAGAAAGACGGAGCTTATGCGGCGACCAGTGAGTCTAGCAGTCTTCCGAACTTGGATTATGAGATCGAGAAATTTATAGGCCCGGGCGAGATCGTCCGGTTGCGTGCCGATGGTATGGAGCAGATGCGTAAACCGAATGAAGGGATGCAGATCTGCTCTTTCCTTTGGGTATATTATGGATTCCCTGTTTCTTGCTATGAGGGAAAGAACGTGGAAGATGTCCGGTTTATGAGTGGATATAAGATGGGGCAGAAGGATGACTCGGAGGTGGATTGCGCTTGTGGTATACCGGACTCCGGTGTGGGTATGGCTTTGGGGTATGCGGAAGGTAAGGGGGTGCCTTATCATCGGGCTATCGCTAAGTATACACCGACGTGGCCTCGTAGTTTTACCCCAGCTAACCAAGAGATGCGTTCCTTGGTGGCTAAGATGAAATTGATACCGAACCGTGCGATGCTGGAAGGCAGACGCATCCTTTTCTGCGACGACTCGATCGTGCGTGGTACACAGCTTCGTGATAACGTGAAGATCTTATATGATTATGGGGCGAAAGAGGTACATATGCGTATCGCTTGCCCTCCATTGATTTATAGTTGCCCGTTTATCGGTTTTACTTCTTCCAAGAGTCCTTTGGAGTTGATAACTCGTCAGATTATCAAGGAATTGGAAGGGGATGAGAATAAGAATCTGGATAAATATGCTACGACAGACTCTCCGGAATATAAGAAGATGGTCGGAATTATCGCCGAGCGTTTCGGGTTGAGTTCCTTGAAGTTTAATACGCTGGAAACCTTGGTGGAGGCGATCGGCTTGCCTAAGTGTAAGGTTTGTACGCATTGCTTTGATGGTTCAAGCTGTTTTTGATGACATTTTTTGAGATAATATGGAATAGCGAAACAATTTGTTTCGCTATTTTTTTGTTATGTAACCTGCTTTACCTACTTTTATGCCTGCAATGTTTTAATGGCTAAAAAGAGTGAGTTATGACAGTTTTAGATAGATTTTTAAAGTACGTTACGTTCGATACCCAGTCGAACGAGGAGACGGGTACGACTCCTAGTACGCCGGGACAACGTGTCTTTGCCGAGGCTTTGGTGAAGGAATTGGAAGCGATTGGTATGGAGGAGATCTCCTTGGATGAGAATAGTTATGTAATGGCTACTCTGCCGGCTAATACGGACGAGAAAATCCCGACTATCGGTTTTATCGCTCATTTGGATACGAGTCCGGATATGTCGGGTAAGAATGTTCAACCTCGTATCGTGACTTATCTGGGTGGTGATATTGTCTTGGATGCGGAAGAAAATGTTGTACTATCTCAATCGATGTTCCCAGAGCTTTCAGATTATAAGGGACAGGATATTATCGTAACGAATGGTAAGACTTTATTAGGTGCCGATGATAAGGGAGGTGTAGCCGCTATCGTCGCCTCTATGCAATATTTGAAGGATCATCCGGAGATCAAGCACGGTAAGATCCGTATCGCTTTTACCCCGGATGAGGAAATCGGACAAGGTGCCGATCATTTCGACGTGGAGAAGTTCGGTTGTGATTGGGGATATACGATTGACGGTGGACAAATCGGTGAGTTGGAATATGAGAATTTCAATGCCGCCGGCGCTAAGATTATCTTCAAGGGCTTGAACGTACATCCGGGATACGCCAAGGATAAGATGCAAAACGCTTCCTTGCGTGCGATCGAGTTTGCTTCTTGGTTGCCGGCCGAGCAACGTCCGGAGCATACGACTGGTTATGAGGGATTCTTCCATTTGACCGGTATGACCGGTTCAGTCGAGGAAGCTACTCTATCTTACATCATCCGTGACCATGACCGGAAGTTGTTCGAGGAGAAGAAAGAATTGCTTCGTACGTTGGTTGATAAGATGAATGAAGCGCATCCGGGATGTGCGCATTTAGAGCTTCGGGATCAATATTACAATATGCGCGAGGTTGTGGAGCCCCAGAAACATATCGTTGATTTGGCGTTTGAGGCGATGACCTCCGTTGGGGTAGAACCGATCGTGAAACCGATCCGGGGAGGTACGGATGGTGCCCACCTGTCGTTTATGGGATTGCCTTGCCCGAATATTTTCGCGGGAGGCCTGAATTTCCACGGACGTTATGAGTTCTTGCCCGTTCGTTCGTTGGAGAAGAGTATGGAAACAGTTATAAAAATCATAGAGCTATCGGCTCGTAAATCTTAAATGCAATAATTACATGAAAACAACTCCGTTTACCGACGTGCATATCGCGTTGGGCGCAAAGATGCACGAATTCGCAGGTTTCAATATGCCTATCGAATATTCCGGAATTATCGACGAACACATGACTGTAGTGAATGGTGTAGGTGTGTTTGATGTTTCCCACATGGGCGAGTTTTGGGTAAAAGGCCCGAACGCCTTGGCTTTCATTCAAAGCGTAACTTCTAACGACGCTTCTGTCTTGCCGCTTGGTAAGGCTCAATATACTTGCTTCCCGAACGACAAGGGAGGTATCGTGGATGACCTTTTGGTATATCATTACGAGCCGGAGAAATATTTGCTGGTCGTAAACGCCGGTAATATCGACAAGGATTGGGATTGGTGCGTAAGCCATAATACGGTAGGTGCCGAATTGGAGAATTCTTCCGACCGTACGGCTCAATTGGCTATCCAAGGACCGAAAGCACAGGAGGTTCTTCAACGTCTTACTCCGGTTGATTTATCTTCTATTCCTTACTATTCATTTGTGACGGGTGAGTTCGCCGGTTGCAAAAACGTGATTATCTCCAACACGGGGTATACCGGTGCGGGTGGCTTCGAGTTGTATTTCTATCCGAGTGATGCGATGACGATCTGGAACGCTATATTCGAGGCTGGTAAGCCAGAAGGCATCAAGCCGATCGGTTTGGGAGCACGCGATACGCTTCGTCTTGAGATGGGCTTCTGTCTGTATGGAAATGATTTGGATGATACGACTTCTCCGATCGAGGCTGGTTTAGGCTGGATCACGAAGTTCGCCGAGGGTAAGAACTTTACGAATCGTGCGGAATTGGAGCGTCAGAAGAAAGAGGGCGTAACCCGTAAGTTGTGTGCTTTCGAGTTGCAGGAAAAGGGAATTCCCCGTCATGGCTATGAGATCGCCGATGCGGAAGGGAATGTAATTGGCGTGGTTACTTCCGGTACGATGTCTCCGGTATTGAAGAAGGGGATCGGTATGGGATACGTGAAACCTGAGTTTGCGAAAGCTGGTACGGATATCTTTATCAAGGTGCGTAATAAGAACTTGAAGGCTCAAGTGGTAAAGGCTCCTTTCCGTAAATAAGAGATAAGGCTATCTATAAATAGTTCGAAGGCGATGTTCCTCACGGAGCACCGCCTTCCTTATTATAGAAAAGTTGGACATGATTAATATGTTGTTCCCTGGAAAATGTTCGATTGTGAGTACGGAAGTAGGGTACCGGTCATTCTCAAGTTTCTACCGGAGAAGTTCGGGTCTACGGTAACGGTTGCGTTGTTTGTTCCGTTGGTAAGCATCAAGCTAACGGTAGCGGAGATAAACACACCCTGTACGTTCATGTTCAGATAAACATTGCCCTTGTCATCCTGCTTGGTCTGGATATTGGAGGCGCTACCTTGTACGGTGATACCACCTAATCCGTTAGGACCGGGATACGGAGAGTTGGATGCGATCTGGACCATAGCCTGTCCGTCATTCAAAGATACGAAGTTCGTATTTGAATTTACGTAGAATACCTGTCCGTTCATCGGTTGTATGTTGTTAGCCTCCAATACGAATGATTGGTTGTTGATAGCTTGTACAGCGGCGTTAAACTCTTCTTGGCCTTCTACGGCATCTTGTGCCAGACGCTCTTGTTTCTTGATTTCTCTCTCTACTTTTTTGGCTTCCTTTGTTATCGATTTTTGAGCCATTACTTGTGTCATTCCGCACATAGCGACAGCGAGAACGACGATAAAAGATACAATTCTTTTCATACTTGATTTAGTTTTAAAACGGTTTTAAATTGTATAGATTAAACAGCGTCGTCGCGAAAAAGTTCCTGTGACTTATCCTTTTTATAGATACAATAACATTTCCACGGAGTATTTATGTTAAACAGAAATCGTACATTTGTAAGCGAAGAACATAATACGATAGAATATGGATAAAGTACGTTTTGGTGTAGTCGGAACCAATTTCATAAGTGATTGGGTAATTGCCGGAGCCCGGCAGGATGAGCGTTTTGAACTGGTAGCTGTATATTCGAGAACTCAGGAGACGGCGGATGCTTTCGCCTCGAAACATAATATACCGTATACGTTTACCTCCTTGGAGGAGATGGCGAAAAGCCCGTTGATCGACGCTGTGTATATTGCCTCCCCGAACTTCCTTCATGCCTCCCAGAGTATTCTTTGCATGAGCTATGGCAAGCATGTTCTTTGCGAGAAACCCTTCGCTTCCAATGCGAAAGAAGTACGTGCGATGATCGAGGCTTCCCGTACATATAATGTCACGTTGATGGAGGCGATGAAGCCTACGCTTACGCCGAACTTTCTTGCCGTGCGAGAGAATCTTGGGCGTGTAGGTACGGTTCGTCGTTATTTCGCCTGCTATTGCCAGTATTCCTCCCGTTATGATAAGTTCAAGGAAGGAATCGTGTTGAACGCTTTCAAGCCGGAGTTGTCTAATGGGGCCATGATGGATATCGGTATTTATACGGTCTATCCGATGGTTGTCTTGTTTGGTCGCCCAAAGAAGATAGACGCCTCGGGCATAGTCCTGTCCTCAGGAGCGGACGGGCAAGGGGCCGTGAATTTCTTGTATGAGGGGATGAACGCCACGGTGCTTTATTCTAAGATCGCCAACTCCGCCTTGCCTACCGAGATACAAGGGGAGGAGGGGAACTTGACCTTGGACCGGATCAATATCATCCGTAAAGTGACGTATTCTCCCCGTTTAGCTCCGGCGATGGGAAAAGGCCCGGAACCGGTTCCGGAAGACCTAAGCGTGGTCGCCGATAAGGATGAGTACTATTATGAGGTAGCGGAATTTATCAACCTCGTCTTGTCTGGCAAGCGGGAGTCAGAAATCAATAGCCTTGATAATTCTTTGATTACATTGGAGATTATCGATGAAGTACGCCGGCAGTTGGGAATTGTGTATCCGGCGGATTGATAACTCTTCGTGATTTTCCTCTTTTTCCATCGGGGTGAAAAACTTTTTCCACCGTGATGAAAAAGCTTTTTCACTACGATGGAAATCCTTTTTCATCACGGAGAAAAAAGGGTTACTTGTATTTTTATTACCTTTGTGTCCTTAATTGTTTAGGATGTACATATATAATTCAATACCCCATATAACGAACACGCTAAATCTGGGAAAGGACCTATTGGAGGTCTTATTTGAGAAAAGAAAATCATTACCGTTTCGCTATGATTATGCGTTGGATATTATCGATGAGAATAAATTGAATATCCTGATCGAGCGTGAGGTGATCCGCAGGAACGGCCCTTATATCGAGATGGATGAGCATTATCTCTCTTTCTATGAGCTGCTTCTGGAGGCGAATGAGGAGATTTCTACCTCGGTGATCGATGAGAATATCCAGTTGGTGTATCAATTGATCGATTATTATAGCAAGGAGGATAACGATTTGCGTAAGTTGGGCTATCTGCGATCGGTCAAGGCGCATTTGCGGAAGATCGGGAAGATCTTGGTACGTAACGTGGTGTCCTTGCAACGGGTGATCGATAATACGTTCAAGAACGAGCCGAGCTATAAGGTGAAGATCGCCAAACTGGAGAATCTGGACGCTAAACGAATCGAGATCAACCGCCTGATCGTGGAAGTGGAGAAGCTGCTGGATCGGGAACGGACTCCCTTTTTCGCCCAAGCCCCGGACGAGGAGCTGTTGACGATCGCCCGTGAGTTGAAGACGGAGTTATTGAGCGCTGGCCATAGCTTGATCCATTCCCAACAGGATATCATTGATTACTTGAACCAGATCCGTACGCAGGTGGGTTTTACCCGTAAGCTGCGTCGTATCAAATATCTGCGGGAGCAGTTTGAGTTACAGGAGAACACGAATGTACGGGAGGTGGTAGATGCGGAGCGTTCCGTGGTATTGGAGGGCGTGCAGCCTACCTTATTCAAGGTTTCCATTCCTTATTTGCAAACGGACGAGGCACAGGATGTCATCTTGAAGGTGGCCGACGGCATACGGCCGGACAAGGTGATCCACCGGCAGGAGCTGGGGGTGATCTCCGCCGAGCAGATGGAGAATCAAGAAGTGGGGGAGGCCGCTATCAATACCCGGAAGATGATGGATCTTTTTAGCCGGACCGGAGGGGATTTGTTCTCTTTCGTGATGGGCTA
>OGPT01002626.1_pt1 | contig 14087 bp, 12 predicted proteins | sample 1552951 | NCBI WGS metagenome assembly OGPT01 (sample SAMEA2580224, study PRJEB22360) | human gut metagenome | biome: human gut; feature: human-associated habitat; material: faeces | place: Denmark | collected 2008/2010
ACAGGATCGTCATATAGATACTGCTTCCGGACGGTGATTTCCAGACACGGCCTCTGCGGCCTTTTCCTGCCACCTGCATATCTGCCACGAATAAAGTACCGTGAGCAGCCCCGTTATCTCCGGCTTCTTTGGCACGGTTATTGGTCGAGTCAATTTCATCGTAATATACGACATTTTTTCCTGCCCATTTTGTGTCTACAAGACTTTCAATCTCTGCTTTTGACATAACATCCGGACTGTCGATAAGGCGGTAGCCTTTGTTGCGCACCGCCTCTATCTCATAACCTTCTTTTTTAAGCTGGTCGATCACTTTCCAGATGGCCGTTCTGGATACCTGAAACTGTTCGCACAACTGCTGTCCGGAAATATATGTATCGCTTTCTTTTAACAAACGTAATATTTCTGATTTCATAATCTGTCTGATCTTGCCTACTCTCTTTCACCAAGTGTTGCCACCATGACAGCCTTGATCGTATGCATACGGTTCTCTGCCTCGTCAAATACTTTTGACTGTGGAGACTCGAATACTTCATCTGTAACTTCCATATCGTCCAGTCCGAATTTGTCATGGATCTGTTTGCCGATCTTCGTCTTCAGATCATGGAATGCCGGCAGGCAGTGTAAGAAGATAGCCTGTTCTCCTGCATTTTCCATTACTTTCTTTGTCACCTTGTATGGGGACAGTTCACGGATACGTTCTTCCCATACTTCGTCCGGCTCACCCATGGATACCCATACATCCGTACAGATAACGTCTGCATCTTTGGTTCCGCTTCCGATATCTTCTGTCAGTGTGATGGTTGCTCCTGTCTCTTTTGCATATCCTTTGCAAGTCTCTACCAGTTCCTCATTCGGGAAATAGTTCTTAGACGTACATGCCACAAAATGCATACCTAATTTGGCACATGCGATCATCAGGGAATTGCCCATATTGTATCTTGCATCACCCATGTATACCAGTTTGATACCTTTCAGATGTCCGAAATGTTCACGGATCGTCAGCATATCCGCCAGCATCTGTGTCGGATGATACTCATTCGTCAGTCCGTTCCATACTGGAACGCCTGCATATTTGGCCAGTTCCTCCACAATCTCCTGTCCAAATCCACGATACTCGATTCCATCAAACATTCTTCCGAGAACTCTTGCTGTATCTTCGATACTTTCTTTCTTCCCAATCTGTGAACCTGAAGGATCAAGGTAAGTCGTTCCCATACCCATATCGTGAGCAGCTACTTCGAAAGAACAGCGGGTTCTGGTACTGGTCTTTTCAAAGATCAATGCCACATTCATTCCTCTGTATTTATCAACCGGAATTCCTTTTTTCTTTTTTTCTTTTAATTCTGCGGAAAGATCAAGCAGATATGTGATCTCTTCCGGTGTGAAATCTTTCAGTGTCAGGAAATTTCTGCCTTTTAAATCCATTGTTTTGTACCTCGCTTTTATTCTTTGACTTTTATCTTATGTCTTTTGTCTACTTTTCTTCTTTTTTATCGTCTGCGCCAATCTCTGTAACAGATTTTACCAGACCTGCAATGCTCTGGATCTCTGACGGGATGATGATCTTTGTTGCTTTTCCATCAGCAGCTTTTGCAAATGCTTCCAGACTCTTTATCGTCAATACCGCTTTGGACGGATCTGCTTCATTGAGGAAGCGGATTCCCTCTGCCGTCGCTCTCTGTACCGCTTCAATCGCCTGTGCACGACCTTCTGCTTCACGGATCATCGCTTCCTTCTTCGCTTCCGCACGAAGGATAGCAGCTTCTTTTTCCGCCTCTGCTTCGAGGATAGCAGATTCTTTCTTTCCTTCTGCTACCAATACAGTGGATTTCTTTTCCCCTTCTGCACGAAGAATCGACTCACGGCGTTCACGTTCTGCCTTCATCTGTTTTTCCATCGAGTCCTGAATTTCACGCGGTGGAATGATGTTTTTCAGTTCCACACGGTTTACTTTGATTCCCCATGGATCCGTTGCAATATCCAGATTGGAACGCATATGCGTATTGATTGTCTCACGTGATGTAAGTGTTTGGTCAAGTTCCAGATCTCCGATGATATTACGAAGTGTCGTCGCGGTCAGATTTTCAATTGCCATGATCGGATTTTCCACACCATACGTAAACAATTTTGGATCCGTAATCTGGAAAAATACAACCGTATCGATCTGCATCGTAACATTGTCCTTTGTAATAACAGGCTGAGGTGGGAAATCCATCACCTGCTCTTTTAAATTTACTCTTCTTACTACACGATCCAAAAATGGAACTTTAAAATGAATTCCTACTGACCATGTTCCAATATAAGCCCCAAGTCTTTCAATAATATAAGCATTTGCCTGTGGAACGATATTGATGCAGGATGCCAATATAATAAGCACCAATACAACTATGATCACTCCGATCACAAGGCCTCCACTGATTATCATACCATCCATAATTTTCACCTATCCTTTCATTTTTACGATCAATTTGACACCTTTTACTGCGATAATCTCTACCTCGGCATCTTTTTCGATCCTGTCATTTTCTTCTTCCGCGCGAGCGGTCCATTCCATTCCCTGATATCGGACTTTTCCGGTTCCCTGCAGATTATCGATGGATTCAATCACTACTGCCTTTTTTCCTATAATCTCATCAATATTCGTTTTTTCTTTTACGGGATAAAAAATCGCATCGCAATTGGACGGAATACGATCATAGATAAAAATGAGAGAATCACAAATACTGTAAACTGCAGCCAAAAGCCACCGCCAAATCCGGTTACCACTGCCGCACCAAGAGCTCCCAAAGCAAACCACACGGTCGTCAATCCCATGGTGACTGCTTCAATAAGAATCATAATTGCTAAAATCACTAACCATATAACCATTGATTCTCTACCTCCTTTTGGGCATTAAAAAAAACACTACAATATCTATTTTACTATATCCGAGGAAATATTGCAACTACCGATTACGATGAATCTCATACATGAAAAGTGCCGCACTCACCGCCGCATTGAGAGATTCCAGCCGGCCTTCCATCGGAATTTTTATTTTGTGTGTCGCCACCTGCTGCCTCTCCTGCTTTATGCCGTTGGCCTCATTTCCTATGATGACCGCACATTTTCCCGCGTAGGTCTCCTCGGTATAAAGCCTCGCTCCTTCCAAACTTGCCGCGTAGACAGAAAAATGTTCCTGTTTTAACCGTTCTGCCTCTTTTGTCATATTTTCCGTGATAAAAAAGGGAAGACGGAAAATCGCCCCCATCGTCGCACGTACTACTTTCGGATTGAAAAGATCCACACAACCGGCTGACATGATGACCGCTGACATTCCGGCGCCTTCTGCAGTTCGGAATATTGTCCCCAGATTTCCGGGGTCTTGAACATCCTCCAGACAGATCACCGCGGCATCTTCTTTTTCTACAATAGTAGACCTATCATATCCCGGCATTTGAACGATAGCAAGAACGCCCTGTGGGCTTTCAGTATCGGAGATTTCCTGAAACACTTTTGAACTTACATATTCTATGTCTGCTTCTTTCAGTTTATGCGATAACCGGTCAAAATATTCTTCTTTTACATTTTCTGACAGATATACTTTTTCTACCATCCGATAGGCCAGTGCATCTTCGACAAGCCGCACGCCTTCTGCGATAAAGAGACCTTCTTTTCTGCGGTTTCTGGCACTTTTTTTCAGTTTCTGTATCTTTTTGATCTGTGCGTTGGTACTGCTCTCTATCATAACTTTTCCGTTCTCCTCTCAACCTCTTCGGCGATGCGGTCGTTGACACGTTTTACTTCTTCCTGAAAAGCACGGGCAGAAATTCTTGTCGCCCCATGCCCGAGTATGATGATCTGCTCCATACCGTCGGATGTCGCAACACGCACTCTTTTCTTTCGCGCAATTTCTTTCGTCGTCTTCTCGATATACATATCTGCCGTTTCCGCTTCCTTCGTATAAACGACGCTGATATTGTGGAATTGTTCTACACTGCCCGGATTTCCTTTTACCTTGTACGCATCAAACACAAGGATCAGATGACAGCCGCAAAATCCCTGATAATTACACATGATCTCCATCAGTTTGGTTCGTGCGCCTTCGAGATTTTCTGCCGCAAGCGCTTTCAATTCGTCCCAGGCAAAGATAATGTTGTAGCCGTCGACAAGGAGGTATTCTTCCTCGTATACCGGTTTATACTCTTTGGTTTTCGTCTCCCCCGGTTCTGCTTTGATCACTTTCTTTGCCGGCGTTTCGACACGGGTTTTTACCGGTCCGAATGTCCGCTCAAAAATTGCCTGTAATTCTTTTTCTTCCGACATTTTCGAATTCTTTCTCGACGACTCTTTCGGAGTGGCAGTCGTGGTTTTTACCGGCTGACGTTTTTTTATCGACGTATCAACGTGTACGTGTTTTGCCACCTCATTCCACGGCACGACAAAACCGGATCCATGCGCGCAAAACACCGAATCTGCCGTGTTTTCCACATCCGCATCGGGATCGTATTTGCAATTTTTCACAACCTCACTCTCATTATGACACGGTTCGTAACCACAGAAAGAAAGTGTCATTCGTCCGCGGCCTTTCGTAAATGCCGCAAATTCTGTACCATACCCCGCCATCGATGCGACCGGACAAATTCCCTCGATGGCACTCATTTCACCGTCATCCGGCTGCTGGCGAAAGGTTCCTTGCATCTTTCCGACATCGCTCATAACTCGTCCGATCTGTTCCATCGGCACTTCCATCCGAAATTGATACATCGGTTCCAGCAGACGGCTTTTCGCCTGCCGCAGTCCCTGACGCACCGCCCGGTATGTCGCCTGGCGGAAATCCCCCCCTTCGGTATGTTTGAGATGTGCCCTTCCGGCGATCAACGTAAATTTGATATCCGTGATCGGCGATCCGGTCAGCACACCGGTAAATTCTTTTTCTCCCAGATGTGTAAGAATCAGTCTCTGCCAGTTCAGATCCAATTCGTCCTCGCTGCATTCTGTCACAAATTGAAGACCGCTGCCCCGTGGAAGCGGTTCCATTTTAAGATGCACTTCCGCATAATGGCGCAATGGTTCAAAATGTCCCATTCCAATCACCGTATCTTCGATGGTCTCCCGATATAAGATCGTCGCACTTCCAAATGCGATATCCATTCCATAACGTTCGCTGACCATTCGCTTGATGACTTCAAGCTGCACTTCGCCCATCGGCTGGATGAAGATTTCTCTTGTCTGCGCCTGCCACGAAAGATGAAGATTCGGATCCTCTTCTTCTAACTGCTTTAACTGCCTCCAGGCAATGGCTTCATCCGTTCCCTCCGGAAGCAGGATCTGATAATTGCACACCGGCGCCAGCTGATTGGCACAAAAATCGGCTTCTTTCCCCACACCTTGGCCGGCGTAGGTGTCGGCAAATCCCGGAACCGCACAGATATCTCCTGCCTTTACTTCCTGCTGCAGCGTATATTTTTCTCCGGAATACACGCGAATCTCATTTACTTTGCCAATCCCTTCGATCTCATCACGAAGTTTCAGTTCTCCCCCGGTCAATTTCATATGAGTCAATCGCTGCCCGGCATCATCTCGTGTAATCGTATATACTTTTCCGGCAAATTCTTTCGGATATTCCGGCATTTTCGTATAGCTTTCCAATCCCTCCAGAAGCGCTTCAACGCCTTCATTCTGAAGCGCAGAGCCAAAGTAACACGGATAAAGCAATGTCCCGGAAACCAGTCTTCTGACCTCTTTTTTCAGATCAAACGTTCCCTCTTCGAGATAGGTCTCCAACAGAGTTTCCTCGCACATTGCCACATTTTCGCACAACAGTTCTTCCTCTTCGGTAAAATCCACGCAGTAAGGAGATAATTTTGTCTGCAGTTCTTTTAATACCGCCGCTTTGTCTGCCCCCGGAAGATCCATTTTGTTGACAAAGAAAAATGTCGGAATCCGATATTTCTGCAAAAGTTTCCACACAGTCTCCGTATGCCCCTGCACACCGTCGGTTCCGCTTATGATCAAAACAGCATAATCAATGACTTGCAGCGTCCGCTCCATCTCGGAAGAAAAGTCTACGTGTCCCGGTGTATCTAACATCGTAACATCCATATTTCCATACGAAAAGCATGCTTGTTTGGAAAAAATTGTAATTCCTCGTTCCCGTTCCAACGGTGAGGTATCCAAAAAGGCATCTTTGTGATCTACGCGTCCCCGTGTCCGGATCACGCCGCTTTCATACAATAATGCTTCTGACAATGTCGTCTTTCCGGCATCTACGTGAGCCAAAAGTGCGGCACATATATGCTTTTTCTGTTGATTTTCTGGTGTAGTATTCAAATGTTACTGCCCCTTTCCCTTCGTCCCTGCATTTCTCTTTTTCACATCGTTTCGCAATAATTTATATACCGTCGCAGTCAATGGAACGAATAAAAGCATTCCTCCGATTCCCAGTACACTTCCGCCGATGGTTACCGCGGCCAGCACCCAGATGCCCGGCAATCCGATGGATGCGCCGACCACACGCGGATAAATGAACTGGCCTTCCAATTGCTGTAAAATAACAAGAAAGATTACAAACACGATTGCTTTCATCGGCGAAACTGTCGCGATCATCAAAAAGCCGACGCCACCTCCGATATAAGCTCCTGCGATAGGGATCAATGCCGTAAATCCGATCAGCGCCCCTGTCATCCCACTGTAAGGGAGACGCAGGATCATCATACCGATAGTGCAAAGGCTTCCTAAGATCACAGCTTCGACACACTGTCCCACGATAAAACTGCGAAAACAGTCGTGAAGAGTGTGTATAACATAATTTACTTTGTGGTATATCGGCTCTTTTAAATAGGTCTTTGCCACCTTTTTTACCTGTGGGACAAGACGATCTTTGCCCGTCAGAAGATACAGCGAAAAGATAATACTCATAATAATGGTAAAAGCCGTCGAAAATGTAGCGGCGATGATATTTTTTACAACGCCGAAAGCACCGCCCAGTCCACCGGCTGCCCAATTTGCGACTTTGGTCACAATTTCTTTCCAGTCAATCTGCCCGGTCTGGGTTACATTTCCCAGTTCATTCCACAATTTCGTCATCTCATCATTACCGCGAAGTTCCCCTGAAACACTCTGCATCAATGGCGGGATCTTATCGATCAAAAGTTTTACACAATCAATCAATTCCGGCACGACAAGTCCGATCACGAGTGCAATGATTCCAAGCAGGCTCAGATAAGAGAGCAGAACACAGACTCCTGTCCGCGTCTTTTTTATAACCTTCTTTTTTGATTTTGGAAAATAATGTCTTTCATAAAAACTCATTAAGATGTTGACGGCATACGCGATCACAAGTCCTGTGATCAATGGTGCTGCCGCATGAAAGGCAATTCCGATTCCTGCCGCGATCACGGACCAGTAGTGAACAGTCAAAAACAGAACTGCCACTGTCACCCCTGCGCGAAAACAAGTTTCCCAGCTTAATTTCATCACTCATCACTATCCTTTTCTGTTTCGTTTTCCATCTCTATTTCCGAGCTATCCGCTCTTTTTTGATTCAGCAGCATCAATAATCCCTGATACGAAACCATGATCTGCTGCAAACAATACCGGACGCGCTCCGGATTCTGCTGTCCTTGCTGCAGGCCTCTGTGAAGCATCGTCACGTCCTGTATTAAAAGAATATTTTCGCCCTGTTCCCCCGGTGCCATACGCACCATGATCCACACCGGCTCCGGCTTCCCCGGCATACTAAATGCATGCTCAAAGGCAATGGTATATTTTACTGATTCTCTGCAAAATTTTTGTACTTCCGAATATTTTTCATACAGATCCAGTTGTTTAAAAAGGTCTTCGGCACAAGATATCACTTCCCTTTTTATCCCAAAAAGCCACTCGGCACTTTGGGAAAGAAAAGTTACCGCGTGGTTTTCCGATTCGTTTATCATAATCAGTACATTCAATTGATCTGCAATCAAGTTTAAAATTTGTTTTGTCATATTTTATTCTTCACTCATTGAAGCCAATTTGGCTGCCTGGTCTGCCGCAATCAGACTGTCAATCACTTCACTTAAATCTCCATTGATAATGGCATCCAAACGATGAAGTGTCAATTTAATACGGTGATCCGTCACACGTCCCTGTGGATAATTATACGTACGTATCTTTTCTGAACGGTCTCCGGTTCCAATCTGGCTTCTTCTCTTTTCTGCCTCTTCGTCATGTGCTTTTGCACACTCCAGTTCATATAATCTGGCACGAAGTACTTTTAATGCCTTATCTTTATTTTTCAACTGTGATTTTTCATCCTGACAAGAAATGACAATTCCAGTCGGAATATGGGTCAAACGAACTGCGGAATCCGTCGTATTGACACACTGTCCACCATTTCCGGAAGCACGGAATACATCAAATTTACAATCGTTCATGTCCAGTTCCACTTCGACTTCCTCCACTTCCGGCATAATTGCCACGGTCGCTGTCGAAGTGTGAATACGTCCACCGGATTCTGTCGCCGGAATACGCTGTACGCGGTGTACCCCGCTCTCGTATTTCAGTTTGGAATATGCGCCGGAACCATTGATCATAAATACGACTTCCTTAAATCCGCCGATTCCGTTTTCATTGGAGTTCATCGTATCTACTTTCCAATGCTGCTGTTCAGCATATTTGCAATACATGCGGTACAGATCAGCAGCAAACAGTGCCGCCTCATCTCCACCGGCACCCGCACGAATCTCGACGATAACGTTCTTTTCATCATTGGGATCTTTTGGCAGCAAGAGGATGCGAAGTTCCTGCTCAATCTCTGCCACACTTGCCTTACATTCATTTAATTCTTCCTTGGCAAGTTCTCTCATCTCTTCATCGGTTTCTTCGTCCAGAATCGCAAGACTATCCGCAATTCCTTCTTTTGCGCTTTTGTACTCTTTGTATTTTTCTACGACCGGCTCAAGGTCGGACTGTTCTTTCATCAATTTTTGATAACGGCTCTGATCGTTGAGCACATCCGGCTCACTCAATTCATTCAGTACTTCTTCATAACGCAGAAGCGTATCTTCCAGTTTATCAAACATAATCATTTTCCTTTCTTTGACAGTCTGCCCCGTACGACACGGTCAAGTCCTGCCAGATCTTTTTTTATCTCAACATCGGCAAACCCGTTTTTTTCAAATAACCGCTTTACTTGTTCGCCTTGATTGTAACCAATCTCTACCATAAGTATTCCCGCCTCTTTAAGATAAAACGGTGCTTTTTCTAAAATCTTTTCATAAAATACCAGTCCGCTTTTCCCGCCATCCAAAGCAAGGAGCGGCTCATGATCGATCACTTCCGGCATCAGCCCGGAAAGTTCCTCTGTTTCAATATACGGTGGGTTAGAAACGATCAAGTCAAATTCTCCATCGATCGGTTCCCATAAATTTCCAAGTGTGTAGGTGATTTCCGGTTTTCTGCCTCTTCCTTTCCAGCCATTTTGGTCAAGATTTCTCTCATTTTGTCCGGCTGTCGCAATCGCCTCTTCCGAAATATCACTCAATGTGACCGTTTTCGGATTCCCACACACAGCAATACTCAAGCCAATGCAGCCGGATCCGGTACACAGATCAAGGACCTTTTTTCCCGTTGAGACCTCCACCGCCATTTCAACTAAAATTTCCGTATCCTGTCTTGGAATCAGCACACCTTTTCGTACCAAAAAAGTTAATCCCATAAACTCTGTATATCCAAGAATGTATTCCAGTGGAATGTGTTCTTCTCTTCTGGAAACTTTTTCCATATATGATGTTATTGTCTCCGGTTCTGCCTGCTCCATCTGCTCTAAAAAGAAGCGGCTTCTCGTATACGAAAACGGTTCCTCACTCAGGCATGATTGCAGAAGATACCAGGCATTTAATTCTGCCTCCGGCACTTCATTCTCCGTCAATTTCCGGATTCCTTCCCGGTACAAATCCTGTAATGTCATAGGTTCCTCCCGGCGAGATCACTGCTCTTTTTCTTCAGTCGGTGCTGCTTCATCAAAATACCGGTCAAGCGCCTGCAGAATCTCATCGTTTTCATCCTCGACATCAACCACTTCAAATCCCTCTTCTTCCGGCTGTTCTTCTTCATCCTCATAATGTGCTAAGAAGTCCCGCCAGTCAAATACAGCCTCCACCGAAGAGATCGCCACTTCCAGCATACTGTCATCCGGTTCCCTCGTTGTCAATGCCTGCAGCCAGAGCCCCGGCTTACTCAGTACATTGATCACCGGATTTTCAGACTTTCCGGCAAGGGAAATAAATTCAAAGGAAATCCCTGCAATCACCGGAATCAATAAAATTCGAAGCACCATACGAACCCACATATTCGGCACGGAAATAAACATAAACAGCAGAATGCTCACAAACATTACGACCAGCATAAAACTGGTTCCACAGCGCTTATGTACCATCGTCTGTTTTTTTGCGTTTTCGACCGTTAATTCCATTCCATTTTCAATGCAGTTGATGCACTTATGCTCTGCACCATGATACATAAATACCCGGCGGATATCCTCCAGGAGAGAAATCGCTTTTACATATCCGACAAAAAGGGCAACACGAATCACACCTTCGATCAATCCTCGAAGCTGAATCGACGGAACAATCTTATGAAGTTTCTCTGATATAAAAAATGGCAATAATACAAAAAGACCAATTGCGACAATGATGGCGGCTACAAGTGCCAGTCCCATCCACAGATCATTGGTTTTCTGATTTTCTTTTGAACTTTCTTTTTCCTTTTCTTCTTCCTCTTCCCAAAAACTTGCCGAATAGTTTAAGGTTCCCATTCCCATCTTTAAGGATTCTGCAAAGGCAAAAATTCCTCGGATGATCGGGAGTTTCGCAATTGCATATTTTTCTTTCAGACTTTTGTAATCTTCTACTTTGACTTCAATCTGTCCGTCCGGCTTTCGCACAGAAACAGCGTACCGGCTTTTTCCCTTCATCATAACTCCTTCGATGACAGCCTGTCCGCCAATTCCCGAATATTTCATATTCTGCCTCCAATCTGCATTACTTCACATTTCATTTCTGCTCTATATAGAACAACTCCGCAGTTCTCAAGTACCTTGCGATACAGAAACCTGCGGAGCCTTTATGTGTTCATTCTCTGCTTATTTCAAGCCATATTTACGATTGAACTTATCAATCGCACCACGAGCTGCCATGGACTTCTGCTGTCCTGTATAAAATGGATGGCATTTGGAACATACTTCAACATGAATATCTTCTTTTGTTGAACCTGTTACGAATTCGTTACCACAGTTGCAAACAACCTTTGCCTGGTAATATTCTGGATGGATTCCCTCTCTCATGATTTTCACCTCACTACTTCTATTTTACTAAAAAATGTGTCATTTCTCAAAATCGGCTTTCTTATTGTACCATGCTTTGAAACAAAATGCAAGCAATTTTTAATGAAGCTTGATTTTTTTAATGGTCTCAATAAATTCTTTGTTATTTTTTGTTCTCCGGAACAAGTTAATGATCTGTTCCAGATTGCCGTCGTTATTCGGAGAAGCACCCAATGCTTTTCGCATAATGTATACCGCTTCCAGTTCATTCTGATCGAGAAGAAGATCTTCACGGCGTGTACTGGATTTCTGAATATCGATAGCCGGGAATACTCGTTTTTCCGACAAATGTCTGTCAAGCACGAGTTCCATGTTACCGGTTCCCTTAAATTCCTCGAACACCACATCGTCCATACGGCTTCCGGTATCTACAAGTGCCGTCGCAAGCACGGTTAAGCTTCCGCCTTCGCGCATATTTCTTGCTGCACCAAAGAATCGTTTTGGCATATGGAGCGCCGCCGGATCCAAACCACCGGAAAGCGTACGTCCACTTGGCGTAACCGTAAGGTTATACGCTCTTGCCAAACGAGTAATACTGTCAAGCAGTACCACAACATCGTCGCCGCCTTCGACAAGACGTTTTGCTCTCTCGATCACCATCTCGGAAACACGTTTGTGATTTTCCGGAAGTTCATCAAATGTCGAATAGATAACTTCTACCTTTTCTCCTTCGATAGATTCTTTTATATCGGTTACTTCTTCCGGACGCTCATCAATCAAAAGGATCAGCAGATGCATATCCGGGTAGTTCTGTGTGATCGCACTCGCTACCTGCTTCAGCAGTGTTGTCTTACCGGTTTTCGGCTGGGATACGATCATACCTCGCTGTCCTTTACCAATCGGTGCGATCAGATCAAGCATTCTCATCGAAACACCTGAATTGCTTGTCTCCAAATGGATTCTTTCATTGGGAAAAATCGGTGTCAGGTCCTCAAATTTATTACGGTGTGCCAAATACGTAATCGGCCGTTCATTGACTTTTGTCATATACAAAAGGGCACTGAATTTTTCATTCTGCGTACGCACACGGAGATTTCCTTCAATAATATCTCCGGTACGAAGTCCGAAACGGCGCAAAAACGCCGGTGATACGTAGACATCATTATCTCCCGGAAGGAAGTTATCGCAACGAATAAAAGCATAACCTTCCGGCATGATCTCGAGGATTCCCTTTTTCGTAATACCGCTGTCAAGTTCTTTCAACTCTGTCGGATGCACATCCAATACCTGACGATCTTTCGCAATCGTGATCAAACCAGCCTTGATCACTTCTTCAATCGTGCGGTACGGCTGATGCTCCTGCAACATTTCGGAAGATCCATTGTCATGCGATGAATTATCCTGTGAAGAATAATGTGAATTATTTTGGGCATTTGAATGATAATTGTTGTTCTGGTAATTATTATTCTGGTAATTATTATTCTGATAATTATTTCCCTGGTAATTATTATTCTGGTAATTATTTCCCTGATAATTGTTGTTCTGATAATTGTTGTTCTGGTAATTATTGTTCTGATGATTATTCCCTTGGTAATTATTGTAATTACTGTGAGAGGACATATTACGACCTCTGTAATTTCTTGAATTGTTATTCTGCGAAGGCACATAGGTGTAAACCTTCTTTTCTCTTTCCGGCTCGCTCTTTTTCTCTTCCACCGGTTTCTCAACAGGTTTTTCCGCCTGTTTCTTGCCCGGAAGTTCAGCCGGATTAAGAATGTCAGCCGGTTTCACCGGACGAACGACACTCTGAGAAAGAATCTCCGCTTTCTTCAATTCTTCGATCAATTCAGCTTTACGCAATGCGGAAATTCCGCTAAGTCCTTTTTCCTTCGCCATCTCGCGAAGTTCTTTTAATGATAATTTTGTAAAATCCATTCCATCGTCCTTTCTAAGTTTCTTATCCCTAAAATTCAATTCCATTTTTTGTCATTAATTCTCTTGCACTTTCTAGGGAATCTACTCCGGTTGCATTTTTAATCGGTGCAAATTCTTTTTCTCTCTCCACTTCAAAAGAAAGACAGTTATCCATCATATGAATCATGTCTAGAACTAATGTTTCAAATTTGTATCCATTTTCAACTTCAGGTTTTACAATTTCGCCCTTAGCGTTTACATACGGAATCTTTTTCTTAACTATATGCACATTTAACTTATTATTCATAATCTCTTCTAATTTGTCAATTCTGAATAAATAATTTAAAATCACACCATCTTTATAAGCAAGTTCTCCCTGGTCGTCTTTCTGATATCTCATTTCATCTGACAATTCATAATATTCAACAATAGAAGGTTTTCCATCCTCATAGCATAACACTCCTACTCGTTCTTCAGGGTTTGCTTTCTTAACTACTTTTGCTGCTGAAGGATACTGATTCTTTATCATCGCTCCTACAAAGCATGGGTCTGCCATTCTTTGACATACATTATCAACAGCGAAAATATTTATGTATTCAACTCCCTGTTTCTTTGCTTTTTCACAAAGACCTGCTTTAACCATAGATATAAACCATCCACCATTTCCGTTTGGAGAAGTTGATACCTTTCCTTTTTCTTCAAGATAAATCTTTCCGTCAAATGTAGATGCAGGTGCCATTTCCTGAACAAAGAAATCAACGTAATCTTTATCATATCCAAAATAATTCATGTCCTTAAAAAATTTAACAGTATCATCATTATTTTTTTCACTTGTCATTACATATAAAGGAATCCATGTTCCTGTCTGATTAACTACATCCATAAGATTTCG
>OGPT01002627.1_pt1 | contig 14083 bp, 28 predicted proteins | sample 1552951 | NCBI WGS metagenome assembly OGPT01 (sample SAMEA2580224, study PRJEB22360) | human gut metagenome | biome: human gut; feature: human-associated habitat; material: faeces | place: Denmark | collected 2008/2010
TAATCATTTTATCAACAAATTTACGAACTTCTTTAGCTCTTGTTTCTGTTGTAACAATTCTTTCTTTTTTGATTAATTCTCTAGTTAAGTTAGCAAGCATGCTTCTTCTATGTTTGTTAGTGCGTCCTAATTTTCTATAAGCCATAATATCCTCCTAACTAATCTTCATCACGGAATTTAAGTCCCATATCTTTAATTTTGTCAATAACTTCTTTTAAAGATTTTTTACCTAAATTACGTATTTTCATCATTTCTAATTCTGTTTTTTCTGTTAAGTCACCTAAAGTATTAACCCCTGCTCTTTTTAAACAATTATAAGCTCTAACAGAGAAATCTAAATCATCAATTGATGTTTCTAATTTCTTAAGTTTAGAATCTTCTTGTTTAGCATTCATTACTCCAGTAGTATCTGCTATTTCACTTAAATCAGTAATAATATTTAAATGTTCAATTAATATTTTAGCCCCTAATGCCATTGCGTCTTCTGGACGAATTGATCCATTTGTATAAACATTCATAATAAGTTTATCATAACTTGCATCTTGTCCTACACGTGCATTTTCAACTTCATAACTTACTCTCTCAATTGGAGAATATAAAGCATCAATTGGAATAAATCCTAATTTAGCTTTTTCGATATATTTTTTATTTTCAGGACTTGGAACATATCCTCTACCATTGGCAATGATAAATTCCATATCTAATTTACCACCTTTTGATAAAGTAGCTATTACTTGATCTGGATTTACAATTTCAACTCCAGATTCAGCAACAATATCCGCTGCTGTTACAACTCTTTCTTCGTTTACAGAAAGGTGAGCTGTTACTTCTTCTTTATCAGTTTTATTTTTTATAACAACATTTTTTAAGTTTAAAACTATTGAAGTTACATCTTCTACAACTCCATCCATAGTTTGGAATTCGTGCATAACTCCATCAATTTTTACTGCTACAATAGCACTACCTGGCATACTTGATAACATAACTCTTCTAAGTGCGTTACCTAAAGTTGTACCAAAACCTCTTTCTAAAGGTTCTAATTCAAATTTACCATAATTATTATTTTCAATATAATCTGTTATTTTATAAATTGGTTTTTCAAAATTTAACATTTTTTAACACACTCCCCTTTCATTATCCACGTGGACGTTTTGGTGGACGACATCCATTATGTGGTACAGGTGTTACATCTGTTATTGAAGAAATTTCAAGACCAGCTGTTTGTAATGAACGAATAGCTGTTTCACGTCCAGAACCTAATCCTTTAACAAAAACTTCTACTTTTCTCATTCCCATATCGTATGCTGCTTTACCAGCTGCTTCTGCTGACATACCTGCAGCGAATGGAGTAGATTTTTTACTACCTTTAAATCCTAATGTTCCTGCTGAAGCCCAGCTAATTGCATTTCCTTCTGTGTCACTAATTGTTACAATAGTGTTATTGAATGTAGAATGAACATAAGCTTTACCTTCAGGTACATTCTTTTTAACTTTACGTTTTCTTGGTTTGTAAGCCATACTATATAACCTCCTTTTTTAATTAAGAATTATTTTTTCTTATTTGCTACAGTTTTACCTTTACCTTTACGAGTTCTAGCATTTCTGTTAGTTCTTTGTCCTCTTACAGGTAAACCTTTTTTATGTCTAGTACCTTGATATGAGTTAATTTCCATTTTTGTTTTAATGTTCATATTAACTTCACGTCTTAAATCACCTTCGATTGTATAATTTTCAATTTGTTCACGAATGCGATTTAATTCATCGTTATCTAAGCTACCAGCTCTTTTATTAACATCTACTTTTGCGTCATTTAATATTTTATTTGATAAACTTCTACCAATACCATAAATATAAGTTAAGGCAATTTCAACTCTTTTATTATTTGGTATATCTACACCTTTAATACGTGCCATAAAACACCTCCTATATTAACCTTGTCTTTGTTTATGTTTAGGGTTTTCGCAAATTACCCTAACTGTACCTTTACGTTTAATTACTTTGCATTTATCGCATATTTTTTTTACTGATGCTCTTACTTTCATAAAATCCCTCCTATTTTATAGGTTGTGCTCACATTTATTTAAACTGTACACCTAGTAAAATGCGAACTAATAATTCGGATTTTACTAGAAACGTGAGCCATACAGTTAAGCTTTTCTCCAAGTGATACGACCTTTTGTTAAATCGTATTCAGAGAGTTCAATAGTAACTGTGTCACCTGCTAATATTCTGATATAGTTCATTCTTAATTTACCAGACACATGAGCTGTAACTACATGCTTATTTTCTAATTCTACTCTAAATTGTCCACCTGGTAATACTTCTAATACTTTACCTTCAACTTCAATTGCAGAAGTATTTTTTTTCTCTTTTTCTACAACTTTTTTATTATTAACATTTTTCTTTGGCATATTTTCACCTCTTTGTTAAAATTTCATATCCATCTTTTGTTACTAAGACAGTATGTTCAAAATGAGCAGAAGGCAAATCGTCAGCTGTTACAATAGTCCAATCATCATCTAACATATAAATTTCTTCTGTACCTAGATTTAACATTGGTTCTACGGCAATAATCATTCCTTCTTTTAATATAGGTCCAGTTCCTTTTTTACCATAGTTTGGAACGTCTGGGTCTTCATGAACATCACTTCCAACTCCGTGTCCAACTAATTCTTTGACCACACCTAATTTATATTTTTTTGCAACCTCTGATACGGCATAACCGATATCTCCAACTCTAGCTCCAGCTTTAATAACGGATAATCCCGCAAATAGTGATTCTTCCGTTTCTTTTAAAAGGTCTAGAATTTCATGCTTAACATTACCAACAGTATATGTCCAAGCTGAATCACCATGATATCCTTTATAGCAAGCACCAATATCTAAAGTTACAATATCACCATCTTTTAATTTTCTATGTGATGGAATCCCGTGAACAACTTCTTCATTAACTGAAATACATATTGTTCCCGGAAATCCATATAGACCTTTAAAAGAAGGGGTTGCATTTTGTTTTAAAATATAATCATTTGCCAGTTTATCTAATTCTAAAGTAGTTATTCCTGGCTTTATAAATTGCTTTAAGTAATTATGAGTTAAACCAACTATTTCGCCAGCTTTTCTCATTAATTCAATTTCTCTTTCAGATTTAATCTTTATCATTAAGCACCTATAATATTTTCTATTTGTTTAAATATTTCATATTTATTTAGGCTACTATCTACAATATATAGTCTATCTTTATAATAGTCTAACAATGGTTTTGTTTCACTCATATATGTATCAAATCTTTTATTAAATGTTTCTTCATTATCATCATTTCTTTTTGATAATTCTATATTACAGTCATCACAAATACCATTTATTTTGGGCATACTTTCTTCTATTTGATCATTATAAACTTTCCCACAATTTGAACAAGATAATCTTCCTAAAATTCTTTTTGATGCCATTTCTTTATTAATATCTAGATATATAACATAGTCGATTTTTTCGTTTAATTTTTCTAATAATTCATCAAATAATTTAGCTTGATTTACAGTTCTAGGAAAACCATCAAATATATAACTATTGCCATCTTTTATTTCATCTTTTATTAAATCTAAAACAAACTCATCACTAACAAGTTTACCTTGTTCGATTGTTTTTTTTAGTTCTATACTTTTTTCATTGTTACTATTTATTACAGTTCTTATCAAATCTCCAGTAGATATATGTTTAATATCATATTTATTACATATCAACTCTGATTGAGTTCCTTTACCTGCGGCAGGTGGAGCAATTAATATAATATTCATTATCTTCTTCTACCTCTTTGGAATTTACGAGCTTTTAATTCACTATCTATAACTTTGTAAGTATCTAGTGCGACACCTACAACAATTATTAATCCTGTTCCACCAATACGCATACTTGATGGTAGACTAGTCAACATTCCAAATAATATTGGAAGTGCAGCTATAATTGATAGAGCAAATGCTCCTACTGTTGTTATTCTCTTTAAAACGGTTGAAATATAATTTTCAGTTTCTTCACCAGGTCTAATACCAGGAATGAAACCTCCATCTTTATTTATTTTTTCAGCCATTTCTTTTGGTTTTAATTGGAAAAATGTATAAAAATAAGCAAATCCAAATATACACAATATGTATATTATAAAACCTGTTACTGATGTTGTAGTTAAATATTTATTAACAAATAATGTAAAACTTTCGTTTTTAATAAATCCTGCTAAGAAACCTGGAATTGATATAAATGCTGATGCAAATATTACAGGCATTACTCCAGCTGAATTTAATTTAAATGGAATATAATTTTGTTTAGAACTTGTTATTGTTTTATTAGTATATTGAATTGGTATTCTTCTTTCAGCGGATTCAACATATACAACACCAATAATTATTGCAATATATACTAATGTAAATAATACAAATTTTGTTACGCCTAATGCAATTGTTTGAGCAGTTGTAGTTACAATGAATGTATCCCAAGCTGTTGTAAACATATTAGGTAGTGTTGCAATTATACCAGCCATAATTATTAATGATATACCATTTCCTATACCTTTAACTGTAATTTGGTCACCAATCCATAATAGTAATGATGTTCCAGCAGTTAAGATAAGTGAAAATGTCATATAATCAGCTGGAGTTCCATTTTGTATGAATGCAAAAGAGAACATATATCCTTGAATAAATGATAAGGCAATTCCAACATATCTAGTTATTTGATTTAATTTTGTTCTACCTACACCACCTTGATTTCTCAAATCAGTTAAGTAAGGTATTAATTCTGTTGCTTCTAACAATTGCATTATGATAGAGGCTGTAATGTATGGAGTAACACCTAGGGCGAATATTGAAAATTGCTCTAAGGCTCCACCACCCATCAAATTCATAAGTTCTAAAAATCCTAAATTACTTGTTCCTAAACTAGTTTTATCAATACCTGGTACAATTATTGTTGTACCTAATTTAAATACAAATAAACATAAGAAAGTGAAATAAATTCTTTTTCTTAAATCTTTATTTGCGGGATTAAATATTTGCTTTATATATGCAAACATTTTAGATCACCTCTGCTTTTCCACCTAGTTTTTCTATTTGTTCTTTAGCAACATTAGAAAATTTATGTGCTTTAACAACTAATTTCTTTTCAAGTGTTCCGTTACCTAAAACTTTAACACCATCTAATTGATTTTTTAATATTCCCATTTCTTTTAATAATTCAGGTGTAATTTCTGAACCATTTTCAAATTTATTTAAATCACTTAAATTAATTACTGCATATGTAGTTTTAAATTTAGCATTGGAGAATCCTCTTTTAGGTAATCTTCTATATAATGGTAATTGTCCACCTTCAAATCCAGCTTTACGACTATAACCACTTCTAGCTTTTTGACCTTTTTCTCCTCTACCACTAGTTTTTCCTAATCCACTACCTGGTCCACGTCCAACTCTTTTATGAGTAGTAGTAGCACCATCATTTGGATATATTGTATGTAATTTCATTAAATTTCCTCTACTTTCTTACCACGCAACTCAGCAATATGTTCTGCTGATTTTTGTGATTTTAAAGCTTCTAATGTTGCATATGCCATATTAATTTTTGTATTTGATCCAAGTGATTTTGATAAGATGTCTTTAACACCTGCTAATTCAAGTACGGCTCTAACAGGTCCACCTGCTTTAACTCCTGTACCTTTTCCAGCTGGTTTAAGCATAACTTTACTAGCTCCTCTTACACCAATTGCTTCATGGGAAATTGTTCTTTCATCAACTAATGCTACTTTTGTAACATTTTTTGTTGCAGCAGAAACAGCTTTTTTGATAGCGTCTGGTACTTCATTAGCTTTACCAGTTCCTAATCCAACTTTACCTTTTCTGTCTCCAACAACTACTGTTGCAGAAAAACGGAAATGACGACCACCTTTTGTTACTTTTGTAACTCTACCAATATTAATTACTTGTTCTTCATATTGTTTTGGGCGTGGTTCTCTTCTTTTGTTTTCCATAGTTACCCTCCTCTAGAATTCTAATCCATTTTCACGTGCTGCTTCTGCTAAAGCCTCTACACGTCCATGATATAGGTATCCACCTCTATCAAATGTTACTTTTGTAATTTTTGCTTTTTTAGCTCTTTTAGCAATTAATTCACCAACTTTTTTAGCTGCTTCAATATTGCTACCATTTTCAAGCTTTAATTCTTTATCTATTGATGAAGCGCTTACTAATGTAATTCCTTTTTCATCATCGATAATTTGAGCAAAAATATTACTATTTGATCTAAAAACATTAAGTCTTGGAGTTTCGCTAGTTCCACTAACTTTAGCTCTAACACGTTCATGTCTAGCTTTACGTACTTCATTACGAGATACTTTATTAATCATAGTTCTTACTCTCCTTTACTAAATTACATTATGCTGCTTTCTTTCCTTCTTTACGAACAATATGTTCATCTTTGTATCTAATTCCTTTTCCTTTATAAGGTTCAGGTTGTCTTATTTTTCTAATGTTTGCAGCGAATTCACCAACAAGACATTTATCAATACCTTTAATTACTAATTCTGTATTACTTGGAGATTCAACTGTTAATCCGTCTGGTACTGTTACTACTACAGGATGTGAATAACCAGCACTAACTGTGATAGTTTTTCCACTTACTGCAAAACGATAACCAACACCTACAGATTCAAGTTGTTTTTCATAACCTTCAGTTACTCCAACGATCATATTTTTAATATTTGCATTTGCTGTACCATGAAATGCTTTATCCATGTCACTTTTTCTTTCAACATGTACTTCATTATCTTTAACTGATACAGTAATATTTTTGTTTACCTCAGTAGAAAGTTCACCTTTTGGACCTTTTACTGTAACAATATTACCATTAACTGTTAAAGTTACATTTTCAGGTAAAGTCAATATTCTATTTCCAATACGACTCATATTATCATCCTTTCTACCAAATGTAAGCTAAAACTTCTCCACCTAATGATTCTTTTCTTGCTTCTTTATCAGTCATAATTCCTTTAGATGTAGAAACGATTGCTATACCTAAACCATTTAATACTTTAGGTATTTCTTCAGTTTTAGCATAAACACGTAAACCTGGTTTACTAATTCTTTTAAGTCCAGTGATTACACGTTCTTTGTTTTGTCCATATTTTAAATTTAAAACAATAATGTTTTGTATGTTATTTTTCTTTATTTTGAAGTCTTCAATAAATCCTTGTTCTTTTAAGATTCTTGCAATTTCAATTTTAATCTTAGAAGCAGGTATTTCAACTTCTTTATAACGCATTTGATTAGCATTACGAATTCTCGTAAGCATATCTGCTATTGGATCTGTCATACAATCCCTCCTTCTCTAATTACCAACTAGATTTTTTTACGCCTGGTATTTGTCCTTTATAAGCTAATTCTCTAAAGCAAATACGACAAATTCCATATTTTTTAAGTACTGCATGAGGTCTACCACATCTTTCGCAACGAGTATATTCACGCACTTTGAATTTTTGTTTTCTTGATTGTTTAACAATCATACTTTTCTTTGCCATAATATCCTCCTATAGTTATTACTTTTTAAATGGCATACCGAAACCTTTTAATAATGAAAGAGCTTCTTCATTTGTTTTTGCTGTTGTTACAAAAACGATATCCATTCCACGTACTTTAACTACGTTGTCATATTCTATTTCTGAGAAAATTAATTGTTCATTTAATCCAAGAGTATAATTACCTCTACCATCAAATGATTTAGGTGAAATCCCTCTAAAGTCTCTTACACGAGGTAATGTAATACTAATTAATTTATCTAAGAAGTTATACATATTTTCTCCACGTAATGTAACTTTACATCCGATTCCTTGACCTGCTCTTAATTTAAATCCAGCTATGGCTTTTTTCGCTTTAGTTATAACTGGTTTTTGACCTGTAATAATTTCTAAGTCTGCAACTGCAGCTTCTAATAATTTACTATTACTTGCGCCATCTCCAACACCCATATTGATAACAATTTTATCTAATTTAGGTACTTGCATTATATTTTCATAGTTAAATTCTTTTGTTAAATTAGGTACGATTTCTTCATTATATTTTGCTTTTAGGCGGTTCATAATATACCCTCCTTCCAATTAATCAAGTGTAGAATTAGATTTTTTAGTAATTCTAACTTTTTTTCCATTTTTATCTGTTGTATGTCCAATTCTGCTTGGTTTCTTTGTTTTTGGATCTAATATCATAACATTAGATGCATCAATTGGTAATTCCATATCTATAATACTACCAGCTGTTTGTCCATTTGGTTTAACATGTTTTTTAGCAACATTAATTCCTTCAACAACAACTTTATTTTCATTTTTAAGCACTTTTGTAATATTTCCTTCTTTACCTTTATCTTTACCAGCAATAACAACAACTTTATCTCCAGTTTTTAATTTCATGTTATCCTCCTTCTAAAGGCTATAGCACTTCTTTAGCAAGTGATACAATCTTCATAAAATTTTTATCACGTAATTCACGTGCTACTGGTCCAAATACACGAGTTCCTACTGGACTCTTATCATCTTTAATAATAACACAAGCATTATCATCAAATTTTATGTAAGATCCATCTTCTCTTCTTAGACCAAATTTGCTTCTAACAATTACAGCTTTAACAACTTTTCCTTTTTGTACTGTACCGTTAGGAGTTGCTTTTTTAACTGCTACAACTACAGTATCTCCAATATTTCCAGTTTTTACTTTGCTTCCACCTAATACACGAATTACACTTACTTCACGTGCACCAGAGTTATCTGCAACTTTTAAACGGCTTTCTTGTTGAATCATATTGATCCTCCTCCCAGTGTCAATTATAAAATAATTGCTTTTTCTATTATCTCTACTAAACGGAAATGTTTAGTTTTAGATAATGGTCTTGTTTCAGCTATACGAACAGTATCTCCGATTTTTGCTTCATTTTTTTCATCATGAGCAGCATATTTTTTAGAGTATTTAACTCTTTTTCCATATAGTGGGTCTTTTTTATAAGTTTCAACTAAAACTGTAATAGTTTTGTCAGTTTTATCGCTTACAACTTTACCAACTAATTCATGACTTGACTTTGCCATTAGTTACCTCCCTTAATATTAAGTTCACGTTCTCTTAAAATTGTTTTCATACGTGCAACTAATTTTCTAAGTTCATTTATTCTTGATGGTTTTTCTAAGTTACCAGTAGCTTGGCTAAATCTTAAATTAAATAATTCTTCTTTGTATTCATTAATTTTATTATTAATTTCTTCGTTTGATAATTCTCTAATTTCTTTATTAGTCATTAGCTTCACCATCTTTCTTTACAAATTTACATTTGATAGGTAATTTATGCATTGCTAATCTAAATGCTTCACGAGCTGTTGCTTCATCAACACCACCGATTTCAAACATAACTTTTCCTTTTTTAACAACTGCTACCCATTTTTCTGGTTGACCTTTACCTTTACCCATACGAGTTTCTAAAGGTATTTTAGTTAATGAAAGGTGTGGGAATATGTTAATCCAAACTTTTCCACCACGTTTCATATATCTTGTCATAGCTACACGAGCAGCTTCGATTTGATTTTGAGTAATCCAAGCGCCTTCGCAAGCCATCAAACCATATTCACCAAAGTTAACTTTTTTGTTACCTCTAGTTACACCATCATAATGTAAACGGTGTGGTCTTCTATATTTAGTTCTTTTTGGTACTAGTGCCATTTACATTACCTCCTTTTTGTTTTGAGGCAAGAATTTCTCCTTTATATATCCATACTTTAACACCAATTTTACCATAAGTAGTATCAGCTTCTTTGTGAGCATAATCTATATTTGCTCTTAAAGTATGAAGTGGAGTGTTTCCTTCAGAATATCCTTCAGTTCTAGCCATATCAGCACCACCCAAACGACCTGATACTGAAGTTTTAATTCCTTTTGCTCCTGCTTTCATTGCATTTCTAATTGCTTTCTTTTGTGCAATTCTAAATGAAACTCTATTTTCAATTTGATGTGCGATATTTTCAGCTACTAATGCAGCATCAATATCAGGATTCTTAACTTCCATAATTGAGATTTGTACATTTTCATCAACTAATTTTGATAATTCTTTTTTTAATTTATCAATTTCGTCTCCACCATGACCAATTATTACACCTGGTTTAGCAGTGTTTATAATAATTTCTGTTTTAGTGGCATTTCTTTCAATAAGAATACTTGAAACTGCTGCGTCTTTTAATTTTTTAGTTAAGAATTTACGAATTTTAACGTCATTATTTAAGTATTTAGAGAAATCTTTGTTTCCTGCATACCATCTTGATTCCCAGTCTTTATTAATTCCAATTCTAAGACCAATTGGACTTACTTTTTGACCCATCAGTTTTCCTCCTATCTTTCGTCACTAACAACAACTGTTATATGACTTGTTCTCTTTCTAATTGGATCTACATGTCCACGAGATCCAAATTTCATTCTTTTCATTGTTTGACCTTCATTAACATATGCTTCTTTTACATATAATTTAGTTTTGTCTAATCCTAAGTTATTTTCGGCATTAGCAGTAGCTGAAGTCAAAACTTTTCTACTTAATCTTGCAGCTTCTTTATTTATATTTGCTAAAATTTTATCTGCTTCTTCTACGCTTTTTCCACGTATTAAATCTATAACTAAACGGGCTTTACGAGGTGCAATTCTAAGTCCTTTTGCAATCGCTTTTGCTTCCATTTTAGTCCTCCTTCCTGACAATTAATTATTTTTTACCTTTGTCATCGCCATGTCCACCAAATTTACGTGTTAATGCAAATTCTCCTAATTTATGTCCAACCATATCTTCTGTTACATAAACAGGAATAAATTCTTTACCATTATGAACAGCAAATGTGTGTCCAATAAATTCAGGATAAATTGTTGAACGGCGAGACCATGTTTTAATAACTTCTTTTTTACCTGATTCGTTTGCTTTTTTAACCTTATTCATTAAATGTCCATCTATGAATGGTCCTTTTTTTAAGCTTCTTGCCATTTAAATCATCCTTTCACTATTTTGTTTTACGACGACGAACAATTAACTTATCAGAAGCTAGTTTGTTCTTACGTGTTTTATATCCTAATGCTGGTTTACCCCAAGGAGTAACTGGACCTTTACGACCGATTGGTGCACGTCCTTCACCACCACCATGTGGATGGTCATTAGGGTTCATAACTGATCCACGAACTGTAGGTCTAATACCCATATGTCTTTTACGACCAGCTTTTCCTAAGCTTACTAATTCATAGTCAGCATTTCCAACTTCACCAATAGTAGCTCTACAAGTACTTAATACTTTACGAACTTCACCACTAGTTAAACGTAATAATGTATATTTACCTTCGCGTCCTAATATTTGAACACTTGATCCAGCTGAACGAGCCATTTGGCCACCTTTGCCTGCAGTAAGTTCTACATTATGTACCATAGTTCCTTCTGGAATATTTGCAAGTGGTAATGAGTTACCAACTTTAATGTCAGCATTTTCTCCACTTTCAATAACATTTCCAACTTTTAAACCTTTTGGAGCTAAAATATATCTTTTTTCTCCATCTTTATATGTAATTAAAGCAATGTTAGCAGATCTATTTGGATCGTATTCAATAGTAGTAACAACTCCTTCAATACCATCTTTATCTCTTTTAAAATCAATAATTCTGTATTTTCTTTTAGCTCCGCCACCACGGTGTCTAACTGTTATTCTACCTTGATTATTACGTCCACCATTTTTCTTTAGTGTAACTAATAATGATTTTTCTGGAGTACTTGTAGTAATTTCTTCATTTACTAATTTAGACATACCACGAGTACCATTAGTCATTGGTTTATAACTTTTGATAGCCATATTTATCTTCTCCTAACATTAATTAAGTTCAATTGAACTTCCTTCTTTTAATTTAACAATTGCTTTTTTAACTTTATTTGTTTTACCAACATAACGTCCAACTCTTCTTTTTTTAGGTTTTACGTTTATTGTATTTACACTTTCAACTTTAACATTGAATATTGATTCAATTGCTTGTTTAATTTGTGTTTTGTTAGCATTTACATCAACACTAAATGTAATAATGTTTCTGCTTGCTAAATCTGAAGTTTTTTCAGTTATGATTGGTGCTTTAATAATATCTCTATAGTTATTCATTAAACAAGCACCTCCTCTATAGATTTAACTGCTGCTTCAGTAATAATCATATTATCTGCTGCAACAATATCTAATGTATTAATTTCATTTGCTTGAAGTAAATTAACATTTTTTAAATTACGTGTAGCTAAAATAATGTTTTCATCTAATTCATCAACTACTATTAATACATTTTTGTTTGTTTTTAAATTTGAAAGAATTGATTTAACTTCTTTTGTTTTATTTGATTCTAATTTAATTGAATCTAAAACAATTAATTCTTTATCGATTACTTTATAAGCTAAAGCTGATTTTAAAGCTAATCTTCTTTCTTTTCTATTCATTTTTTTATCATATGATCTCATATGTGGTCCAAATACGATTCCACCATGATACCATTGAGCAGCACGGATACTACCTTGACGAGCACGACCTGTACCTTTTTGTCTCCAAGGTTTTCTTCCTCCACCGCTTACTTCACTACGTGTTTTTGTTTCATGAGTACCTTGTCTCATAGCATTTCTTGCTAATGTAATTGCATCATATAATACTGCATCATTTGGAACAATTCCCCAAACTTCTGCTTTTAAAGTTAAGTCGCTAACCTTTTCACCTTTAATATTTAATACAGAGATTTTTGTCATCTATATTACCTCCTAGTTTTCTTCCGCTACTTCTGTAGCTTCTGTCTTTTCAACAGTTTCTTCAGTAGTTTCAGTAGCTACTTCTTTTTCAGTATAGCAAACTAAGTTTTCGCTTTCATTTACTTTTCCTGGATTTTTAATAGAAGATTTAATAATTACTAAAGATTTTTTAGGTCCTGGTATACTTCCCTTAACTAAAATGCAATTATTTTCTAAGTCAACCGCAACTATTTCTAAGTTTTGAATAGTTACTGTTAATGTACCCATATGTCCTGGTAATTTTTTACCCTTAAATACACGCATTGGTCTCATTGTTCCCATTGAACCTGGTCCTCTATGATAATGTGAACCATGTCCCATAGGTCCAGTACTTTGTCCATGGCGTTTAATAACACCTTGGAACCCATGTCCTTTAGTAGTTCCTGTTACATCAACTACTTCTCCTACTGTAAAGATATCAGCTTTCACTTCTTGTCCTACAGTATACTCACTAACATCTACACCTCTAATTTCTTTAAAGAAGCGCTTAGGTGTAGTGTTTGCTTTGTTGGTAATTCCAACAGACGCTTTAGTCGCTAACTTTTCTCTTTTTGTATCAAAACCTAGTTGAATTGCATCATAACCATCGTTTGCTACTGTTTTAATTTGTGTTACAACATTTGGTTCAACAGAAACGATTGTTACAGGAATTAATTTACCAGATTCTGTAAATACTTCAGTCATTCCAATTTTACGACCTAAGATTCCTTTTTTCATATTTTCCTCCTATAATTTTATTTGAATGTCAACACCACTTGGAATTTCTAGATGAGTTAAAGCATCTATTGTTTCCTTGCTCGGATTGTTAACAACAATAAGTCTTTTGTGTGTTCTTTTTTCGAATTGTTCTCTCGAATCTTTATATTTGTGAACTGCTCTTAAGATTGTTATCTTTTCGATTTCAGTTGGTAGTGGAATTGGTCCACTTACTTCGCCGCCTGTTCTTTTAACAGTATCAACTATTTTAGCGCAAGCTTTATCTAATGATTTGTGTTCAAAAGCTTTTAATTTAATACTAATTTTAGTTTTAGACATATTGTTCCTCCTTTCGCCTATATCTCAGTATAGACTTGCTCCGTGTAAAAACCCGATATTCATTTTAAATTTCTTAACAACTTAACCTGGCGTATCGGCAACCTCACACATCAATGCATGCCACACATAAACCATTATACACAATAATTATATGAAAAGCAAGTTTTTTTTGAACTTTTTTATAGAAAAAAGTAGCTATGCTACCT
>OGPT01002636.1_pt1 | contig 14047 bp, 10 predicted proteins | sample 1552951 | NCBI WGS metagenome assembly OGPT01 (sample SAMEA2580224, study PRJEB22360) | human gut metagenome | biome: human gut; feature: human-associated habitat; material: faeces | place: Denmark | collected 2008/2010
GAAATATACGATTGATGGAGAAACTTACACAGATATGTCAGGATTGACAGCAAAAGAGTTCTTTCAGAAATTAAGAGAAGGCCATATGTCTGTGACTTCTCAGATCAATCCGGAGGAAGCACGCGAGATGCTTGAACCGTTTGTGAAGGAAGGAAAAGATGTACTTCATCTTGGATTCTCTTCCGGATTAAGCGGAACATGCAATAGTATGCGAATCGCGGCGGAAGAACTGGCGGAGGATTATCCGGAAGCAAAGATTATCGTGATCGATACACTTTGCGCCTGCCTGGGAGAGGGCTTGCTTTTGTACTATGCTCTTAAGTTGAAAGAAGAAGGCAAGACGATTGATGAGATCGCAAAGTGGGCAGAAGAGAACAAGCTTCACGTTTGCCATAATGTTACGGTGGATGATCTGAATCATCTGCAGAGAGGTGGACGTATTTCCAAAGCGGCAGCAGTTTTGGGGACACTCGTGCAAGTGAAACCGATCATACATATGGATAACAATGGAAAACTTCAGGTGATTGCGAAAGAACGAGGCCGCAAGAAGTCTCTGAATAAAATTGTTGATATGGCAGTAGAACAGTCGAAAGGCTGGGAGAATGAGATCATAATGATCACGCACGGAGATTGCCTGAAAGATGCAGAGTATGTTGCCGGACGTGTCAGAGAGAAGATGGGAATAGAGAATATTCTGATCAATAATATCGGAACAGTGATCGGAAGTCATACAGGACCGGGTGTTGTTGCCGTATTCTGCATGGGAAATGAAAGATAAATTTCGAAAAAAATAAAAAAACAAAAGAAAATGCATTTAAAGTGTTGACAGGAAAGAGTGGATATGGTAGATTAGATATTGCGTTAAGCAAAAAACAAAGTAGAGTATCCACTCTCACCGCAGCACAATTGAGTGACTGATGGTCCGATATCGATAATAAGGAGCTCCTGTTGGAGTTATTACATTTGTCGGGTGGATATGATATTCACTCGTTTTTTTGTGTTTTCGCGTAAGAACCTAAAGGAAATTCATTTGACGGAGGTATACGACAATTAGCGATTTAATGATTAACGAGCAGATCAGAGATAAAGAAGTAAGATTGATCAGCGCGGATGGGGAACAGTTAGGCATCATGTCATCCAGAGATGCAATGAAGCTTGCACAGGAAGCAGAGCTTGATCTGGTGAAGATTGCACCGGGAGCAAAGCCACCGGTATGTAAGATCATTGACTATGGCAAGTACAAATACGAGCAGACTCGTAAAGAGAAAGAAGCCAAGAAGAAACAGAAAACTGTTGAAATCAAAGAAGTGCGTTTATCACCGAACATTGATACGAATGACCTGAATACCAAAATGAACAATGCTAAGAAGTTCATTTCCAAGGGAAATAAGGTTAAGGTGACACTGCGTTTCAGAGGTCGTGAGATGGCTCACGTACAGCAGAGCAAGCATATCCTTGATGATTTTGCAAAGCATCTGGAAGATGTTGCTACAGTAGAAAAGGCAGCAAAACTGGAAGGCAGAAATATGAGTATGGTTTTAGCTGAAAAACGTTAAGACAATATGATCCGGGATGAAGATCCTGTAAGGCAGCACAATAAAGGAGGAAATTATCATGCCAAAAATTAAAACAAATAGAGCGGCAGCAAAGCGCTTCAAAGTAACAGGTACAGGAAAGCTGAAAAGAAATAAAGCTTACAAGAGCCATATCTTAACAAAGAAGTCTACAAAGAGAAAGAGAAATCTGAGACAGGCAACTATTACAGATGCAACAAATGTAAAGAACATGAAGAAGGTTTTACCATATCTGTAAGATTTGGAAGTAGATTAAGGAGGAGATTAGGAAATGGCAAGAATCAAAGGCGGAATGAACGCTAAGAAGAAACATAACAGAACACTGAAACTGGCTAAAGGATACAGAGGAGCTCGTTCCAAACAGTACAGAGTTGCAAAACAGTCTGTAATGAGAGCACTCACATCTTCTTACGCAGGAAGAAAACAGCGTAAGCGTCAGATGAGACAGCTTTGGATCGCTCGTATCAACGCAGCTGCAAGAATGAATGGACTTTCTTACAGCAAATTCATGTATGGTCTTAAACTGGCTAACGTTGACATGAACAGAAAGATGCTTGCAGAGCTTGCAGTAAGCGACAGAGAAGGATTCGCAGCACTCGCAGCAGTAGCAAAAGAGAAACTTGCTTAATTTGAGCTTGTATTTTCGCCCGGTTTTCTTCGGAAGACCGGGTTTTCTTATTGTATTAATTGTATATAAAAAATAAATTTTTAAAAAAATTAAAAAAACTGTTGACATTTAATGCCGCAACGTGTATTATAGTCGTTGTGGCAAGGCGGTAACGCAGATGACCACGGTAAAATGATGATATGCGGAAGTGTCGGAACTGGCAGACGAGCAAGACTAAGGATCTTGTGATCAATGCGATCGTGTGGGTTCAAGTCCCATCTTCCGCAGTAAGATAAGACCAAGAGTACAGAACAAAGTATTCTTGGTTTTTTTATATATAAAACCGTTCTGCTTGGAAAATAATATTGGAAAAGAAAAAAAGAAGAAAATAAAAAAATAAAAAGGAAAGAGAAGAGTTTTGTCGAATATATATAATAGAGTATTCTTTAAACATTAAGCGGAGGCACTCATGTACTACTCAGAAGAACTGATTGAAGAAGTAAGATCAAGGAATGATATTGTAGATGTGATTTCCGGATATGTCCGGCTGCAGAAGAAAGGCAGCTCTTATTTTGGATTATGTCCGTTCCATAATGAGAAATCACCGTCTTTTTCTGTGAGCAGACAGAAGCAGATGTATTACTGCTTTGGATGTGGGGCGGGAGGGAATGTTTTTACATTTCTTATGGAATATGAGAATTTTTCTTTTGTAGAAGCAGTGAAGTTTCTTGCGGACAGAGCAGGAATCGAACTTCCGGAGATGGAATACTCGAAAGAAGCGAAGGAAAAAGCAGATTTAAAGTCTACGATTCTTGAGATGAATAAGCTGGCTGCAAAGTATTTCTACGTACAGCTGAAATCAGAGCGTGGAAGTCAGGCCTACAGTTATCTTAAGAACCGTGAACTCTCAGATGAGACGATCACAGCGTTTGGACTGGGATTTTCGAACAAATACAGTGATGATCTGTATAAGTATCTGAGAGAGAAGGGATACAGTGAAGACCTGATTCGACAGGCCGGACTGATCAACACGGATGAACGTCAGGGTGTGTACGACAAGTTTTGGAATCGTGTGATGTTTCCAATTATGGATGTCAATAACCGTGTGATCGGATTTGGTGGCCGTGTGATGGGAGATGGGAAACCGAAATATCTGAATTCACCGGAGACAGTCGTTTTTGATAAGAGCCGGAATCTTTATGGTCTGAACCGTGCCAGAACATCAAGAAAGCCATACTTTCTTCTTTGCGAAGGATATATGGATGTGATCTCTCTCCATCAGTCCGGATTTACGAATGCGGTAGCTTCATTGGGGACTGCATTGACAGCAGGGCATGCAGCTCTGATCAAGCGTTATGTCCAGGAAGTTTATCTGACTTATGACAGTGATGAAGCCGGTACAAGAGCAGCACTTCGCGCAGTGCCGATCTTGCGGGAGGCCGGGATTTCTGCTAAAGTTGTAAGGATGGATCCATATAAAGATCCGGATGAATTCATTAAGAACCTTGGAGCAGAAGAATATGAGAAGCGGATCCATGCGGCGCGTAATGGATTCATGTTCAGCCTGGAGATGCTGGAGAAACAATATGATATGAATTCTCCCGAAGGCAAGACAGATTTCTTCAGGGAAGTGTCGAGGAGACTGCTTGAATTCGAAGATGAGCTGGAGCGTAACAACTATATCGAAGCTGTTGCAACAGCATACCGGGTCAGCCGGGAAAGCTTGGAGAAGATGGTCGCAAAGATGGCTGTGAATGCCGGAATGGCGAGACCGGTCGCAAGACCGAAACGGGCAGAGGGATCTGAGAAGAAGCAAAAGGAAGACGGAATCCTTACTTCACAGAAAGCATTGTTGACCTGGATGATCGATGATGACAGGCTCTTTGATCAGATCAGTCAGTACATAAGCCCGGGTGATTTTACAGAAAGTCTGTATCGGACGGTTGCAGAACTTTTATATGAGCAGAGAAAGCAGGGAGCCTTGAATCCTGCGAAGATCCTGAATCATTTCACAGAGGAAGAAGATCACAGAGAAGCAGCCTCTTTGTTTAATACAAGAATCAAAGAGCTGAGGACAAAGGAAGAGAGAGAACAGGCTTTACAGGAGACGATCCTGCGGGTGAAGAGTTATAGCATTGAGCATCAGACAATGAATCTCGACCCGACAGATATGCGGGGGTTACAGCATTTGATGGAAGAAAAACGGAAGCTGGAGAACCTGAAGAATTTGAATATTACAATTCAATAAGGATAAAATAAAACAAGACAGGCTGCGGATGCGCGCAGCGAAGGAAGGAAGAACACATGGACGATATTACACAGAAATTTCTTGATAGATTGAAAGACCTGGTTGCACTTGGTAAAAAGAAAAAGAGCATACTGGATGTCCAGGAGATCAATGATTTTTTCAATGATATGGAACTCAACGCAGAGCAGATGGAGAAGGTATTTGATTACCTTGAGGCAAATAACATTGATGTGCTGCGCATTAGCGGAGATACACCGGATGAGGTGGATGTAGATCTGGATGACATTATCATATCAGAGGAAGACGACGTGGATATGGAGAATATCGACCTGTCAGTTCCGGAAGGCGTGAGTATTGAAGATCCGGTCCGTATGTATTTAAAAGAGATTGGTAAGGTACCTCTTCTGAGTGCGGAACGTGAGATTGAGCTTGCACAGAGAATGGAAGAAGGCGATGAGGAAGCCAAGAAAGAGCTTGCAGAAGCGAACTTAAGACTTGTAGTCAGCATTGCAAAGAGATATGTTGGAAGAGGCATGTTATTCCTTGATCTGATCCAGGAGGGGAACCTCGGTCTGATCAAAGCAGTTGAAAAGTTTGATTATCACAAGGGATATAAGTTCAGTACTTATGCTACATGGTGGATCCGTCAGGCGATCACAAGAGCGATTGCAGATCAGGCAAGAACAATCCGTATCCCGGTTCATATGGTTGAGACGATCAACAAGCTGATCCGTGTATCCAGACAGCTTCTTCAGGAACTGGGAAGAGAACCGCTTCCGGAAGAGATTGCCAAGGAGATGGATATGCCGGTAGAACGTGTACGTGAGATCCTGAAGATTTCACAGGAACCGGTTTCTCTTGAGACACCGATCGGTGAAGAGGAAGACAGCCACCTTGGAGACTTTATCCAGGATGATAATGTACCGGTTCCGGCCGAGGCAGCTGCACAGACACTTCTGAAAGAGCAGCTGGATGAAGTGCTGGATACATTGACAGAGAGAGAGCAGAAAGTCCTCCGTCTTCGTTTCGGAATGAATGACGGAAGAGCACGTACACTTGAAGAGGTAGGACGAGAGTTTGATGTAACAAGAGAGCGTATCCGTCAGATCGAGGCGAAAGCACTCCGTAAGCTCCGTCACCCAAGCAGAAGCAGAAAACTGAGGGATTATCTGGATTAATGATGGAATTATCGAAAAGATTACAGGCGGTCGCAGATCTTGTGACCGCCCATTATAAATTAGCGGACATTGGAACGGATCATGCATATATTCCGATTTATCTGACACAGCAGAAGAAGATTACAGAAGCAGTTGCACTTGATGTCAATGAAGGACCATTGCAGCGAGCAGAGGAACATATCTGCGAGAATGGACTTGAAGCAGAGATAGAGACAAGACTTTCCAATGGATTTCAGGCATTACAGCCGGGAGAAGTCCAGTCTGCGGTCATCGCAGGAATGGGCGGCGGACTTGTGATCCGGATCCTGACAGAAGGAGAGGAAGTGGTGCGAAAGCTTGAGGAGTGTATCCTTCAGCCACAGTCAGAGATTGAGAAAGTGCGGGCATTTCTTCTTGAGAAGGGATATGAATTTCTGGAAGAAGATATGGTCTGTGAAGATGGAAAATATTATCCTATGATGAAGGTAAGACCACCGGTAGCTGATACAGCAGGCGAAGATACAGAAGTAAAGTGCTGGGATACGGTTCAGTTAAAATATGGAAAGCTTTTGCTGGAGAAACAACATCCGGTACTCAGAGAGTATCTGGAAAGAGAGATACGCATTTATCAAGGTATTTTAGAAGGATTGAAAGCGAAAGATTCTGACCGGATCCGTCAGAGAAAAGAAGAATTGGAACAGGAACTTGTAGAAGCAGAGAAAGGGATGAAATATTATGCAGTGTAAAGAGATTATACAGGTAATAGAGGCAACATTCCCGCGAACAGCAGCTTTGGGATTTGACAATGTAGGACTGCTTGCAGGACGTTCAGAGAAAGAGGTGTCCAGAATTTATCTGGCACTGGATGCAACAGATGTTGTGATCGACCGTGCGATCAAGGAAGGTGCGGACATGCTGATCACACATCACCCGCTTTTATTCTCAGCAGTAAAGAAAGTAACGGATGAAGATTTTATTACAAGAAGAATTGTGAAGCTGATCCAGAACGACATTTCCTATTATGCAATGCATACGAATTATGATGTGCTTGGTATGGCAGAACTGTCCGGAAAGATCATGGATCTTCAGAATGGGGAAGTGTTAGATGTTACCTATACAGATGAAGAAGGGAATCCGGAAGGAATCGGAAGAATCGGTAATCTGGAGAAAGATATGACATTGGAAGAGTGCTGTGTCTATGTGAAACACAGACTTGAACTTGGAAGTCTGAAAGTATTTGGAGATATGCAGAAGAAAGTACACCGTCTTGCAATTTCTCCGGGATCAGGAAAGAGCTCGATTGCAGTTGCTCTCGAGAAGGGGGCAGATGTTCTTGTGACAGGAGATATCGGTCATCATGATGGAATTGATGCAGTAGAGCAGGGGCTTACAGTAATTGATGCAGGACATTATGGCACAGAATATATTTTTATTGAAGATATGAAGCAGTTCTTTGAGAAGAAGCTTCCGGTGCTGGATGTACTTACAGATCCAATCGAGCATCCGTTCCAGATCATATAATCAGAAGTGAACGCATAATAATGTTCAGCAGGGCAGTTGTGAGTGAAAAGCAGTTCACAAAGACAGTGGAGGTGGCTGAGAGTTGGAAAGTCAGAAATGTAAGGTTACGATAAGCGGAAAAGAGTATCTTTATGAGAAGGGGACGTCTTATCAGGAGATCGCGAAGGATTTTCAGAAAGAGTATAAACATCAGATCGCACTTGTGATGCTGGATGGACATCGTCTGCAAGAACTTAGAAAACAGGTTTCCGGAGACTGTACGCTGCAATTTATTACAACACAGGATACGGCGGGGTATGACACGTATCGGAGAAGTGTCTGCTTTCTTTTTATTAAGGCAGTACACGATGTGATTGGCCATGAGCGTCCGCAACAGGTGCGTGTACGGATTCATTTTTCGTTAGGTGCAGGATTTTACTGTACGGTGGAAGGAATCGATCATGTGGGAATGGAATTCCAATGGAAAGTTGAAGAACGCATGTATGAACTTGTACAGCAGAGACTTCCAATCACAAAAGAGTTGATCCATACAGAAGAGGCAGTGGAATTATTCCATCGATATGGAATGTTTGATAAAGAACGCCTGTTCCGGTATCGGAGAAGTTCCCACGTGAATTTGTATGCCATGAATGAATTCCGTGACTATTATTATGGTTATATGATGCCGGATACAGGAGATTTGAAGTATTTTGCATTGTATCTGTATCAGGGCGGAATTGTACTTCAGATGCCGCTGAAAGACGAACCGGAGAAAGTCCCTTTATTTGTGCCAAAGGATAAGCTGTTTCGTGTACTCAGTGAGTCTGTGAGATGGGGAGACCAGCAGGGAATTGATACCGTTGGTGCGCTCAATGACATGATCACGCAGGATGATATGCGAGAGATTGTTCTTGTCCAGGAGGCATTCCAGGAGCGCAAGATCGGAGAGATCGCAAAGCAGATCGCAGATCGCCAGGGGGTAAAGTTTGTTCTGATCGCAGGACCTTCTTCTTCCGGCAAGACAACATTTTCACATCGCTTATCCATTCAGCTCAGAGTGAACGGGCTTCATCCACACCCGATTTCTGTAGATAATTATTTCGTGGATCGGGAGAAAACACCGAAAGACGAGGATGGAAATTATAACTTCGAATGCATTGAAGCAATCGATGTGGAAAAGTTCAATGAGGACATGAGCAATCTGCTGGCAGGCGAGGAAGTCTATCTTCCGGTTTTTGACTTTAAGACCGGTAAACGGAATTTTGAAACAAAGCCAAAGAAACTCGGGGAAAATGATATCCTTGTAATCGAAGGAATCCATTGCCTGAATCCGAAGCTGACAGAACAGTTATGTGATGACCGGAAATTCAGGATCTATATCAGTGCATTAACACAGCTGAATATTGATGAGCATAACCGGATTCCGTCTACAGACGGACGTTTGATCCGAAGACTTGTCAGGGATGCAAGAACAAGAGGGGCATCGGCGACGAAGACCATCTCAATGTGGCCGTCAGTGAGAAGAGGAGAAGAGAAGAATATTTTCCCATATCAGGAATATGCAGACGTGATGTTTAACTCTTCCCTGATCTATGAACTGGCAGTGTTGAAACAGTATGTGGAGCCGTTGCTTCTTGGCGTAAGCAAAGATTCTCCGGAATATGTTGAAGCAAAGCGGTTGTTGAAATTCCTGGATTATTTCGTAGGAATCGGAAATGACAATGTGCCAACGAATTCACTTTTGAGAGAATTTATTGGCGGTGGATGTTTCCATGTCTAATGCAATAGAAAGATAGAAGAAAGAGGATACATAGAAATTCTTGTCACATACAAGTTTTCTATGTATCCTCTTTGCATTAAGATACCTCTTTGTTGATCATATCCTGCAATAAGCAGAAATATACAATATCTAATCCTAAAATCGAGAGAATCAGATAGAGAATAGAAGAATTCCCCTGTATTCCTCTGATGCGGTCACAGCGTTCTCCCATCTTATAAGCCCAGTAAATACCATAGATTCCACAGGTGATCAAAGAAAATAGGAATACCATGCCTCCGCTTGTTGCCTGTGGCTCTCCGGCCAGCTGATTCACCTCATCATTCAGCTTGATCATCCAGTAGATACTGTAGATGCCGCAGGTGAGAAAAGAAAAAACAATTGCAAGTACAAGATTACGTGGCATAATGCCTGCAGTTGCCCCGTTCCGGTAGTAATTGTTCTGATTATAGTTGTTCTGGTATGCATTCTGGTAATATGCATTCTGCTGGAACTGGCTTTCCTGCTGCTTTTGATTCTCCTGTGTATGAGCATTATCATTAGGAGTGGGAAGCGGAGCACCACATTCCTGACAGAAAGAAGCACTGTCTTCGCAGAGTGAATTACATTTTGGACAGATTTTCATAGAAGATTCTCCTTTGCATGAATTAGTTCGAAAAATGTCAGAAGTTGACAAGATCCTTCTGAAAAGTATCGTAGCATAAAAAGATACAAGTTACAAGAAATGTAGCCAAGTTTTAGGATATCTTAAGATATTCGATAGAAATAAACCTGGAATATGCATAATATTCTTCCTTTTTCTTTCAAAAAGTTTGTGGTAGAATAGTAATGTTTCTGAAAACAAAACATGAGGAGATGAAAGTATGCCAGTATTTGACTTTAACAGTGCACCGGAAGATAAGAAAGAAGTTCAGTGTACTTATACAACATTTTGTTCCAACGAAGACCATGCGACACCAGAGTGTCCGATTCTTGTTCTGGATAATCAGAACCGGAAGTGGAATCATCATTCCTGCGGTGTGTTTACCAATCAGAATAAGCAGACCGCATTTGAGTTTGATGAAAAGGACGGAACATGCAGTGCAGATATCCTGAAAGTGGATGCACGTTTTGTCAGCCTTTTAAAATGGCTTGGAGAAAATCACATTAATGTACGTCTTTCCGGAGAAAATAAGCCGGATGGTTATGCCGTTTACAGAATCCGTGAGATCGCATTTGGAGGTGGAACAAAATTATCTGCTGAGGACGGCTTCCTTCAGTTTATGATTGAGCGGCTGTTTGCAAGTGATGCGCCAAAAGAAGAGATCAATGATGACGAGCAGGAAGAGTCCGGAGATGACATGAAGCTTACAAGTATTCAGAGTATTACAGACTTTATGACGTGCGCAGGACGTACACTTCCGGATAACATTCGTCTGTGGGCAAGAAGAAATCTTGCAGTTGCACGCTCTCACGAGGTCTCTCAGGAAGAGCGCCGTCACGCACAGAGAGCACTTTCTATTATGATGAATATTCAGTGGAAGAGTAATTACTTTGAAGCAATCGATCCGGATGAAGCGAGAAGAATTCTGGATGAAGAGCTGTATGGAATGGAGAAAGTAAAGCAGAGAATCATAGAGACGATCATTCAGATCAACCGTACACACACACTTCCGGCGTACGGACTTCTGCTTGTCGGACCGGCCGGAACAGGTAAATCTCAGATTGCTTATGCCGTTGCAAGAATCCTTAAACTTCCTTGGACAACACTGGATATGAGTTCCATTAACGATCCGGAACAGCTGACAGGAAGTTCAAGAATCTATTCGAACGCAAAGCCAGGTATTATCATGGAAGCATTCTCCATGGCAGGGGAATCCAATCTGGTATTCATTATTAATGAGCTGGATAAGGCGGCATCCGGAAAGGGAAACGGAAACCCGGCAGATGTTTTACTTACATTGCTGGACAACCTTGGATTTACAGACAATTACATGGAGTGTATGATTCCTACCGTTGGTGTATATCCAATCGCTACAGCGAATGACAAGGATCAGATCAGTGCACCGCTCATGTCCCGTTTCGCCGTCATTGATATCCCGGATTATACACCGGAAGAGAAGAAAGTAATCTTCTCCAAATTCGCACTTCCGAAGGTGCTGAAACGCATGAGCCTGAAGGCAGAAGAGTGCATTATGACAGAAGAGGCACTTAATGAAGTGATTGAACTGTACTCCAATACATCAGGAATCCGAGATCTGGAACAGGCAGCAGAACACATCGCAGCAAATGCACTGTATCAGATTGAGGTGAATCATGTGGAGAAAGTTGAATTTGATGCAGAGATGGTAAGAGAACTGCTTGGATAGAGTTGGGTTTCGCCCTCGATCTGAAAAAAATGAGCTCTGGAAAGTTTTGACTTTCCAGAGCTTATTTTTTGAATTCTTACTGTCTATAATACTGCAGGAACTCCCCAATCTTACCAACCGCCTCTTTCAGTACTTCAATACGCGGCAGATAAACAACACGGAAATGATCCGGCTGATGCCAGTTAAATCCACTTCCCTGAACGATCAGGATCTTCTTGTCACGAAGCAGATCAAGAGCAAATTTCTCATCATTCACAATATTGAACTTCTTCGTATCAATCTTCGGGAACATATAAAATGCAGCCTGCGGTTTTACTGCGCTGATTCCCGGAATATCCGTCAGAGCCTTGTAAACATATTCACGTTGCTCGTAAATACGTCCTCCCGGAACAATATAATCATTTACACTCTGGTGTCCGCCGAGAGCTGTCTGTACAATGGACTGTGCCGGAACGTTAGAGCAAAGACGCATGTTGGAAAGCATCTTGATTCCTTCGATATAGTCTCTTGCAATATTTTTATTTCCACTTAAGATCATCCATCCGATACGGAATCCGGCGATCATATGGGACTTGGACAGTCCGCTGAATGTCACGCAGAACAGATCCGGTGCGAGAGAAGCGATAGAAACATGCTCTTTTCCATCCATAACAAGACGGTCATAAATCTCATCAGAGAAAATGATCAGCTGGTGCTCTTTTGCGAGATCTACAATCTGCTGCAGTACTTCCTTCGGATAAAGAGCACCGGTCGGATTGTTTGGATTGATGATAACGATCGCTTTTGTACGGTCATTGATCTTCTTACGCATATCTTCGATATCCGGATACCAGTCAGACTGCTCATCACAGATATAGTGCACAGGCTTTCCACCGGCAAGTGTAGCACAAGCTGTCCAGAGCGGATAATCCGGGGACGGGATCAGAATCTCATCTCCTGTATCCAAAAGAGCAGACATGGTAAGATTGATCAGTTCACTGACACCATTTCCTGTGTAAATATCGCTCATCGTTACATTCGGCAGGTGCTTTAACTGGGCATACTGCATGATCGCTTTTCGCGCAGAGAACAGACCGGCAGAAGCAGAGTAGCCTTCGCAGTCAGAAAGCTGACGGCTCATGTCATAGATCACCTCATCCGGTGTACGGAAGCCAAACGGAGCAGGATTTCCGATATTAAGCTTCAGTACATGAGTTCCCATCTCTTCCATTCTGGCAGCCTCATCAACAACCGGACCTCTCACATCATATAATACATTATCTAACTTGGATGATTTCTTGAATTCTCTCACTTTCATACCTCCTGAATTATCTGCGGATGTCTGTATCATATCAACATCTGACAGTGTGGAATCATTATCATTATTATTGTTTAACCAGTCAGGATCAACCTGCAGGGCATCTGCCAGAAAATGTAAGATGTCGGTACGCGGGATTGTCTTCCCACTGACATACTGGCTGACATGACTTTTCCCAAGCTTGATCCCTTTCTGCTGGGCAAGACGAACAAGATCAACCTGCTTCAGGCCTTGCTCGTTCATAGCGGCTTTTAATCTGTCTGCAAAGGTTTCCATAAAGCTCCTTTCTGAGGTTATCCTTCCGGGGATCAGACCCCATTAATAAAGTATTAACAAAATACAAAGTTCAATTTAAAATCTGCTTCAATACGAAAATCTCTAAAAGTTCAATTTAAAAGTTCAAAACTTTAGTCAGAGTATACCACGATAAATGAAAAAGTTCAATAAAAAAATTACTGTTATAGAAAATCCGCAAAATCACGGTATCATTAAGAAAATATGATATACTAAAAGTGTTTATTACAGCAAAATAAAAAGTACACAGAACGAAGGGAAACAGGGAAATGATTCTTGAAAATGAAAAAATAAAACAGGCATTGGAATATATAAAGGAAGAAGATCCGGCAACGACTCAGGACACGCTCAATATGTGTCAGATTCCGGCACCTTCTTATAAGGAAGAGAAAAAAGCGGAGTATATCCGGGAGCGGTTCCGGGAGATCGGGCTTAGGGATGTCAGGATTGACGCTGTTGGAAATGTGCTTGGGATCTGGCCGGGAACAGGTGAAGGACCAAGTGTAATGCTTGCAGCACACACAGACACAGTATTCCCGGAAGGGACAGATCTGACGATAAGAAAAGAAGGAAATCGTTATTATTGTCCCGGCATTAACGATGACACACATGCAGTGGCGGAGATGATCGCAGTAGCGAAAGCAATGATCCATGCAGATCTTCACACAAAAGGAGACTTGATCTTCTGTGCAAATGTGTGTGAAGAAGGACTTGGAGATCTAAGGGGCGTGAAGTATCTGTTCGGATACGACAACAAAGCTTCAGAAGAATGTCCAGAGGTAGATGCATTTGTCTCGATTGATAATCAGTATACGGGCGGGGTGATCTATACGGCAACAGGAAGTCACCGTTATGAGGTGACATTTACCGGAAGAGGTGGTCACAGTTTCCAGAACTTTGGCATTCCTAATCCAATCCATGCAATGGGACGAGCCATCGCACAGATCGCAGAATTCCAGGTCCCGAATGAGCCGAAGACAACATTTAACGTAGGCGTGATCCAGGGAGGAACTTCTGTAAATACAATTTCAGGTTCTGCATCCATGCTGGTAGACCTCCGTTCGGACAGCGAAGAAGAGTTGAACCGATTGGACAAAGAACTTCATAAAGTGATCAAACAGGCAGTGGAAGAAGAAAATGCAAGATGGGATGCTTCAAAGCCGCAGATCAAAGTGCAGATCGAAGGACGCGGTGTGAGACCGGCGGGGGGAGAGCCCAAAGAGGGGTGGCGTGGGTTTTCTATAG
>OGPT01002645.1_pt1 | contig 14025 bp, 13 predicted proteins | sample 1552951 | NCBI WGS metagenome assembly OGPT01 (sample SAMEA2580224, study PRJEB22360) | human gut metagenome | biome: human gut; feature: human-associated habitat; material: faeces | place: Denmark | collected 2008/2010
CTTCCATTCATTTACCGGCTCTGCTGCTTCTATATAGAAATCTGTTTTCTGACAGATTTTCTAACCTCTTCTTTCATGCCTGGACTGTTCCGCAGCTCTGCTGTTTTTACAGTTGTTTTTACAGTCGTTTTTTTGCAGCTGTTTTCACAATCCGCTGTTTTTAATTAATCACACTCGTCGGCATTCCCTCCAGGTAAGACCGGAAGTTTTTCACCGCCAGATCTACTGCGCGGAGTCTTGCTGCCTTCGGCTGCCAGGCGATATGGGAAGTAATAAAGGTGTACGGCGACTGCATCAGCGGAATCTGATACTGCGGCGGCTCGTTTGCAACAACATCGAGTCCTGCCATATAAACCTTTCTCGATTCCAGCGCCTCAAGAAGCGCCTCCTCATCGATGATGATTCCCCGCGCGGTGTTGATAATGATGACACCGTCCTTCATTTTGGCAAACGCTTCACGGTTCAGCAGATTTTCCGTTTCCTTTGTATGTGGACAGTGGATCGAGATTGCATCCGACCGTTCGAAGATTTCTTCCATGCTGACCTGCTCGATGCCGTCATACTGCGGCCCCGTCTTTTTGTGACGGCTGTTTGCGATGACCTTCATGCCAAAGCCCTTTGCCATTCTTGCCGTCCAAAGGCCGATTGCGCCAAGTCCGATGATTCCCATCGTTTTCTGGTAGAGCTCAATCTGCGGCACGAACAGTTGATTGTAGCTTGCCTGCGGATTCGTTTCTTTTTCTTTCCAGTACCCTGTTTTGGTGTAATTGCTCTGTACCGTCACGTTATGACAGATGTTCATGAGCAGTGCCATCGCATACTGGGCAATGGTGACATCGCCGTAAATCGTATTCGTTATGGTCACGCCCCTGCGTCTTGTCATTTCCACATCGAAGTCTTCAAATCCATGTCCCAGCGTTGCGATATATTTCAGATTCGGATGCGCTTCAAAGAGCTTTTCGTTGATCACTCCTTTGTGGACCCAGATACCAAGTGCTGCGTCGGCGTTCCCGATCTGACTGCTGTAATCTTCGAAGGTGTACCTCTTTTTCTCCTGATGGATGATACGGAACTTTCCGATCTGTGGTACGGTCTGCAGCATTTTGTTCCACTCTGCTTCTATTTCTTCGTACGTCAGATCGATGGTTCCCGGGTCTCCCTGAAAAACGACTACCTCATAGTTTTCTTCTTTCATACGCCTCGCCTCCTGTTGTGCAATCAGTCCGCAGATCATAACGAGCTGTTCGGCTGCGTGACACGCTGTTTTCTTATCCCCGCTTCCGAGGAACTGTGCTCCGACAACGGAACCGCCGCTTGCCATCGATGTGAAAATCACGATCAGCAGTACGCAGATCGTATTGACAAGTGAGATTCCGGAAACAGCCGTTTCACCGGCCCCGGATACCATCACCATGTCCGCCATACCGACGGTAACGGCCAGCACCTGTTCCACAATCAAGGGAACGATCAGCCGGACCAGACGCTTTCGGTCAAATAAGACGTTTGTGTTTTCCATCGGACTTTCTCCTTTCCGGTAAAATCAAAAAGCGATCTGGAAATCTTCCTTCCAGATCGCCCCGTTGCGAACTCTTTACTGACGTTTCTCCTTTGGATTGAAAAACGCGGCACGAAGCTTTCCCTTCGTACCGCGCCTTCGCGAATCCATTACTTATATGGAGTTTATCTTGAAAAACAGACAGAGCGTTTTCCGGTTTTCTGAGAGTGTTTTTTGGGAGAAATAAAACCTTGGAGAAAGGGAGAAAATTACAAACGGAGCGATTCTATTCCCAGAACCGCTCCGTTGCGTTATCTTTACTCTATTCTTTTTCTCTGCTGTTTTTCAACATAGGCACATTCTAGCGGAATTCCCGCTTTTTGTCAATCCTTAAATTTTTCGATGATTTCCGGTCTTTTGCATCAGTTCTGTCAATTTTACACAATTTCACCGATGTTTTTTCGGTTGTTTCTGAACATTTTTCTCATGAACCTTTGAAATTTCTTTGTTTTCTTTTAAAATCGCGGAAAAACTCCGGTAAAATTCTGTGAAAATTCAGAGCGAACGCCAGACTTGGCATTCATCAAATATCCGCTGCCTATCTGGAGCGTGTTTAAAAAAGCTCTGTTATGTCAGATCCAGTCAAAATCTCCGCCGGTAATCGCAAGACTTAAGAGTGCATCCATCTTTTCCACTTCCTCTTCGCCCTCAATTTTTTGCAGCAGCACTGCGGTGTCCAGCACATCCTCCAAAGATTCGCCAGGTCCGATTTCATAATCCACCTCCGCCTCGCAGTCCGGGCATGGGATTTTTTCCATCGTCTGAAGGGATAAAAAGCGGTTGCCGCATTTCTTGCATTCATAATAACCACATGTTTTGGTTCCGTCTGGTACGTAATACATTTTTTCATACTCCTTTTTATTTTTCATACTTCTCAATGATACACTGATGTTCTTTTACCGCATCCGTGAACTCGCTGCGGACTTCTTCATTTGGAATGTACGCCATCTGTTCTCTTCGATCGTATGCCAGATAGCCTAAGTGAATCAGTGCAGTTAAAACGTCATCTTTATTTTTAAATGTCACCATATCATTCTGATACGATTTCGTTTTTACTTTCACTCGTTCCCCGGACATCATCGTAATAATGTCTGTTATAATATGCATCCAATTACGTATCGGATTCTACATCTTAATTCCGCAGTATTCCCATGTCACTGTATCGAGCAAGAGGAACTCCTCTGTTCCAATCGGCTTTCCATCTCTGTAAGTTGAAAACACATCCGTGCTAATCAGATTTCCCTCTTTCGTAATTGCATCCATAGGTGTATGACCTACAACCTGCAACAACTTACGTGGCTTATATAATCTCATTTTTGAATGCTGTGGTCTCAGCCAGATCGGCGATGCATCATTCCACATCTCGATTCTTCCGAGCTGATTAATCGTCTCTAGCACAGCATCCACATCATTATATTTTGCCCGCGGAACATATTCCTCTACAAAGAAATTCAGTACGCCTCCATGAGAAAAGAGAACATTGTCTATTCTCTGAACATATTTAATGGGATTATCTTCTGGAACAGCCTCTCGCAAATCCAACAACTTTCTTTGCACTGTCATTGAAGCCATGGAGCTATAACCGCTCTCCAGACAATGCCACAGATAACTCAAATCGTGATTCCCGTAGCACCAGGCTGTTTCCGGAAATGCTTTTGCAAACCGAATAGCCTCATCATAAGTTTCTTCATAAAGTCCGACATTATATTGCTTGTCCCAATCATCAGGGATGTCCATCAGACATACCGCTCGATCAGCAATTCCCTGATGCATAAGAGCTGTAGCCTGTTTAAACATCTGCGGTTTAAGATGAACATCAGGAATTACTAATATCTTCATACCATCATACCTTCTTATACTATTCTACTGGATATATCACCCTTTGTCCGGATATCTTCCAACTAATACCGCATTTGCAATGTCTTAATCCAATGAACTGCTGTTTCATAGCACCACCACAGACAGGACATCGTTTTGCTTTTGATCTCATCGCTTACCATGCTCAAATTAAGCTTCTCTTCTCCATTTACCTGAGGTACAGGTGATCAAGATGCCGAAGCGATGACACAGCCGAACGTTCTGGCAAACAAAACTTTCTGCACATCATCGGGGTAGAATTTGACCCAAAACATTACAAAGGAAAGTGACCCTGTACGACAAAAACATTATACAACGAAAAAACACTGATTGGTAGACTTCATCAATATTTTTTGATTTATTTTGAAACTTTTTCTGTTCCGACAGCAGATACCTTATTTCTGCTGATATTATCCATACTGACCTTAGAATCTGCACATTCCATCCGGTTTCTGTATCAGCATTTTTTATCCGGAATAACGGAGAAATCACTGAATGTATTTTATTATGCATGTTCCTATGCAAAGGTTGATTATTCCAGATTTATGAATACCACTGTCAGGATTACTTTGAAGCTGATACCGGATTCATTGCAGACGCAGCCTGTATTTCTGTGCGTGGATGATACGATGGTATCTAAATTTGGCACAAAATTTGAAAATGTTTCAAAACTGTTTGACCATGCTGCACACAACGGTTCCAACTATCTGAATGGACACTGCTTTGTGAGTGTCATGCTCTGCGTACCTGTCTGGAATAGGGATAAAGTATCTTATCTTTCCGTTCCTCTTGGCTATCGTATGTGGCAGAAAAAAGAATCTAAACTGGAACTGGCAGCCTCCATGATCCGGCAGGTTATGCCTGAATTTCACAGCAAAGATCATGTCATCATCCTTTGTGACAGCTGGTATACAAAACAGAACCTGGTATCCATCGTTGATGAATATCCGAATCTGGATCTGATTGGCAATGCAAGGATTGATTCTGTCATGTATGATCTTGCACCTGCACAGACCGGTCGTCGGGGACGTCCTGCCAAACATGGAAAACGTCTTTCTGTTGAAACAGATTTTACGTTTTCCTATGAAAAGATCGGTGATTATTATACCGGTGTCCGCCGGGTTCTCACTAAGATCTTCGGCAACAGGGAAGTCCTTGCATATGTCACTGCCACAGAAAAAGAACATGGTACAAAACGACTGTTTTTCAGTACCATTTTCCCGGAAGATCTGCAGATTTTCTGTGCATGGCAGGAAAAAGCACCATTGAACCAGACCGGAAGTGACCGTATGAAATACATTCCACTGTTGCTATATTCGTTACGCTGGAATATTGAAACAAGCTACTATGAACAGAAAACGTTCTGGTCTTTTTGTAACTATATGGTGCGAAGCTGCAAAGGGATTGAAATGCTGGTCAATCTGATTAACATCAGTTACTGTGCCATGAAGATTCTGCCCTATCAGAACGAACATTTTTCTGAGTACCGTACAAAAAGCGTACAGGAGTTTCGTTTTGAATTAAGTCAGGGCATTCGCAGTCAGATATTTTTTGCCACTTTCGTGAAAAATATCGAAACACATATAAAATCAAATGCCATGACAAAGGCCTTAAAACAGCTGATTCATCAACAAGTCTATCATTTATAAAGTTGTAAACTGGTGTTTAAATAATAAAAAGAAAATTAATATCGAAATACAAAATCGATATCAAGAAGAGTATTGTAGTAAGTTTCAATTTCATGTGGTACAATTAAAACAAATAGAATCAGCAACAGAAGAAGAAAAACAGACAGCAAAAGACTGGCAGCAAGTTGAAGAGATAATTCGTGGGAATCCGTATAGAGAAGCGGTGAAGCAAGAGATGTATAAGATGAGTCGGGATGAGAAAGAACGCTATCTGTATCTGAGGGAAGAAATGGCAGTTAGTGATGAAGTGAGTCGAATGAGGACAGCAATAAAGGAAGGAATAAAGGAAGGAGAAAAAAGAGGAATTAAATTGACTAAAAAAGTTTTTCAATTATCACAAAAAGGTTGTACAATAGCACAAATAGCAGAAAAATGCAATATTGAAGAATCAGAAGTAAAAGAAATATTAGAATAAATTACAAAATTGACACAAAATAAAAAATATGCTATCTTAACAAAAGAGAAAGGGAATGAAGTTCTCCCTCGAAGAGATTCGAAACCGCTTATTAAGCTGATGACTTCTGTGTAATGAACACAGGGGTTATCAGCTTTTTTGATGTTTGGATTATATAAAAAAGAAAGGATTTTAGGAAAATGGAAAGACTATATTATACAACTGCTAAAATATGTCATCATGGCAATCGTTGTAGGAATTATTGTAGGTACGATCGATGCCTTGTTTGGAAGAGTGCTGATCGCAATTTCAGAGTTCAGGACCATACATTATCAATATTTACTGCCATTCCTGCCAATTGCTGGGCTGGTGATCACAGCAATGTATTACGTATTCAGTAAACTAAGTCTAAAAGGAATGAAACTCATTTTCGAAGTTGGCCAGCAAAAAACAGATGCCATCCCATTACTACTAATTCCATTAGTAATGATCGGAACATGGTTAACGCATCTATTCGGAGGAAGTGCTGGCAGAGAAGGAGTTGCAGTTCAGATCGGAGCAACCCTGTCTCATGCACTCGGAAGAAAATTAAACTTCCCAGAGAATGGAAGAATAATGTTAGTCATCGGTATGGCAGCAGGATTTGGAGGGTTATTTCAGACACCATTAAGTGCAACATTCTTTGCAATCGAGGTAATCGTAATCGGGAAAATGGATTATGAAGCACTACTGCCAGCATTGGCGTCTGCATATATAGCAGCATTTACATCTCATAGCCTGGGGTTAGAAAAATTTTCAGTTGCGATTAAAAATACCATAAATTTAACTGGTACAAAAACGATCATATCAGTAATCATACTTGGAATTTTATTTGGACTGACTGGAAGATTGTTTTCTTTTTCATTAAGTAAGTTAAAAGTATTCATGGGAGAAACGATCATGAATCAGTATTTAAGAATCGGAGTTATGGCAATTCCATTAGCAGCATTATTGTTTATTATTCACGGATCAAGATATAGTGGACTTGGAACAAATATAATCTCAGCAGGATTCGCAGGACAGACAATCTATAGTTATGATTGGCTCCTAAAGTTATTATTTACGATTTTTACACTGGCAATTGGATTTCAGGGTGGAGAAGTTACACCACTGTTTTCGATTGGAACATCTCTTGGAGTGATCCTTGGAGGTCTACTTGGATTACCACCAATGTTATGTGCAGCACTAGGATATGCAGCAGTCTTTGGAAGCGCAACAAATACACTGATCGCACCGATCATGATTGGATTAGAAGTGTTTGGAGGAGCTGATATGGTGCTGTTTGTTATTGTCTGTGTGATTGCTTATGGGGTGAATGGGAATATATCTATTTATGCACAAGAAAAATTTTAATTTTGTAAGTTGGCCAACTGTAGATTTTGAGTATATGATAAAAAATAAATAAACGATCGGAAGAGCAGCTAGAGAATTTTCCTCACGTTTTTTACAGATCGCTGATCCGCCGGCTTTCCTTGCGTAACTCGCCTTCAAAGGTATTGAAAATCAGAACTCTTTGAGGCTCAAACAACGCACCAAGCCGGCTGCGAATCCGTAAAAAACGTGGCAAAATTCTAATGCTGCTCTTCCGATCGTTTATTTATTTTTTATCATATACCAGAAGTCTAAAGTGTGGACAATTACAAGATTGGAAAACTTAAGTGGTGTGTATGTTGAGTGTTATCGTTTTTAAATTTTTGTAGTGACAGACAGTGTTTATTATAAATACCAATACAGTAAAACATACACACCTACCAGTGGTTTCGATAATTGAAATTATTAACCAGTATCGTATAACATACATGCAAGTTTACACTTCAAATCGATACTTTTTTTGCCTATAAAGATTAGGGTGTCAAAAGTCCCTTTTTTGATATTTGATTTTGTTTGTACCTTGAAAATTTAACACGAACTGGTAAAGGATATGATTTTTGATTTATGATTTCCTGATATCTGAAGCAATGATTCATTGGTTTTATGCTGTTTTCTCATTTGAAGCATACGAATCCAAGCTACTTATATAATCTAATAGCTTCTGAAAATCTAATGCCGCTATTTTAAAATCCAAAGAATAATCGGGTACGCTTTTTGCCGTGTACAGGGATATTATCCACATGATATCTTCGGCGGAGAAGAGATGGAATTGCTTCAACTCCATTTCTAAACTTTGCGTATTCAGAAAATTCTTCCGTTTGCATATACTGTAATTGTTTAGCACGACCAACGGATTTCCAAGATACTTCTTTTCGTGCGCGTGTTTTTAGAAAACGTGGCTGACATCGGTCTCTATAACGACATTCTTCACATTTACTTCTCTGAAAATATGCAACGGAACGATCATTTCCAGGATCATAGCTGCATTCTTCTGGGGTACAGCCATTTTTGCATTTGATGAGATATTTACCATCTTCTGTAAACACAAAATCAGCATATATTTCATCTGGTTTTCGTCCTGTGAAATTGGTTGTAACAAGTTTCAGATTGTGCTCAGATGCTAAACGTGAGTTTTTTTCTCCATTGTATGCTCCATCGGCAACAAAAAAGGAACCATCTGAAAAATCTTTTTTTTCGTTTAAGATAATCTTTCATAAACTGATTGTCTGCATAAGTGTTTGGCTGGTAATCATAATCTATGATCAAACTGCCGTTTTCTCCAACAGATTCAACTATGTTTCCAACATAGCCGAGATGTTTGCCACCTGCCTTATATCTAAAAGTAGCTTCAGGATCAGAAGGATTAAGTAATACTTCCGAAGGATTTTCAACTTCCTCTTTTTTGTCGAAGCCGCCTTGAGCCACCATCATCAATGATTGTGCGTTCCTTTAATAGGCGAATAAGAAGCTGATATTCACTTGTATCATCAAAATCACCGGTTGAATCACAAATCTTTATCAAGATATCTGCATCTTTCATCACAACAACGTTTCTCTCAGTTGCATCCATATCCCGCTTGTGATAAATGCATTTATTATAATCATCTTTTTTAATATAATGATATTGTTCATCCGGAATTTTTGTTCCACGCTCATCCATTATTTTGCAAAGATTAGCAACACAAGTATAAAACAATTCAAGCAATGAGAGGTTTCTGATATTTGCAGCAACCATTAAACTGTCCATACGTTGTTTATCCGGAGTGATATCCATAAAATCAGATATTTCTTTTGCCATTTTTACAACACATTCATGAATAAGATCAACATCATGCTCTGTTTCCTCTTGCTCTAAACCTGCTGAGGGTTCTGTCACTAATTGGCTGCTCTTCAAAACTGGTTGTGTGCAGTGCATACTGATAGCGGATATCAAATGCCATAGCTTCAACGATCTCATCGTCAGTAACATTAAGAGCTTCTTTAAGAATCAGTGCCCCAACAATCACATTGACCGGAGTATTAGGTCTGGATGCTTTTTTACTGTAAAGAACAGAAAAAATATTTTCATCAATAGCAGGAAAAACTTTGTCTGCAAAAGTATTTGCCCATGATTTTTCTAACATTCGTTTTTCGCGTTCTGTAAGATTAAAAGTACTGTCTAAAACAGTAAGCTGTTGATTATCATTTTTAACAAAAGACATATAGATCACCTCATAAAATGCTACCTACATTTTACCAAAGAATCCAATGTTTTTACATATCGTGTTAAGTTTTCAAGGTACAAATTTATATCAAAGGCTATAAACCTTTTGACACCCTAATCTTTTATTTTATCTTCTCCGGAGCAGTTTTTTACACTGGCTTACAGGTGCATCCGATTCCCAGTCCATCCGGACCGATATGACAGGACAAACCGAAGGAAAGTTTATCACACATGACTTCCATTCCCGGGAAACTTTCTTTAATCTGGTTTACCCATTCTTCTGTCACTTCATCGGTACTGCTGGACGCCGCCATCAGGTACACTTTACCCGCAGCATATTCTTCTCGGAAATTCGTTTCCAGCTCATGCTTCATTGCATCGATCATAACTTTACGTGATTTCTTCATACCACGGCATTTCTGGTAGATATCAAGCTTTCCTGTGCTGAAATGCATAACAGGTTTGATATTCAGGACATCTGCTGCCAAAGCTGTCACAGAGCTGACTCTTCCTCCTTTTTTGAGATATTTCAGTGTGCTGAGCCCGATATAAATTGTCATTTTTTCTCTGGTTTCTTCAAGAATTTTCTTGATTTCGACTACACTGTATCCTTCTTCTGCCATTTCTACTGCATCAAGAACAGAACGATGCATCGGGGTTGCCACACGACCGTTATCTACGACAAACACCTTACCGGCAAATTCATCTTCATTTGCCATGGCTTCTGCTGTCATACAGGACCCACTTAAAGCACTACTAAGAGGAATATAAACAATCTCCTCATATTCTTTCAGCATCTCTTTCCACATATCCATAACTTCTGTTGGTGACGGCTGAGATGTAGATACATCTACGCCCTTTCGAAGCATATCATAAAATTCATCTCTGGAAAGATCTACTCCTTCACGATACACTTTCTCTCCGATATAAAAGGGCATCGGTAGTACCTTAATTCCGAGTCTCTGCGCTTCTTCGCTCAAAATTCCACTGTGGCTGTCTGTCATGATTCCTATTTTCTTCATAATATCTTCTTCCTTTGTAATCTATTTTTATAACGTCTTAATAATCGGCATTACACTTCATTTCGGCCCTACAATTTTTGAAGCCAACTTTTAGTCGACCCTATCTAATTGCGGATTACCCTTTTTTTCGCACTTTACACTTCATTTATATTTGTATCATATCATTATTTTTCATTCGGCATAATAAAGGATGACGCAATTTCCTCCTCCGCATACTCTTCCACATCCGTTCTCGTTACTCGTTTTATATGTTGTTTTTTTAGGCGCAGATATACGAACTCCCGGAATATAGTATAAAATACCGATACAAGTGGAATGAAAATCAGCATACCTATAATTCCCATAAGATTTCCGCCGATTGTAACTGCCGCCAGTACCCAAATTGATGGAAGTCCTACTGATCCGCCAACCACATGAGGATAGATCAGATTACCTTCTATCTGCTGCAAAAGCAGAAAAACTATAATAAATAAAACTGCCTGTTTTGGATTTACCATAAAGATCAGAAAACTTCCCACGGCACAGCCAATAAAGGCTCCAAAGATAGGAACCAATGCGGTAAACGCGATCAAAATTCCAATTAAAAGTGCATATGGCATTTTTAAAATACTTAGCGTGATAACAAACATCATTCCGAGAATTACTGCTTCCAGACACTGCCCTGCAAGAAAATTTGCAAATGTCCGATATGTCAGCGAACATATGTTAAGAATTGCATCTGCTTTTTGTTTTGGAATAAAAGCGAAAATCACTTTTCTTACCTGTAAATGTAATTTTTCCTTCTGAAAAAGAATATAGCATGCAAAGGAAAACGAAATAAAAAAGGTCGCTAATCCACTGGCAATGGAACCTACTGCTGACATCGTCGTATTCATCATATTTCCGACTCCGTTTCCAAGAAGACTTATTCCCCATTTAATTGCCTGATCAGGCTGAAACTGCAGCTGATCTACCAATTTCATAATATCCTGATTATCATGTGAAAATTCCCGAATCCAGTTTTGCATCTGTGGAATAAAATCTGAAATACTCGTCATCAGATTTCCCATGGTCTGTGTAAGCTGTGGAATCACACCAAACATTACCAATACCATTACACCTGCTGCCAATATAATTGTAAGAAGCAGGCTTATCGGTCTCGCAGCTTTTTTTCCTATTTTATTATTTTCTTTTATCTTTCCGAGCATTTTCTTTTCCAGGAAACTCATTGGTACATTAATCACAAAGGCAATTGCACCACCAAGCGCAAAAGGAAACACAATTTTCCATATTGACTTCAGCACTTCAATCACCACATCGAATTTCCACAAAGCAACTACAAGAAATGCCGTAAACACAATCAGTTCTCGAATTTTTTTCATAGAACATCTACTTAAATCCACTATCTTTCCCCTCTTTTTCTTAGTTTCATACGTATACACTTAAGTAATTGAATAATCAGAAGGCTTGCAAAAGCATATAAATATACACATCCAAGCTGCATCAGATTCAACGTTTCCACTTTGAATAAGTTATGGAAACCAGGAACCGTCAGTACTGTTGTAATGAGTACTGCACCTAACACAAATGCTCCCTGAAGCCACTTGTTATGAAAGAGACCTTTTGTAAAAATGACCGGATGATCTGATTTGCAATTATATCCATGAAACAAACGTGCCAGACAAAGAGTTCCAAAAGCATACGTGCTTCCAAGCAATGTACCATTCTGGTTGTATCCTGTCAAAAAACTGATCATTGTCATTGCTCCAATTACCAAACCTTCCAGACCGATTTTGCTAAGAAAATCTTTTGTCAATATCGACTCATCTGCCAATCTCGGTTTTTCACTCATCACTTCACTTCTATCCGGCTCTAAGCCTAACGCAATTGCCGGAAGACTATCCGTCAAAAGATTAATAAAGAGTAAATGTACTGGTGCAAATGGCACCGGAAGTCCTGCAACCGATGAACAAAGAACGGTTAAAATTGCTCCGAAATTTCCTGACAAAAGAAACTGTATCGCATACTTGATATTCTGATATAAGTTTCGTCCATTTTCCACTGCTTTTACGATTGTTGCAAAGTTATCATCTGTAAGTACCATCGCTGCTGCATCTTTCGCAACTTCCGTTCCGGTCATTCCCATTGCAACACCAATATCTGCCTGCTTTAATGCCGGTGCATCATTGACACCGTCTCCTGTCATTGCCACAATCATTCCTCTTTCCTGCCATGCCCGAACAATGCGAATTTTATGTTCCGGTGACACTCTTGCATACACAGAAATATTTGAGACAAATTCTTTGAGTTCCTCGTCACTCATATTTTCTATATCTGCCCCTTCACAGGCTTCCGATAAATCATGTAATATTCCAACTCTCTTTGCAATTGCTGCTGCTGTAATTTTATGATCTCCGGTGATCATAACCGGTCGAATTCCCGCTTTTATACATTCCGCTACCGCAGCTTTTGATTCTTCTCTCGGAGGATCCATCATCGCAATCAAACCAAGAAATACTAAGTGATCCTCATCTTGTATCGTTAATGTGTGATTCTTAGGAATTTCACGATAGGTAAAAGCCAATACTCTTAAACCTTCCATCGAAAATTCCTGATTTTGACGTTGTATTTTTTCTTTATCTTCCTCAGTAATTTTTCGAATTCCCTCTTTCGTCCAGATTTGCTCTGTACGTTCCAGGAGCTTGTCGACTGCACCTTTTACAATCATTTGATTTTTACCATCTATCAGGTGAAGTGTTGACATCATCTTTCGATCACTGTCAAATGGCAGTTCTCCATTTCTTGGATAAAGCTTTCTTACGCTTGCCGCCTCTATCCCATATCGACTTCCAAGATTAATCAATGCTGTTTCTGTTGGATCTCCAATTTCTACTCCATTTTCATTTGTCGAATCATTACATAGAATACTGTAATTTAAAAGACATTTTTGTGCCTGATCTGATATATCAATTGCCTCTGCTGAAATTCTTTTTCCATCTATATAATAATCTTCAACCGTCATTTTATTCTGTGTGAGCGTTCCTGTCTTATCCGAACAAATAATAGAAACACTTCCAAGTCCTTCTACCGCCTGTAGTTTACGAATGATTGCATGCTCTTTTGCCATCTTCTGTGTTCCGAAAGAAAGTACAATTGTCACGATAGAACTTAGCGCTTCAGGAATTGCTGCTACTGCAAGTGCTACTGCAAACATAAATGCACTGCTGATCTTTTCACCGCGGAACACATTTATTGCAAATAAGAGTCCGCAAAATACCAGAATCATAATAGAAAGCTTCTTTCCAAAGACTTCCAAACTCACCTGAAGTGGTGTCTGTTTTTCCGAAGTTGACTTCAAAAGTCCTGCAATCTTTCCGACTTCTGTCTGCATTCCTATATCCGTTACAACAGCTTTCCCACGCCCATACGTTACAAAACTACCGGAAAATAACATATTTGTCCGATCACCAAGTGGCGCTTCCGTCAATATTGTATCCATGTTTTTCTCAACTGCAAGACTTTCTCCTGTAAGAGCACTCTCATCAATCTTAAGACTTGCATTTTCAATCAGTCTTCCATCAGCCGGAATCATATCTCCTGCTTCAAGCAGTATCACATCTCCAACAACCAGTTCTCTTGCCGGAATTTGAACGACTGTACCATCACGCAATACTTTTGCCTCCGGGCCAGAAAGATTCTTTAAACTCTGCAGAGATTGTTCTGCTTTTACCGTCTGTATTGTTCCCAAGATTGCATTGATCGTAATAACCGTCACGATAACTGCCGCACTTTCCACATCTCCAAGCATACCAGATATGATTGCTGATGCAATTAGAATCAGTACAAGAAAATCCTTATACTGTTCAAAGAAAATCTGCAGGATACCTTTCTTCTTTCCTTCTGTAAGTTCATTCCAC
>OGPT01002648.1_pt1 | contig 14011 bp, 26 predicted proteins | sample 1552951 | NCBI WGS metagenome assembly OGPT01 (sample SAMEA2580224, study PRJEB22360) | human gut metagenome | biome: human gut; feature: human-associated habitat; material: faeces | place: Denmark | collected 2008/2010
AGTGAATTTCTGATCAAAGCAACTGTACTTTCTGTAACTTCTAGGTATGTGTATATCGGATTATCAGATGATGATACGGGAAATGATGGAGAATTTTATTTTGAAATGAAATGGCTTTAAAAAAAATAGATATATGCGAGTAAAAGGAACGATAATCAAAGCAGTCATCTCCATCGACCTTCCTTCTGGATTGACGATGGACGATATAGACTTCTCATGCCGCTTCTTTGTCTATTACTGTTCGAATGCGTCACAGATAATAAAGAAGTCTGAGATGATCCGCGTCAATGAGAATAGCTACGCCTGCTACATAGACACAAAGATAATCGGTACGGGTGAAATATGGCTTGAGACTACGGCCTATCTCCCAGACTCTGATTACGAAAGCGGTACAAGAGTAGAGATCGACAAGATAAATACTGGCATAAAGACGGTGTGACATGGGATGCATATCTGTACATATAGAGGCGATTAAGGGCATTGGAAATGTATCGGTCAAGGCTGATGAGATGAAGGTTTCCGCTTCGGCAACGGGCATGAAGGTGTCGATAGGAGTTGTCTGTGATGTTGGTAAACAGGCTTATTTAAAGGTGGACCCTGAATATATATGGCTGATGCCTTCGAATAACTTTGAGGATAACGTCGATGTGTTGTCCAACGTGGTATGGCAGGCTGTACAGGAAGAATGATATAGTTAATTGAATTGTTTTATTTAAATGTTGTATTATGGCAAAACCTAGTTGGTTAAAATTAAATCCGTCTACCGGATCTGGTAACGGAACAATTGCGAATAGCGCGGACGCTCATACTGGGCGTACAGCTCGTACTGGTACAGTAACGGTTACCGGTGTTGGTGTTTCCACTCCTTCAACTTATAAGGTGACTCAATCTCCGAAATCTGAGTTTGCTTCTTTTGATAACGGTTCGGAAATGTCTGCTCCCAAGACTGCGGGGACTGTGACCGTAGAGGGAAAAACAAACTCTTCGAAATTGACGTTTGCATGGGCGGGGAGTGTAGTTGATGTTACCTTGCCTGCAAAGTATAATGCCAATGGAACGCAGACTAACAATGCGGCTACTATTTCTGGTGATCCGGGAGCTACCGCAGAGTTTCCCTTTTCTATTGAATTGGGATTTCCTAAAAATGATACTATCGAAGAGGTCGTTAGAACCTTAAAGGTGACGGCCAATGGCGGACAAGCTGCTCAGATTGCTATCAAACAGGCTGCCGGTGATGCTACATTGTCTGTTTCTCCGGCTGAGATTATTATTCCTCAGAGTGGATCTGCTGTATCCGTCAATGTTACGTCTAACACTTCTTGGACTGCTGCGTAATGAGCATACAGATTCCTTGGAAAGAAGGAGAAGGCAACATCGTTATCACTCCCGGTTCCAATGGGACCGCAAGCGCATCAAGCGATGTTGCCAATGAAGGACTCGACAGAGAGCAGACTGTTGTGTTTAGGACAACTAATAGTGGAGCACAGGCATCTGTCTCCACTACCATCTCGCAAATAGGAAAGAGGCAGGCGTTTGCTGTTGCTGAAGGTCGTTTCTTACTGTCGGATGGAAGTACGTTTAATGTGATTAAAAAAGAGTTTGCATGAGTGATTATAATAGCGGATTTACAGGGGATAGAGTTGTAGAATTGCTAAACATGATTCCCAACTTGGCAAAGGCAGACTTGTCGAACGCTATGACTGTATCATTAGGTCAGAATGGATATGCTAAGTTTAACAATGGGTTCTTAATTCAGTGGGGATACATATCAAGTTCCAGTAATAATACTTATGTATATTTGCCGCTATCATTTTATAATGCCAATTATGCTCCTGTGATTACCTACTATGAACCGGGTAACGGTATGAATGTTGTTGCCGGCCTTGTAATATCGACGGGTACAAGCAGCTTCAGAGTTCGTAGTAGATATACCGTTGGGGATAGTAATGGTACTGGCTCGGGAACTAATCCTTTTTATTGGATAGCCGTTGGGAGTTGGAAATAAATAATATTATGGCAAAATATTGGAAACAAGGATTCTACGATGAGCTGCAAGAAGGCTCAGTAGAGATAACGGAGGAGTATTGGCAGGAGCTGCTGAACGGTCAGTCATCCGGAAAGGAAATAAAGGAGAGCGAAAGCGGCTATCCCGTATTGGTTGATCATGAGTATACTCTTGATGAACTAAAAGAGAAGAAGATAGCGGACATTAATGCTTATGACAAGTCAGACGCAGTAAACTCTTTCACCCTTGCCGGCAAAGATATGTGGTTAAACAAAGAGGACCGCGTAGGTCTTGTTAACTCAATCAATATTGAGAAGCAGGCCGGAAGACTGGATACCGTTTTATGGTTTGATGCGGTAAAGTATACGATACCTATATCAAGCGCTCTCCTCATGCTTAACTCGTTAGAGCTGTATGCTCTTGATTGCTACAATGTAACTCAGCAGCATATCGCGGCAGTTCGAGGATTGCAGACTAAAGAGGAGGTCGAATCTTACAACTACAAGACCGGTTATCCGAATAAACTAGAGTTTTCATTATAAACAGATAAAACTATGATTTTGACACTACTATCATTATTGGTTTTCGCATCTTATGTTGGTGTGATGATTTACAAGACAAAGGGTATCCCTTATTCTATTTCCGATACCTATTACATTCTGAGTAACAGGTATTGGTTCGGTATATGCATGATTCTCCCGTCTTTGCTTTTGCTTCCGGCCGCACTGGATGCAAGTACAGAAAACAGTCAGTTCCTGATCTTTCTTTCTGTAGTCGGAATGATCGTGTTGGGGGTATCCCCAAACTTTAGAGGAGCGCACAAGAAAGCTCATATAGCCGGCGCGGTGATGTCTCTTGTATTCTCTCAATTATGGGTAGGATGCAATTCGTGGTATTGGCTGCTGCTTTGGGCTGCATTTCTGATCTACGCGATAACGTTTGTAATCAAGAACTGGTCTGGTAATCTTATATGGGACCTGACGGCATGCAAGTCGATGTTCTGGATTGAGTTAATTTCATTGCTAACCGTTTATTTGACTTGTTTGCTATGAAAGAAGCTATAGTACATACAACTACAGGCGGATTTGCGGCAATCGCTACCGCATTTGTTTCCGAGTCATTGCAGAATATGATTCCGTGGCTGATTGTATCATGCGCGGTAATCCTTTGTGATCTTCTCTTCGGTGTCAGAAAAAGTATGCTAATGGGTGAAAAAGTCAGATTCTCTCGTGCAATTCGCGCTACTATGGGAAAGATGGTTACTTATTTTGCTTTTGTCTGCATGGTCTGCATGATCACCGTAGCAAGTCATAGCGAATATCCTATTGATGTGTATTCCTGCTTATTGGTATGCTTTATTGAAGGGTGTTCGATTGTCGGCAATATATTGAAACCAAAGGGGATCAATATAAATGTAATTGGAGCTTTGGGAGTCTTTGGAAAGAAGGTGTTCAAGGTTGATAAGGAAGATGTGAAGGAGATTATAGAAAAGGAGAAGTAAGTATGAATTTATACACTATTATTTATGTTTTTCCCTTTTTGCTTTTTATCATACTCTATGCATTTGCGGAGAATAAGCCCAAAAATGGCAAAAGAAGAACGAGGAATAGTAGAATAAAATAGAAAATGAATATGATAAATAAAATCAGCGCATTAGCCGGCAAGCTTCTATCCATGATAGGCATAGACGGCATGGTCCACATTATAGTATGCCAGAATTTGGTTATGTGGCTATCAAAATATATTCCGCTATGGTTAGCGGTCGCTATAACCGTTGCGATCTTTGTTCTGAAGGAAATATACGACAAGTATTGTAAGAAAAGCGAGTTTTCCATCAAGGATATTATCTGTGATTGCGGAGGTTTGGCGTTGGGAGTATTAACTTTAATTTTATAGGAGGAAAAGTATATGAAAAGAGAAGATATAGACTCAATCATCATTCACTGCTCGGCAACACGTGCCGGACAAGACTTGCGAGCTAAGGATATTGACCGGATGCACCGGGCACGTGGCTTTAATCAAATTGGCTATAACTTTGTAATTGATTTAGATGGTACCGTAGAAAACGGTCGGTCATTATCCATTGACGGAGCACATTGTAACACGAAAGGGTTTTCCGGTATTAGTTATAATAAACATAGTATCGGTATCTGCTACATCGGTGGTCTGGACGCGAGTGGAAGACCGGCCGACACCCGTACTGTCGAGCAAAAAACGGCATTGTGCGAATTGATAGCGAAGTTCTGTAAAGAGTATCCTATCATCGAGCTGCTCGGTCACCGGGATACATCACCTGATCTCGATGATAGTGGAGAGGTAGAATCGGTTGAATATATCAAGGCGTGTCCTTGTTTTGATGTGCGGGCAGAGTACCCGAATTTCTTACGAAATACAGTGATAACAGCAAAAAAATAGGAGGAATAATCATGAAAGAAACATCTATAACCTTTACAAAGGGTGAGAAGAACTATGTAAGCAATGCCGTTCAGATAAATTCTGCGGAAGTAGGATTGCAGATTACATTTGAAAAAGGCGCTAAGCTTTGGGTGTATATAAGCTATGACGGAGAAAACTTCTCTGTTGTAGAGAGCAGAAGTTACGATAAGAAATTCGCTCGTCCGATCGTCGGCCTTATCCCCGGGCAATATCTCAAAATCGAATGTGAAACGGAACCGGTAAAGGCTTCTATTTTTGAATCAGAAGAGTAATGAACGCAATAGGATTAAATCCAATTAAGCTTGATGCGATAGGGCTTGATCCTATTCGCATGAATGCGATACGCTTAGGAGTTCCGGGAGCTTCTTCCGGTTCCGGTCGTCCCTACATCGACCCCGAATTGCTCAAGCACGTCAAGATGGCCATCTCTACCTGGGGCAAGTCCAACGACGACCCCGACCGGGCAATCTTGAAGGACTTGTCCGGCAACGGGAACGACATGCGCCTGCTTAACTTCTCATTTACGGAGGGCAGTGGATATGGATTACCGAGAACCGACTTCGAAGGTGCATTAATTACTGATGGGATTGACGACCAAATTGTTTCCACTAAGACTATTCAGGAGATGTTGGGAGGAAGCAATGATATTACGGTGGTGAGTATGATTTATCATATTAATTCACGTTTATCGGGTGGTAGCGGATATACGAATTATATAGATAATAATCTACCAACAGGTCAACAGTATTTCAGAAATAAAGTTATCCCCCAAGGTTTTGGTAAGTGGGGAATATATGGATATTCTTCCAAAAATAATGCAATTCCAGTACCAATTACAAATATATTAGGTGATAAAGCTGATTATAGTAGTGGTCAATCGGGAACGTATGACGGACTATTAAGTTCAAATGCTAAATTTTCACCTATTGGCAGAAGTCAGATAACCGGTTCTGATACTAGTTCTTGTGCTTGGTACTGGACAATCCTAGCCGACAAAGTCCTGACTACAGACGAAATAAACCAAATCATCGCCTATTTTAACCTTGACCGTCCCGGACAGATCATCAAGCCTCAGTTGTACTGTAACATTAAGAAGCAGGGCATCACTAACGACAACCACGCAGAGTTTAACGATCAGTTGATTGACTTTGTAGGAGGTCGCAATATCCAGTTGAATAATGTTGCATGGAAAGGAGAAAGTGGAATAATTGATGGTGCGTTATATCTAGACGGTATCTCCGACTTCGGCAAGGCTACCGGATTGCCTGTTTTGAAAGACTATACTATTTGTGCTCTTCGTAAATGGTTATATGGTGATTCTGTAACAAGTACTGAAACTGGCTCTATTGTTTCTAAATCTAAAGTTGGTAATGACGGTGCTTTTATTTTAGAGCAGACGTTTAATCGAAATCCTTCTCGCTCTAGCACCTTTTCTTTTGGCACAATTAACTCGTTGATGAGTAACGATAAGTTGAACGAAGAATCATTTACTTATCAAACTAAATATAGTTATAACGGGGAGACTATAGTATCCGGTTCCGGCGTTGATATTGACTCTATGTGGCTAGGAACGATTAGAGACGGTGATTCTCGTTTCTCTAAACTCGCATTATGGTCATTGATGCTCTTCCCCTACAGCCTCTCCGAGTTCCTCCTTGAACGCCAATTGAGAAAGTATAAGGCAGGCACTCTTTATCCGGATATGATTGAGTTCAGACCGATCGTAAAGAGTAACATCCCTTATCTAAGAATCTTATATTTTATAACTTCCACGGGAGATCAGATAATTAAAGGCAGTTACATTCCTATTGGAAGTGTAATACAAATTAATATACAAACCGTTAACGCCACAGATGAAATATCTAGTGTGTCTGTAAATGGCAAAGAGGTGGATATGTACAATAAGGATGAAACATACTGGAGATATAGATTTAAAGTCACCAAGTCTCCTCAGAAGATCAACATAGTTATCTCCAGCTACTTGACAATGTTAGGTAACGATACCTTAATTTCAAATGAAACATTAATTAAAAACGAATAATATGAAAAAGATATTTGACATAGCAAAAGACTCCGAACAAAAATGGGGAGTCATTGCGCAGGGGATAGATGGGAACTTTGAGGAAATAGAGAAAAAAATTACCACTAAAAACGAAATTGAAGAATACGTAAAAGTAGATGATTATACAATGAATGATTCTCACCAATTTAACGTAAGTTCTGTTAGTGGGGCGTTTGTTCAAAGTAGTTCTGTTGGAGTACATGCTATAGAGTTGCATTTAACTGACGAAATTTATAGGATAGGTTATGAGGCTAAAGCGTGGAATGGAAATTACGGATATGCGTTTTTAAACGAGAATGACGGACTTGTTTTTGCAACAAAAACAACAACTAATGGATATATAGAAATTGATTGCAAGGAGTATATAAAACAAGGTGCGACTAAGTTTAGATGTTCCAATAATGACGGGAAAGCATATATAAGCGTAAAAATATATTCCGTAAAAGAAAAAGATCTAGCGGAAATAATTAAATCAATCCAGAAAGAGGATTATTTTTCCGGTACAAAAAGATTTGAATTTGAAACCATCTATGAGGGAAAGCACAATATAACTGAAGATGGTGTAAACGGATATGATAGAGAAATAAGAACAGGCTGTGGTATATTGCGTCTTGCCTATAATTATACTTCTGTCGGTAATCCTAGCAAATTGGCTATATTCTTTCCAGGTTCAAGCGACTTTACATCATTTAATACACAAGATTTTAATGATAGAATTCTTCCGTATATTGATTTCTTATGTAAATCAGGTTATTGTGTCATGTCTCCTTACGGATGGGATAATACTATAACAAACGGAACTTTTCCCTGCTCTTACTCTTTGCGCAATTTTGCTAGAGCATACGAATATGTAAAGGCTTTGTATAATATTGAACAAGATGGTGTCTATGTATGGGGGCGTTCACTTGGAGGTTCTAATGCGCTTGCATTTGCGTATAATAGCGGGATCAATGTTAAAGCTCTTGCTTTGCATAGTCCATTGATGGCAACAATGAATTATTGCAACTCAAATTATAGTGAATTGCTAAAGAAAGAAGTGTTCGGAGGAGATGTGAATTATGAATTTAGCGTAAGCTATTATTTACAGCATTATGAGGACTTTGCATCGTATGAAAGTAAATTGCTTGGAGTTGTAGATAAAAGTAGAGACGATGGAGTGACAAGTACGATTGCTTATTCGCTTGATGCATCTTGGGGAGAAACGCACAGAGTACAGCGCTTCCCATCAAAGATTTGGATTCCTTCGGATGATGTAATAGGATACGATGATTGCATATATTATTGGAAGTCGGTTGTTAATGCTGGAGGTAAATGCGAATTTAGGAGAATGCCTTCTAACTATACGGATCAATACGTTACAACACCTATTCCTCATCATTGTGTTGATTATGCTGGTCCGTCGGCAGATATAATAACTAAGTTAGGCTATGACTGTGAAAAGATAGCAACTGCGTATATAGAGATGGTAGACTTCTTTGATATGAATTAATAATTGTAACAAAAAGAGTATATGAAATACACTGTATTCCCAACAATTGACTTGCAAGATGTCCCTCAGGAGGAGATAGACAAGCGTAACCTTGTTCCTCGCAAGAGCGTAAATGAGAGTGAAACTTTGATGAAATGCCAGCACTATGCTGAGTTATTTCCTCATAAGATGATTAAGACTATTGCTGATGACGGAACGGAAGATCTGTCTTTTCCTTATCCTACCTATGAAGGAGAGGATTTAAATGTTTTGTTGTCTAGTCCGGAGTGGTCATCAAGTGAAAGTATCATATGAAATCTCTCCCTTGGATATTAGTCTGCCTGCTTGTAGGTGTGGTCGTGTGGATGCGTTGTAATCCGCACGATCCATCAACGGTGTACATCAAGGGAGATACTGTACGTATCCGGGATACGATAAGGGACACCATTCCCAAACCGGTAAAGGAAACCTTAAAGCGTACCGATACGGTATATTTACCGATCCTGATAGATACCACTACCGATAGAACCGTAGAAGACGATTCTGTTCCGGTGATTATACCGATAACAAGCAAGGAATATAAGACCGATGATTACCGGGCAGTGGTTAGCGGTTATAAGCCCAGCCTTGACTTTATGGAAGTGTACAGGGAAAAGGAAATCATTACTCTAAAACCAAAACGCTGGGGGCTTGGCCTGCAAGTAGGCTACGGTTATCCAAGTGGATTGTATGTCGGTGGTGGAGTTAGTTATAACTTATTTATGTGGTAATACCGGCACTATCTTCACAGACCGTTTCCGGTATGAAAAGTTTAAGCTTTATTGATATAACAATTGACTGCGGAAAATGTTTAAGAAAGGAGGACAAAATGAGACATTAATTGATCCTGAATAATCAATTCGAGGAACATCTCGGAATGATTATTAAGCACTAAGTTACCGGTAAAGTAGAAGGCCGGTTATCATAACAAATGTAGCTCTTTCGGGGGATAGAGTAAAAAGAACCCCCGACACTAAAGTTGACGCCAATCAAACTTTTAAACATACAAAAGCATGCATAGATAGTGCCAGGGGTATAATGTCCTTAACATTTCTATACATGCTTTTGTTCTTTCAATAACCGTAAGTTTGATTGGCAAAGGCAAAAGTACAATAAAAAATTAAATTACTATGTGTAAGTCAGAGATTTTTGCCGAGATTCTAAATGTTGTTGGAAAAGAAACTGAAGTTTCTACTGAATTGATCCTTTCATCAAGTAAAGTTACTGAAGTTGTTGACGCCCGTTCTATTGTAGTATTCTTCCTCGCTGAATACGGGCTATACCCTGAACAAATAGCGACTTTGCTTCACAAGACATCCGCTAGTATCCGCTACCTTATATCTACTTTTGAAAGCCGTAAACTGGCAAACAAAATGATTGCAATATATCTGCAAAATATTCGCAAATCGCTTGAAAATGAGCTCTGATTTACGCAGTTTCTATTATATACTTTTGTGATGCGGTTGATATTGACCGTGTTATAATTGTATATTAATATGAGTGAAACAAAGACTTACGTTTTCCCGGAATCAGGCGGGAGCGGTGGCGGTAATGGAATGATGGCTATGCTTGCTCCATTATTGCAACAGAAAGGTATTGATCCCAACTTGTTGGTTGCTATGCAAGGAAAGAACAACAACGGATTTGGTGGTGATGGATCATGGTTCATGTGGATAATCTTCCTCTTCTTCCTATTCCCCCTTTTCGGACGCAATGGATGGGGAAACAATGGAGATGGCGGAAACGGTGGCGGATTTGCCGGAGCCGGTATCCCTAACTTAATTAACAACGATGCAGGAAGGGAGTTACTTATGAGTGCAATTCAGGGGAACGGACAGGCAATCAACAATCTGGCTACTAATTTGAACTGTTCAATCGGTCAGGTTCAGAATGCTATCAATGGGGTGATGTCACAGGTGCAACAGGTAGGAAATCAGGTTGGTCAAAGCTCAATGCAGATTATCAATGCTATCCAGCAGGGTAACTGTCAGATCGCTCAACAGATTGCTTCATGCTGCTGCGAAAACCGTCTGGCGATCTGTCAGCAAACAAACACATTGCAAAATGCCATTAACGGTGTTGCGACTGGTCAGGAAAGAGGCTTTGCTTCTGTTGCATATGAAACTCAACGTCAGACTTGTGATCTGCAAAATTCCATCAAGGATAGCACCCAGCAGATTCTTGCCGGCCAGCGTGCGGCTGAAATGCGTGAAATGCAGAACAAGATTGATAAACTTCGTGAGGAGAATAGCACATTTAAGAGTTCTGCTATGACCTCTCAGATTGTCGGACAGGCAACGGCTCCTCTTGGTGCAGCTTTAAATGATTTGAGTACTCGTCTTGCAAAAATCGAATGTAACCAGCCGGAAGTAGCGAAGGTGCCTTATAGTCCGGTTGTAGGGATTCCTTCTTGCGTTGCAGCTCAGTATGGTCTTTACAATGGTATTGGGGCATGGGGCAATTTTAATGGTTGGGGATAAAAGGAAGGAGGCATTATATGGCATTCATTAGTCCTTTTATCATGGCAAATAAGAATGGTATTCCCAGATTGGAAAGTACAGGTGTTACCGTAGGTACTACCAACGTACGTTTCTCTTTCCGGAATCATCCGTTCCTTTCTGCTCCATTTAGCGGATTGATTCTGTTCCGTTTGGCACAGCCGATCCCTTCCGGTACTACCGGTACATTGCCGGTAGTGTTTGATACCAACGGTGCTACTCAAGCACTGACTACGATCGCCGGCGCAGATGTTACTGCTTCGGATATTACCGGTACCGGAATTTATCTGTGCTACTACGAATCAGGTAGCAACACATTGCAAATTCTTACCGGAGTAGTTTAAAATAATGGGCGGGAGTAATCCCGCTCTTTAAAGAGTTAATAAATTATGCCTTTTCAGAATCTAAGAGTAAACAGCGAGTTTTTTATCCTACACAAGGATAACACTCCATACATAGAAGTTGGCTCCGTCTCCGGAGTTTCTACACCGGTTGCTGAGTTTATGCAGCAGCCTCTCCCTTATGGACAGCCTCCTAGAATGGTGGTTGATGTGACCATCAAGGTTGGTGAGCAAACTGTTACATTTCAGAAAATACCTGCAATGTCTGACATTGCTGATGCAAACTTTCCCGGAGGTGGGAATATGGTAATATCCGGCTCAAGGGAATCGATGAATGCAGAAGTTGCCGCCATGCGCAACCGCTCCTCGGAGATATTGGGCAGTGTCGATCATCATCGTTCCGTCATGGAGTCATGCGACAAGATGCTTCAGGTACTTAATCCGGAATTTGCAGAACGCCAGCGTCAGGAAGCGGAAAATAAAGCGCTTCGGCAAGAACTTAGCGAATTGAAGGCTATGATGGCTGATTTCTTCAAGTCTTCTGAAAAGGCATCTGGTAGTAACAATTCTAAAAAACAATAGTATGATGATGATTGAGATTTCCGAGAGCAAGGTCGAGAAAATGTCCGACTACGCTGAAAAGATGCTTAAATACGGTGGTAAGCTGATGCAATGCATCGAAGAATTATCCGGTGGTGAAAACATGGGAAGACGTGAACGTTATTATGACGATGACGACGACCGCTATGACGAGATGGGCGAACGTGGTGATTATGGTGGCGGTTCCGGTCGTGGCGGCTATGGCGAAAGACGCGGTGTACGTGGTACAGGACGCTATTCCCGTTATCGTTAATGTTTAATTAGGGGGTGGATCATTTCTGCTCCCTATAACTTTATTTAATCATGAGGAGAGAACCTTTGGATATAAGAGATAGAAGACCGGAAGAAATGGAAGCTTACTTGTCTAACTTCGGTTGGCATTTCAATAAGAAAATGTGCGAGTTTGCAGTGTCGCTCATGAAAAAGCTTAATCCTTCTACCGGTAAAAAAGAGCGGATTGAACCGATATCGAAAGAAAAAGTAGATGAGTTGCTTACCCGCTATGGCATAAAGCTTGAAAATAATGCGCTATATGATTATGTGTATGTAGCCAACATGGGTAAGGCGGATTATCTGAAGTCATCTATTCCCGATGAAGCGCATTTGGCTCTTTATATAAAGGATACAATTGATGATCCTGATGCTCCCGACGGAACAACGATGAGAAGATGGTATGCGACAATGATTGCTGCCGGAGAACCTATTGAGTGGGACGAAATGCTTTGATGAATGATACGACAACGGTTTGCATTACCCAAGTATGGATGGAACTGCATGGTATATTATGCAGTAGATACATATTATACAGAGGAAATACTCGATAATATGCATTCCATCGGCTGCGACGGTGATATGCTTCGTACTGCGTATGAGAATATTAGCTCCGGCAATTTGAATACCGGAGTTACTTACTCCAACTTCGGCACCCGGGAAACAGTAATGGTCATTGCCCTTACTTCGTCCCCAAAGGAATTTGCCAAGTCCTGGCGGCATGAATGTGGGCACATGGCTACTCATATTTGCCAGGCATTCGGTATAGACCCTTACGGGGAGGAAATTCAGTATATCGGAGATGATATCATCGAAAAGACATGGGAATACGCGAAGTCATTACTGTGTGAGTGTAATTGCTGTAAAAACAAGGTCAAACATTTAATACATTAATTCCATGAAAAAGAAGCAAGTGCAAAAAGCATTAAAGAGTGATACTCCCATTAATAGTATGTATTCTCTTATCCCTAACAACAAGATGCAGGCTTTCAAAAAGTTTGCCGCCCAATTTGGATTTACTGAAGAACGAATAAAAACAGTGCTCGAAAATGAGAAACGTTAAGCTGGACATATTGCTTGATCAAGCCGACGACCGGTATCATTCAGATTTCTGCCGTCTTCTTCTGGTAATGCTATGGAACGCCTAGAAAGGTGGTTGTATTGGCTGATTCCCTTTGTGATTATTGCAAGGGTTGTATCTCTGTGTTTGTCCCTGGTTATGTAACCGGGGATTTTTTATTCTACTTATAAAGGAGCCTAAGTGTAAATAAGAGTAAGATAATGAACTTTTTTCATCTTTTTTCTGTTATAAATTAAAATATTGGTATTATATTTGCAACCAAAATTCGGTTTTATATGAAATTCAAGTTTAAAATAACGGATGATACCACTATTGAGGATGCGGAAAAAGAACTAGAAAATCTTTATAGTGCTCCTGTAGTGGATCTTCCTTTTAATCATGTGGTTAAGATTGCAGAATTTCTTGGAGCAAAATTACAAGATAGTCCACGTGGTTCTATGGAAAGATTTTACCATCCTTTAGCTCCAACACCTGGCAAATATTTTGGAGTACACGTTGTTCATAAAGGTGGCAATGAAGTCCTAATAAAGAGGACTAATTTTAAACAGTATCTTTATCCGATATTAATTGAAATAATAAGGATAAAGAAAAAGCAATAACTCACTAACCCAATACAATTATGTCACGTAAAGATTTACAGTACTACAAATCATTGGAGTACAATGTTATTATTAAAAAAGAAGAACTTGATGGCGAAAAGTGGTATGTTGCATACTGCAATGAGCTTGGCCTAAATGCTTGTCATGGGATAGGAGAAGATAAAGTATCTGCTTTAAATAGTTTTATTGAGGAAAAAGATGCTTTTATAGAAATGTTGTATGAAAAAGGAGAACCTATCCCTGAAGTTGTAAATGATGAGCAAAACTCAAGTGGTACATTTTCAGTTAGAACATCCTCATGGGTTCATTCTTCGTTGATACAACAAGCTAAAATGAATGGTGTTTCCCTTAATTCTTATGTTAATCAATTGTTAGCATACGGAATTGGGCAACATGATGTTTCATTGAAATGTGAAAGAAAAATAGATGAGATTGATGAAAAGATTACTGCCCAAAATGATATGATTTTAAGGAACCTTAATTCAATTAATTACAAAACAAATAGCTTGTTTTGTAATGCTACTCAATCTCGTTTTTATGAACATACCGAATTTAAATCAGTTGTATAAATATGAAAAATAAGATTACCCCAGAAGAATATTCTTCAATATT
>OGPT01002657.1_pt1 | contig 13981 bp, 10 predicted proteins | sample 1552951 | NCBI WGS metagenome assembly OGPT01 (sample SAMEA2580224, study PRJEB22360) | human gut metagenome | biome: human gut; feature: human-associated habitat; material: faeces | place: Denmark | collected 2008/2010
CTGGATGAACCGGGACCGGCTGACCCCGGCAGGCCCCTGCCGCTGCGCGGACGGCTTCCAGCACGGTGTCCAGCACCTCGTCTTCCAGCAGGCAGCGCTCCACCGGAAGCACCTTATGGGTCCCGGCGGCATAGATGCCGGACACGAGTTTTCCACCCTGCCCGGCGGCAAAGGTCGAGATCACCTTATTCCGATAGTGGTAGGGCGTCTCCATCCCCCGGATGGGGTGCACCGGGCCGTATCTGCCCAGCAGGGCGCGGACTTTTTCCTCTTTCTGCTTCAGCTGGTCTGCATAGGGCAGTTCCAGCAGCGGGCAGCCGCCGCAGTTCTTTGCGCGATTTTTACAGTTCATTTTACTCTCCTTTATCTCTGCTCCCACTGCCCAATCAGCGGAGCCCTGTCGTTCCTCATTTACAAAAGCCTTTTCACCCAGCACAACTTGACCGGCCTGCCAATGGCTCTCCCTTCGGGAGAGCTGGCACGCGAAGCGTGACTGAGAGGGCTCACCCATATGGGTCATACAGATCGTATTCTTCGGCCTCGGCGTGCTTTTCTTCCAGCACGGCCATCGCCTGTTCCAGCTGGCTCTGGGAGCAGCCGCTCTCGCTGACAAGGGCGCGGACGGCCTCGGCCAGGTCGCCGCCAAAGACGGCATCCAGCCGCTGGCGCATGGTCCAGACGCCGTAGGCGCGTTTCGTGAGGGTGGGCGTGTAGGTGTTGCGGTTCTGCTCCTTGCCGCTCTTCACCCAGCCCTTGTCTTCCAGCCGGTAGAGAAAATTCAGCACGGTGGCCGGCCGCCAGCCTTTTGCGGCCAGCTTCTCTCCGATGTCCCGCCGGGAGGCGGGCTGTTTGCAGCTCCACACGGCCAGCAGCACCTGTTCTTCCGCCGCCGAAAGCGGTCTCAGACGGTCCGGGATGCCATACATTGCAGGGTTCGCCCTCCTTTTTTGGTTTTACATTTGTCTCTGTTTATTTGATTTTACCGAAAAGTCCCGCTTTTTTCAAGGGCAGAGTTTCGGCTGCTCTGCCCTGTTTTTCCGTCTATTTTACATTTGTCTCCGTTTCTGTATTTGTATCAAATACATTTGTGCGTTCCGTGCTTTCAGTGCGCGGTCAGACGCGCATCTTTGTGCAAAGATGCTCTTGTTTTCGCACCCTCAAAACCATTATACTACGGACAAAACCAGAGCACAATGCCGCCGGAGATTCGGGCGGCGCGGAATCAGGAAAGGGAGAGTAACATTATGGCACGAGTTTACAATTTCAGCGCAGGCCCCAGCATGCTGCCCGAAAAGGTCCTGAAGCAGGCCCAGGCCGAACTGCTTGAATACGGCAGCAGCGGCCAGAGCGTGATGGAGATGAGCCACCGCAGCAAGTGGTTCGATGCCATCATCACCGAGACCGAAGCCTCGCTGCGCCGGGTGATGAACATCCCCGACAACTACAAGGTCGGCTTCTTCCAGGGCGGTGCGACCCAGCAGTTCGCCATGGTGCCGCTGAACTTCATGACCACCGGCAAGGCCGACTACCTTGTCACCGGCAACTTCTCGAATCTGGCCGCCAAGGAAGCCGCCAAGTTCGGCGAAGCGAACATCGTGGCCTCCAGCAAGGACAAAAACTTCACCTACATCCCGGATGTGAACGCCATCGCCTACGACAAGGATGCCAGCTACATCCACATCTGCCAGAACAACACCATCTTCGGCACCCAGTACGTCGAAGTCCCGCAGGTGGAGGGCATCCCGCTGGTGGCGGACATGAGCTCGATGATCCTTTCCAAGCCCGTGGACGTGACGAAGTACGGCTGCATCTACTTCGGTGTGCAGAAGAACGTTGCCCCCGCCGGCATGGCCATCGCCATCGTCAGGGACGACCTGCTGGGCCACGCCGCTGACACCGTGCCCACCATGATGAACTACACCACCCTGCTGGCCAAGGACAGCATGTACAACACGCCCCCCTGCTGGTGCATCTACATGACCGGTCTGGTGCTTCAGTACCTCGAAAACGACATCGGCGGTCTGGCCAACATGCAGAAGATCAACGAAGCCAAGGCCAAGGTGCTGTACGATTACCTTGATGGGCAGGACTTCTTCACCAACCCCGTCGAGCACCGCTACCGCAGCACGATGAACGTCACCTTCACCAGCCCCAACGCCGATCTGGACAAAAAGTTCTGCGCCGAGGCTGCAGAGGCAGGTTTCGTCAACCTGAAGGGCCACCGCCTCGTCGGCGGAATGCGCGCCTCCATCTACAACGCCATGCCCGCCGAAGGCGTTGACAAGCTGGTCGATTTCATGGAGCAGTTCCGGAAGGAGAATGCGTAATGTTTACCATCAAAACCTTGAACGCCATCAGCCCGGTGGGCCTGGCGAAGCTGAACAAAAACCTTTTTGACGTCTCCGTGGGTGCCGACGCGCCGGACGGAATCCTCGTCCGCAGCGCCGACCTGCTGAACACCACCTTCAACGAGAATCTGCTGGCCATTGCCCGCGCCGGTGCCGGTGTGAACAACATCCCGCTGGACCGCTGCAGCGAGCAGGGCATCGTGGTCTTCAACACCCCCGGTGCCAACGCCAACGCCGTGGCTGAACTGGTCATCGGGATGCTCATTGCCGGCAGCCGCAATGTGGCCGCCGCCGCCCAGTGGACGCAGGGCCTTGCGGGCGACCCCGCTCTGGCCAAGAGCGTGGAAAAGGGCAAAAAGCAGTTCGTGGGCAACGAGATCAAGGGCAAGACGCTGGGCGTCATCGGTCTGGGTGCCATCGGCTCCCGCGTGGCCAACTGCGCCATTACGCTGGGCATGGAGGTCTACGGCTACGACCCCTACATCTCCATTGATGCCGCCTGGAACCTGAGCAGCCAGGTCCACCATTGCGTGAACCTGAACGACATGCTCCCCCTGTGCGACTACATCACCATCCATGTGCCCTATCTGCCCACCACCAAGGACACCATCAACGCCCAGACGCTGTCCCTGTGCAAGGACGGCGTGAAGATCCTGAACTACGCCCGCGGCGAGCTGGTGAACACCCCCGCCCTGCTGGAGGCGTTGGAGAACGGCCGGGTCTCCGGCTACATGACCGACTTCCCCGCCGAAGCACTGCTGGGCAGGCCGGGCGTCATCTGCACCCCGCATCTGGGCGCTTCCACCCCGGAAGCCGAAGACAACTGCGCCGTTATGGCCGCGCAGGAGATCAGCGATTACCTCAAGAACGGCAACATCACCCACTCGGTGAACCTGCCGGAGGTCGTTCAGCCCCGTGCGGGCGGCCGGCGCATCTGCATCATCCACAAGAACGAGCCCGGCATGATCAGCCAGATCACAGCGCTGACCACCGAGGCCGGTCTGAACATTGAGAACATGGTCAACAAGAGCAAAAAGAACATGGCCTATACCATGCTGGATGCCACCGGTGCCGTGAACGCGGCTCTGGCCGACAAGCTGGCGGCGATCCCCGCTGTCATCCGGGTGCGCATCCTGTAATTTTCTGCCATTCTCCATTTCCTATATTCCTGATCGCTGCATCCGCAGCCCAAAAAGCCTGAGGCCTTTTCTGCAAGGTCTCAGGCTTTTTGGGCTCTATTCTCCCGCAAAGAGGACGGTGCGGCCGTCCTCCTGCGCCGTCTGCATCGCAAAGCGGACGGCATCCCGCCCGGTCATCGGGTCCACGATGCCCAGCGTGATGCGCCGGTCCTGCTCCTCCCACCAGCGGCCCGGCACACCGGCCAGCTTCGTTTTCACGGTCTGGCAGCCGCCGGGCAGCAGATCCGGCAGAGAAAGCGCCAGCGGCTGGGCCTCCACGGTCGTGCCGTCCGCCTCCTCCACATAGACGTTCACGGGCCAGTCCCAGTAAAACGGGGCCGTGCCATCGTTCGTAAAAGTCAGGGTCAGCACCGTGCCGCCCGTCACCCGCCGCAGTGACGCTTCCGGACCCGATGCCCCCCCGCGGGGACGCTGCGGTGCCCCGCAGCCGATAGCCGAGAGCGGCCAATACGGCATCATACCCCTCCCGGAAAGCGGTCTCCGCCGTCTTCGGCCCCAGAAAGCTCATGTGCGACTGCCGGATAAGGGAAACGGTCTGGCTCAGGTCGGTGGTGAGCAGCTGCTCCATCGAAAGTCGGCTGGTCAGCTCCCCGCCGATGGGGGCCGTCTGCCAGGCGTCCGGCATGGGGACCAGCCCCTCCGGGTCGCCCTCATACCAGCCGCCGCAGGCGATCCAGCCCAGCCACTCTTCGGTGTCTTCGGGCAAGCCGGTCATGTCGTTGTAAAGGCCGAGCCCGTGTTCGGCCGCGAACCGGAAGGGCCGCCGCATCAGCAGCGCAGCCTGCGGGAATGCCTCCCGGTAAAGCGCCGCATAGCGGTCCCGGACCGCCTCATCGGGCATGGAGGGAAGCCCCTCCCCGGACTTGACGTGCCACTCGCCCCAGTGGCCGAGGCTCCCCAGCTCCACATAGCTGACGAAGCCATCGGCTCCCAGCCGCTCCCCCACCGCCCGCAGCAGCCGCTCGTGGGCGGCAAAAAACACAGGGTCGGTATAGTCCGGCGCATAGCCCTTTCCGTAGGCGATGTCGTACCAGCGGCCGGTGCCGGTCTGTTCATAGAGCCAGTCCGGGATGTCGAGATATGCTTCGTCCCCCGGCTCGTCGCAGGAGATGCGCAGCACCAGATGGACACCCTGCGCCCGCAGTTCCGCCAGATGGCAGGTCTGCTCGATGGACTCCCAGGCGTAGGCCCCCTCTTCGGGTTCCAGCTGCCGCCAGGTCAGGCCCAGATAGCGCAGGGTGGCACCCTCGGTGCCGCTGTCCAGCACACCGGGCGCATAGCCGATCTGCGCATTGGGGAAGGCGCTCTCGTCCGGCAGATAGGTCACGGTCCGCTTCCGCCCCGCCCAGACCAGGCACCCGGCCAGCAGCAGGCAGGCGGCCGCCGCAGCGGTGTGCCGCTTAGCCATGGTATTCTCCGTTGTACTGGATCATGGTCACGTCCTCCACGCCCTCGATTTCCTGCAGCCGGTCGGTAACATCCCGGACATCGTCCCTGCAGCAGACCTCCACCGCCATCTCGACCGCCTCGCCCCGAAGCGTCTTCGATTTGACCGCGTACCGGTTCCGCCCCAGGGCACGGACGATTTCATCCCCCGGCTTTTCGCCCTGATAGTGCAGCACCGCCACATAGATGCGGCCTGCCGTCTGCCAGCGGGAGAGCAGGGCGAGGACCCCGATCATCACCGCAGACGCCGACGCGGCCAGCAGGTACATCCCCGCGCCGGTGGTGATGCCCGCCGTGATGGCCCAGAACAGATACAGCAGATCCAGCGGGTCCTTGACCGCCGTGCGGAACCGCACGATGGACAGTGCGCCCACCATGCCCAGTGAGATGACCACATTGGAGCTGATGGCCAGTGTGACCATGCAGGTGAGCACCGACATGCCCACCAGCGTCATTGCAAAACTGCGGGAAAAGAGGACCCCCGCATAGAACCGCTGGTAGACCCAGTAGATGAGCGCCCCCAGCAGCACAGCCGCCAGCAGAGCCGCCGCCATCTGCGGGACATTGTAGGGACTGAAATTTTCCAGCACCGATTTTTTGATGAAATCCTTCACACTCATAGCGTTGTTCCTTTCGCATTGGTTCAGCCCTGCCAGCCGGAACTGCCGTGGCAGTAGGCCGTTTTGTCGCAGCAGAGCACATATTTGGACACGGCCGTCCACTCCTGCGCTTTGGGCGGCAGCAGCTCCCGGAGGGTCTGGGGCAGAAATTCCGTAAACTTCACCTCCATCACCAGGGTGCCGGGGTCCAGCACCGGCAGGGTGGGCAGGTGCTGGTCGAACAGGTCCCAGCCGCCCACTGCCGCCCGGACGTCCCGGTCAAAGGTGATGCGCACCGTTCCCTCCTTCTGCACCCACGGTTCCCGCTCGTAGTCCACGACCACGCGGGGCCGCAGCAGGTTGGAGACGCACTCGAAGTAAAACTCCCGGCAGAGCGGCTGCGGCGAAGCGAGCAGGAAGCCGTAGTCCCCGCTCAGAAGTTTCTCCAGCTCCGCACGAGTGAGGGCGGCCTCCTCTTTGCAGATCCAGCTGCCCACTTTTTTCTTCCGCTCCAGCCGGATGACGGCATCGCTGCCGTTGTAGATGCGGATGCGGTATTTTTTGCGGGCCAGGATGCCCGCATCCTTTTCGGCATAGGCGGAGTTCCAGCAGTCGTCAAAATAAAGGCTCCGGATGAGATACCCGCCCGGCCCGGCGTGGGCGTCCCGCTGCAAAAGCGGCGCGAGCCGCAGCTCCAGCACCGCCTTTTCGCCGTACGAGATGCGGTACTTCAGCTCATGGCGGTAGCGTTCGCCGGTGCAGGTGCGCGGCTGCGTTTTTGCGTGGGCCGGTGCGGGGAAGATGGTCTCACTCTTCATACAGGTCCTCCGTCACGCTGCCGTCGGCCTCCACAAAAAAGCTCTTCATACCGTAGGCCTTGCCGGTCTCCATCACGTAGTAATCAAAGGCATCCTGCGTGTAGCCGGAGGCGTTCGTCGCCCGCACCCGCAGGAAATAGTGCCCCGCCGGGAGGGCATAGACCACCGTTTCCGGCAGCCGGATGTCCGCCTCCGACCAGAACGTTGTCGTGAACCGGTAGTCCTTCGCCAGCTCGGCGGTGTAGACGATGTCCTCGGCGTTCAGGTCGAACGAGGCATCCCACAGCAGCCTCAGCTGTTCACCGGCTGGCTCCGGCATCCCGATGTAGAACGGCATCGGCTTGTGCAGGCTCTCACGGTAGGCGTCCCGGTTCTCGGTGATCTCCCGGTGCAGCCCTCTGGCCACGGTGTCGTACTCAGTCCGGCTCAGCGGCTCGTGGAGGATATCCGGCTGCTGCCAGACGAAGGGCTCCACCACACTGCGGTACTGCGCCGTCATCTCCCCGATGCGTTCCGCGCTGCAAAAGCGGAACAGTTCCTCCACGGCGGCGTCCAGCTCTTCCCGGAAGCACCGGGTCTGCAGACAGCGGCGGAAGAGCACGTTGCCCCAGTAGTTGCTCACGCCCCGCTCCCAGCTCAGGCTGTCGGAATAGTTCCGGAACGCCCACTCGGTGCGGGAAAGCATGGCGTCGTTGTCCCAGTCGAGGATATACCACCGCGCGCTGTTCAGCGGGCTGTAGAGGTACATGTTCCGGCTCTGGGTGTCGGTGTTGCCCATCAGGAGCTGAAACGCCATCCAGTAGGCGATGTTCTCGGTGTCGAAGGTCGTCTCAAAGAGTTCCTCCATCGGCACGGTCTCGTCGTTGAGCGCTTCCAGCATTTCGATGAGCTTTGTGTGGTCGTCGCTGCCCTTGATCTCCAGATGCTGTTCAAAGGCGACCGGGTCATAGGCCGGGTCGGTCTTCCGGCGGATGGCGTCCTCATACCGAAAAAACTCGAAGAAGTTCACCTTGTACAGCTGGCCGTTCTGGTCCAGCCCATGGGCCTTCAGGGCTGTCGGGTTCAGCTGCTCCACCTGGGTATAAAGCCCATAGTCCACAAAGGCCCCGCTGTCCGCCTGAGTCAGGTCCTTCACATACAGATGCACGAACTGGGTGCGCAGGCCCACCATCTGAGGGATGCCCCGGATGAGGTCATACGCCATCTTGTTGCGGAAGCGCAAACCGTCGCCCTGATGCTTGTTCAGTGCAATGGTCCGCTGGCCCCGCCAGGTCCCCTTGTTCTTCTTCAGCTTGATCTTATAGTTTTTCTGGGCGTTCCGGCTGGACGTCTGGCCGCGGATCTGGACCGTCGCGTTCGGCACCGTCTCGCCATAGCCCACCTCCGAGAGGAGCGGGCCGTTCTCGTCTCCCACCTGCAGCAATGCCGCCGTCTGGTAGCGGGGCACCTGCATGTACTCGTAGTCGTAGACCGAATAGGAATTGATCTCCGCCCAGGTATGGTCGGTGTTCTCGGCTTCGTTCCCACGGGTGACGGTCAGATACATGGTCACGACGCCGCTGTCGTCATAGACCGTATACAGCCCGTCATTGTCCCGCAGGTGGATGCTGTCATCGGGCTGTTTTTCCACCGGCGTTCCCGAAATCGTGGAAACCTCCTCCGACGCCGCCGTTTCCTCCGCCGTGGGCAGAACGCTGCACCCCACGCAGAGCCCCGCCAGTGCAGCCCCCAGGGCCAGCACCCTGCGGCGGGGGATCGTTTTTCCCTGCATCATGCTTCCTCCTTTTTCTGCAGGCTGTGCCGCTCCAGAAACAGCCCCAGCCGGGTGAATGCCCCGGCCTTTTCCTCGGCCACGACGGGCTGCTGGCCGAGGATGCGGTAGGGCAGGTTCCGGGTGAACCGGTCCAGCCGCAGCAGCGCCGTCAGGAACAGCACCGCTGCCCCGGCCAGGAACCCGAAGCCGTAATACGCCGGGTCAAAGCGCAGGGACAGGGCCGTCAGCCCTGCAGCCGCCCCCGCAAAGCTCAGCGCCGCCCCCAGCGCCCCTTTGTAATCTGTGAAATAGAGCAGGATGAGCAGCACCGTGTTGCCCACCGCATACAGCCCGTACCCCACGCAGAGGGTGCGGAAGTATCCGTGCATCAGGTCGTTGAAACCGAGCGGCAGATACCCCATGACCAGCGCTTCCAGCGAGATGACCCCTGCCGTGGTGAACAGCTGCTTGAGGGCCGTGTAGAAGAGTTCCCGGTTCAGCACCGCCAGCATCTCTTCCCCGGCGGCGGTGATGTCGCCCACCACGCCGCCGTCGTTGAACAAGCTGTAATAGGTGCGGTAGCGGGGGTAGAACTGCACTTCCACCGACACCACGAAGTTCACCGTGGTGACCAGGATGCTCAGAAAGGCCAGCAATGCCGGGACGTCGTAATACGGTGCCCCGTAGAACAGCCCCTTCACCTGCACACCGATGGGGCCCAGCCAGACCAGCACGAGGTGGGCAAACAGCCCGATGTCGGTGCACAGGCCCGTCAGGGCCAGCGGCAGAAAGCGGTCCACCCAGCGCAGAAAGAGCCAGGGGCTGCCCTGCCGGTCCGGAAAATAGCGGCAGAGCCGCCAGACGTCCAGCATCAGCATGACGCCGTACCCCAGCGCCACTGCAAAGAGAAAGCCTTCCAGCGCCGGAGCGCGCGCCAGCAGCACCAGCAGCGCCCCGGCCCCGAAGGCCGTGCCCACCGCCGCCGCAAAGGCGATGAGGACGCTGCGGTAGTCCTTGAGGGCGGTCAGGAGGCTCATGGCGTTCCAGTTCACGATCATCTCCGCAAAGAGGGCCAGGCAAAGCAGCCCCTGCAAAAGCGTCGCACCGGACACCAGCAGAAACAGCCCATACAGCCCACATCCGCCCGCCAGCAGCAGAGCGTTCGCGCCCCAGAATGAGGGCAGCACCAGCTGCTCCTGCTCTTCATAGAGCATGTCCGCCAGAAACCGGGTCACCGGCATGGCAAACAGGCTCGTCACGGTGAGCGAAGCCAGCAGGGTATCCGTCACCATGCAGACCAGAAGGTCCTGCTCGGTCTTCGCCGCCCCGGCCCAGCCGCAGAGCACCAGGATGCCCAATTGCAGCAGCACACCCAGCAGCATCGGCCCGGTGCAGAGGATGCCCGCGCAGCCGTAGGCCCGCAGACCCGCCAGCAGCCCTTTGCGGCGGAACAGCTTTTTCAGTTCGAACCCAATTCCAGCCATAATTCCTCCGAATCCGTTTCATCCGGCAGGCCGTGCGCCTGCGCGGTCTCTGCATACAGGGCACGGTACTGCTCCAGCATCTGTTCGCAGCGGTAATCCTGCGCCACCCGCTTCTGCCCGACCGCGCCCAGCTTCTCCCGCAGGGTGCGGCTCGCGCAGAGTTTCTCCATCGCGTCCGCGAGGCCCTGCCGGTACATGGGCGGCACACAGTACCCGGCCCGGCCCAGCGTGTCGCCGGGGGCCCCTTCCAGCAGCTCCCGGCAGCAGCCCACATCAGTGGTCACACAGGGGCGGCGGGCCGCCAGCGATTCCAGCACCGAGAGCGGCTGCCCCTCCGAAATGCTGGTCAGGACGGTGAAGTCCAGCCGGTGCAGGTACGCGGCGCTGTCCACCCGCCCGGTGAACCGGACGTTCTCCAGCCCCAGCTGCCGGGCCAGTGCCGTGCACTCGGCCGCGTACTCCGCATCGTCCACCCCGCCCAGGATATGGAGCCGGACGTTCTTCCGCCGGGCGCTCAGTTCCCAAAAGGCATAGAGCAGGGTCTTGATGTCCTTGATGGGGGCCAGCCGCACCAGCGCCCCGATGTCCACCCAGCCGTCCTCCGCCTTGAGCGGGATGCCGCAGAAGGTCTCGTACGGGATGCCGTTCGGGATGACGACGCACTTTTCCGCCGGGCACCCCATCCCGATCTGGATGCTGCGGGCGCTCGTGAACAGGCTCGTCACCCGGAACGCCTGCCGGTAGATCTGCTCCGACAGCATGTAGAAGAATCGGATCCACCGCTCCTTGAAATCCGGCCGCACCCACTCGGCCCGGATGATCTCCTCCTCCCGCTCGCGGGTGTAGATGCCGTGTTCCGTCAGCAGCACCGGCCGGTGAAAGGTACTGCCGCCCCGGCAGGCCAGCAGCCCGCCGTAGCCGGTGCAGATGGCATGGTAGAGGTCCGCTTTGGGCACCTCCCCCGTGAGCAGATAGAGCACTGGCAGCAGCATGGACCGCACCGTGTGGAACGCATCCGCAAAGGCCGTGTAGGGGTACTCCTCCGCGCAGATCTTTGTGAACATCTGCATGAACGCCCGGCTCTGCAAAAAGGCCAGCGGGTGCGCCTTTTTTTCGCCGAACAGCCGGAACAGCACCGCCCAGTCCGGGCTGCCCAGCCGCACCAGCTCCTCCAGCGCGGCCTGCTCCTCTTCGGTGAACGGCTGCGGCCTTGCCTCCCCGCGCAGCCGCAGCGCGTCATCCAGAAATACTTCGTGCACTTCCACCACGTTGGGCGGCAGCTCATAGACGAAGCGGCCTCTGTCCTTCGCGTTCGCACCGATGACCCAGAGAACAAATTCGTGCTCCGGCATGGAGCGGATGCAGCTGTGCATCCAGGTGGATACCCCGCCATAGACATACGGGTAGGAACCTTCCAGCACCAGACAGATGCGCATGATTCACCCCTCCTTTCGTTCGATGGTCACGACCGTGTTTTCCGCCTTGAGCAGGTAGAGTTCCCCGGTCAGGCAGGTCAGCTGCCCGCCGGTCACGCGGCCGGGCACCCCCTCGTTCGCGCGGAACAGCAGCCACGCTTCGTCGGTGAAATTGCCCAGCGTCAGGGTCCAGGCGTCGGCGGCGCTCTGCAGCGTCACATTCACGCCCGAAAACCGCTGGATGGCCCCGGCGCACTCGCTGGCCGTCTGCATCCGCAGGCCGGGCGCTGCCGTCGAGAGCCAGGTCAGGTAGCGTTCCAGCCCGCCCTTGTAGACCTCCCAGCCTTCCGCTGCGCCGCGGTCCACGTCCAGCAGGTCATCCGGGTGCATGAAGTGGGTGCTGACGAAGTGGAAGTTCAGCTCGCTCAGCGCGGCCAGCTGCATATAAGGCTCGTTCACCATGCCGCCGGACACGATGCGCGGTTCTTCCACGATGCCGTCCTCTGCCACGCCAAATTCCTGCACATAGGGCAGGTCGGTGCCGTCTTCGAGATAGGAGCTGGCGATGGTGCGCACCTGCGGCACCCGCTGGCCTAAGATCGCCCGCCCGGAGGCCGACAGGATGTTGGACGGCGGCACATACACCGAACCGGCGGCATAGGGCAGGACCGCCCGCTGGAACGCCGTCAGCTCGTCCATGGCTGCGACGATGGCGTCGGCGCTGGGCCATGGGTTGTAGTCGTACAGACCGGCGTAATCGGTCTGTGGCAAAACGAGGGGCTGGTGGTTGTAGCCGTGGAAGCCCACTTCCCCGCCCTGCCGCAGCAGCAGCCCGCCAAAATAGCGGAACGGCTGGGTATCGCTCTGGCGAAGGGGCGGGTCGGTGGTGTCGTCCTCATAGTTCTCGATCATGACGCCCGTGTACCGGATGCCGAACCGTTCAGCCAGCTGGACGAGGTCCGGCCACCAGACCTTGGCGTAGAAATCCGCGATGCTCAGGCCGTAATCCTGCCGGATGTACTGGCCGTCGCCCTCCGGCACCGGCGAGGGAAAGTCGTCCAGAAAAAAGACGGCGCTGTTGAGCACCGGGTAGGCGCAGGCCTCCCCCAGCAGGCTGTACGAGGCCGCATAAAAGCCTCGCATGACCTTGTCGTAGACGCCGATGTTGTCCACCACCACCCGGCCCTCGCCGAGTTCGGTGCTCCAAATCAGCGGGACGCCCTCGTCCCCGGTGACGGCATACACCGCCGCATCGTCCCGCAGCTGCACCGCCATGGAAGATTCGAACGGGTCGCTCAGCTCATACCGCTGCCCGCCGCCCAGCAGGAAGCCCTCGGCCGGCACGATGCTCTCGGCCGTTTTGCAGTTCCACGCCGAGGCCAGCACCCCAAGTTTCTGGGCCACCACATCGAACGCTCCGCACTTTTCGGGCGTCATCGCAAAGAGGACATTGCCGCCCTGCTCCACCCAGTCCATCAGGTCGAGCAGGCGCAGGCCCAGCGGCTCGAAGTTCGGCACCAGCACCACGATGGTCTCGTAGTTTTCAAAGGCCGGAAGTGCTTCCGGGGCGGTGTCGGCAAGGTCTGCGGCCTCGGCGGGGACCTTCATATCCTGCAGGATCTGTTTCAACTGTTCTTTTGCCTCTGCCACGCTCACCTGGCGGCTGTCGCAGAGCAGCAGGCAGACGGGGGCCTGCCCCGCCAGTGCTTCTTCCTTGGTCAGGGCATGGTCGAGCGCCCCGATCTGAACATGGGCCGCGGTGTACTGCACCCCGCTGCGCTCCGCAAACAAAGCCCCTGCCAGCAACAGGAACACCAGCCAGACCAGCAGCAGCCTGCCCCACCGGAACCGCCCCTTCCACAGCCGGTTCATGCGGCACCTCCTTTCCAGAACGCCAGTTCCTGCCGCCCCGCAGCGCTCAGGTAGACCTGGGTGCGCTCCATCTGCTGCAGGATGCTCCGCACTTCGGCACCGTTTTTCCGGGCGGCGGCGCTGCGCAGCCGCAGCAGCCAGGGCGTTTCCCGCACCGGCCAACGGCGGACCAGCTCTTCGAGCATCTGCTCCGCAGCCTTGTACTCCTGCAATTGCAGCTGCACCTCTGCCAACCGGCAGCCGAGGCTGTAGCCCTCCTCTCTGGGGCTGTCGGCCAGCTGCCGCCTCGGAGGACCCAGCCGCTCCAGCTGTCGGCGCTGCAGTTCGGCTGCGCGGCCCTGCGCCAGCCCCAGCTTCAGCGAGCGTTCCAGCGCGTTGGCGTAAGCCGCCAGCACCTCCCGGTCGTTCGGGTCGTTGGCAAAGCGGCGGGCGTCCTGCTGCAAGGCAAGGTCCGCCTGCTTGGAGATCTGTGCCATGGCCGTGGCCGCGTAGTGCACCACCTCGCTGTCATCGTTCATGCGGGCCTGCTGCAGCAGGTCGTAATACTGCACCGGGTCCTCCGTGAGCACCGACAGGATCAGCTTCCGCCGCTGCTCGGCGGTGTCCAGGATCAGCGCCTCTTCCAGCGGCACCGTTGCCGCCGTGCCGGCCCGGTCTTCGACCCGGATGCTGCGGTGGAGCTCATCGTCTACCCGCAGTTTTTCCACAAGGTCTGCGTGCAGTCCGTTCCGTCTCATACCCGCACCTCCTGCTTTGCTGCGGGCTTCGTTCCGGTCCGCACCATGGCCGTTTCGGCCAGCCCGCAGAGGATGCGGAACATGTTCTGGTAATAGAGCGACAGCTGCTCCCCTGCCGCATCATGCAGCAGGATCAGCGCCCGCAGCTCCCCGTTTTCCCGCACGGCTGCGCCGAACATGGGCAGTCCGGGCGTCAATTCCCGGTTCACCCACAGCCCGTCCTGCTCGATGCCACGCAGCACCGGGCCAAGGCCCGTGCCTTCCAACAATTGCGGGCAGCGGGCGGCAAAGTCCGCGCTGCAGGCGGCCC
>OGPT01002658.1_pt1 | contig 13981 bp, 19 predicted proteins | sample 1552951 | NCBI WGS metagenome assembly OGPT01 (sample SAMEA2580224, study PRJEB22360) | human gut metagenome | biome: human gut; feature: human-associated habitat; material: faeces | place: Denmark | collected 2008/2010
TTTCATGGTTTGGTGCGATGGAAGGGACTCGAACCCCCGGCCTACTGATTCGTAGAGGGCCTTTGTACGGTTTTCTATGTTTCTGGTTGTCGCTATTTATATAGATTCATCGTTATTTTTATTTCTCTACGCGCACATTCGTTTCTCTTTGTTTCTGCAAAACAAGGCACTTTTAAGGCACTTTCCAGAGGGCATATAATCCTATAAAACGGACACTATGAAGAAGGCAAAAAAGTTGATGGCTCACGAGGGCGGCAGAAACGCCCCTGTGAGCCATCTTTTGTTATGCGTGGGTCTTTTCCTTGATACGGCTGAAAACGTCCGTCAGTGCGTCCGCTGCCGCCGCATCGCTGGAGCGGATGAACCCGGCGTAAATATCCGTGGTGGTGCTGGTCTTTGCGTGGCCCAAACGGCCCGAAACCGTTGTGACAGGCACGTGGGCCGCTATCAGCAAGCTGGCGTTGGTGTGGCGCAGGCTGTGGAAGTGAACCGCCGGGAGATCATGGGCGGCCAGAAAGCCCGGGAACCAGCTTGTAACCGCATTGGGGTCGAGCGGCTGACCGTTCCAGCGAGTGAACAGCAGGTCGTTGTCCACTGTCTTGCCGTTCTCGATCTCCACCCGGCGCATCCACTCAGAGCCGACCTTGAACCGTTCGGCCTTCTGGTGCTGGCGGTACTCCCGCAGCAGCTGCACACACTCCGGGCCTATCTTGATGCACCGCCGGGAGCGTTTTGTCTTGGGTGCTGTGAACACCGTGCCGCGCCCGGCGATGTTCTGCACCGTCCTGTTGATGGAGATCACACCCGCGTCAAGGTCAATGTCTGACCAGCGCAGAGCGCATATCTCGCCCCGGCGGGCACCTGTGAGCAAGGCCAGCTGTGTGATAACGCTGTACTGCGCTGGCGCGTCCTGCAGGGCTTCCAGCAGCTTTGCAACGTCCTCTTCCTGCAATGCTTCCACTTCGATTTCTGCCGCTTTGGGGGCTTCTGTGCGCCGACAGGGATTTTCATCAATCAGCTGCCATTTAACCGCCTTTTCAAACACACTGGACAAGAAGCGGTGGTAGTGCAGCTGCGTGTTGCCGCCCAGCTTACCACCCGCCTTGACCTTCTCGGTAAAGGCTTTGGACAGGGGCAGCCCGGCGGCATCGGCCACCTTCTCGGCGGTCTTGCGGCTAACAGGCTTGCCGTTGCACAGCCCCCGCATGGTTTCCTCGCCCACCCCGGCGGTTTCCCGGATCCTTGCCCGCTGGCCTTTCGGCAGCAGCTTCAGCAGCGCAGCCGTTGCCGTATAGGTGGAATCTTGCCGCACTCCGCCCTCTGACAAGTTCGCATAGAACGCCATGAGGTGCGCCGGGCGTATCTGGTTGACCTTCATGTGACCCAAAGCCGCCGACACACGCGGCACCAGCTTCCTGTACTCGGTGGCCGTCTTGGGCTTCAGCTGGCGGTCTGCGTACTCGGTGAACCACTTTTCTATCAGGTCATCCAGCTTCATGGACGCTTCCAGAGAAATGCCGCTGTGCACTTCCTGTTCAAAGGCATCCGCTTGACGCTGCAGTTCCTTTTCCAGCTTCTTCCCGGTCAAGCCAAGCGGGGGAGTGAAGGTGCGGTTTACCAGCACCTGACGGCCCTGCCGATCATAGCCGTTGGAGACCCGGATGCAGTAGGAGCAGGTGCCGTCCTTTTTTGTGCGCTTTATGATTTTCGCCATCTGTCACCCCTCCTTTGTGGGCATGGTCTTTTGTGCATTTTGTCCCCGGCGGTGCGTTCATCTGGCCGCGATCAGGCCCGCATCAAGGGCATTCTGCGCAATGTACCTTACTATTCATTTACGCTTTCCACAGAGTGCGATGATTCTTGTCCATTCAGTGAATGCTCCACTATTTCAAAATCATCTTCCGATAGATTTTTATCCGCATAGTCAGCTACCATTTTGGCCAACATAGCAGCTTTTTCCTCTGAAATGCTGCAGTTTTGTGCATCACGTTTATATTTCTGCAGCTGAGTCAGTTCATCTACACGCTCTAATGCAACGCGCTGTCCCTCCGGGCTAAGTTGGAGCATTAAAAGTTCCATGTTTTGCAAGTTTTCATTTTGCTCGTCAGGCTTATCCATTCCCTTGCCTGCTTCAATACCCGCATTTCCATTTTCAGCAACCGCCAACAAAAAGGCCAACTCGGCCCACTCCATATTTAAAGCGTCAGCAAAACGCATAATCGTTCCCAGCTTCGGGTTTTCCTCGCCTCTCTCGTATCTGCCAACTAGAGAACCTGAAATCCCCATTCTGCTACCAAGTTCAGCCATCGACAACTTTTGTTTTTTTCGTTCTTGCCTTATCGCTTCTCCAATTACTTTGCTGTACGACACAAAACCACCTCCAGCTGCATTATATCATTAATGATTCCAAATCGCAATGAAAAAGTTCAAAAAAGGTCTTGACTGAACCTCTCGCAGACCGTATAATTTATTTAGAACGAAAAAGTTCCAAACTTATCACGTAGGTTCAATTATGATTCTTGATCGCGTTTCTGTCATTGCCGCTATGGCAAAGAAAAATATCACCATCGCAGAGTTGAGCAGTCTCAGCACTGTTTCTATCTCCACCATTGGAGCCGCTCGCTGTGGCCGCGGTATTACCAAAAACAGTGCCAAACGGATTGCATCTGCGTTGGATATCCCCTTAGAAGAATTGACCGTAAAAGCCAGTGAGTAAATCTCATTGATTTAGTGAGCCAATTTCATCATTATTTTTTGATGTGCGAAATCAGCACAAAAATCCATTTTTGAGGTGGGCATCCCTCTGTAAAGCCTTGTAAAAAGACGTAAAGGAATTGCAAAATGGGATACTGCGTATCACGCAATATCACTAGATGGATTTTGGCGCAAAGGACCCGCTTCCAACAAAGCTGCATAGCATCAACTTCCAATCGAATTTTGGCGGTATTGCATTATTTTTCGATTTGTGCTTTACTGCTGACACGGCATCAAAAATCAACTTTCAAACAACACCGAGGAGGTGCAATCGAATGGGAAATTTAATCCGATACCCGGTCATGAAAACCGTGAAGGACGCCGCCGCAATCTACGGTCTACCGCCGACCTATATTCGGACCCTCTGCCGAACAGGCAAGATCAGGTATGTTGTGGCCGGTCACCGCTGGCTCGTGAATATGAACAGCTTGGCCCAGTATTTTGAGCGAGGCGACCCCATCCCGGCGGAACAGGGTGAAGCTGTGGGTGGCATCCGCCGGGTGGCGAGGTAAGCGAATGGCTGTAAAACGAATGTTCTCAAGTTCAGTGACTGAAACAGACAGCTTTCTGGAATTGCCACTGAAATCGCAGGCCCTGTACTTTCACCTTGGTATGCAGGGTGATGATGATGGGTTTGTAGCAAACCCCCGCGCCATTATCCGTTCTATTGGCTGCACCGCTCGTGATTTGAAGCCCTTGGAAACCGCCGGATATGTCATTTCTTTCCCTTCAAAAGTGCTCGTTATCACCGATTGGAAAGCCAACAACAATTTACGCAATGACAGATACAAACCAACTGCGTTTCAAAATGAACTCGCGCAGTTAACAGAAAGTGCGAACAAACGTTATATTTTAGCAAGCCTTGGTATACCAACTGGCAACCAAATGGATACCATTGGTATACCATCTGACAACCAAGTGACAACCCAGCATAGCATAGCAGAGCATAGCTCAGGAAGAAGTTGTAAGAAAGCCGCCACAACAGCAGCCCGGACAGATTCAGGCCTTGCTCAGATCGTACAGCATTTTCAGGCCGAGATAGGCGAGTTTCCCCGCTCTGCGCTGGACAAGCTACAACGCTACCGGGAAGCGTTTTCAACTGAGCTGATTTGCAAGGCCATTGATGAAGCCGCAGAAAACGGCGTGAGAAAGTGGCGCTATGTTGACGGCATTCTGAAAGGCTGGCAGGCTGATGGGGTTCGCACATTGGGCGATGTAGAAGCCCGCCGGGAGGCCCGGCGGAAGCCCGAACCGCCGCAGGAAAAGAAAATGGAGGTACTAACATGAATACACAGAAAGTGTTGCTTGGTGCGCTGCTGGCACAGCCAGACCTTGCACCGTATTCCTTGCCGGATCTGGATGTGGAGCACTTTGCACCAGATGTGCAACCTGTCTTTGCTGCCGTATCAGGATTTTGGAATTCAACTGGCACGTTGGATGCTGTGCAGATCTGCGAACGGTATCCAGACCTAAAAACTGCAGTCATGGGGTGTTTCGACGAATGGTCGGCCGAATGCGTCCGTGCAACCCGCCCCAATGTGGAGAAGTGGACACAACTCGTCTTGGAACAGGCCGCCTTGACAAAATTCCAGAGTTTGGCTTTTCAGGCAGGCAGCAGCCTGACCACCTTTGCAGACCTGCCTGACTTGTACAGCAAAATGGGCGAAGCCTTGACCCTTGACCGGGAGGAGCAGGATTTTAAGCCTATCGGGGAACTGGTAGACAACTATGTCCGCAAGTTGAATGAAAAGCCGAAGTACATCCCCAGCGGTATCCCGGTGTTGGACAAGCACCTGCATCTTGCCCCGGGTAACCTGTTCATCATCGGCGGCAGACCATCAGCCGGTAAAACCGCCCTGTCCCTGCAGATGGCTTGCGAGCAGGCCCGGCGGGGCTTACGCGTGTGTTATTTCAGCCTTGAAACCGACCCGGATACCCTGACCGCCCGCATCATTTCAAACCGTCTGGCGGTTCCGCTGGCAGATGTAAAGAGCAAGACCGTTCCACAGTCTGACCTTGATAGTCTTGCAGATCTGCACAAGCTGCCGCTGTTCATCCGCTCTGCATCCGGCAAGGGCACGGGATGGATCAAGGCCCAGGCCCAGCGAATGAAAGCACAGGTTATTTTCATCGATTATTTGCAGCTGCTAACCGCCAGCAAGGCAAAAGACCGATACCAGCAAATCACCAGCATTTCCATCGCCCTACACGAACTGGCACAGACCACAGGAATCCTTGTGGTAGCTCTGGCCCAGCTGAACCGCAACGCTGCACACGCATCCCCCAGCACCGCCGATCTGAAGGAATCCGGCCAGCTGGAACAGGATGCAGACGCTATTTTGCTCCTGTCTGCTGACAAGGAAGAGTATCAAGCCATTCTGGCCAAGAATAAGGAAGGAAAAATTGGCGAAATTCCCTTGACCTTCGACAAGACCCGCCAGCGCTTTCTCGCCGTCACGAGTGAACTGGAAGGGAGGTGAACACACATGAAGCACAGTCAGAACAAACCGCGCCGCCGGGAACCGTACCACTATGACGCAAGCGGTGCACAGTATATCGCCTGTATCGAAACCGCCTTGCAGCACGGCCAGAGCATCCCGGTGCACGTTTTGCAGCTGGTCTACCATATGCTGCTGCCGTATATGCACAACTAAACCGCTTACCACACTCAACAACAGGAGGCGCCAATGAACACCAACATCCATGTCAACGTGAACGAGATCCCGCCAGAGGTAGCAGAGCGAATCGGTTGCGTGTTCCTCGGATTCCACAAGCGGTTCCAGCAAAGCCCGGAACTCATGGCCGAGTTAGAGGCATACCGAGCCGCACGCCATCCGAATCATAAAGGCAACGAGAGCGGCCAGCAAACGAAGGGCAGACCATAGGGCAAAACAAAAGGCCGCCATGCAAGCAGCGAACTCGCAAGGCAGCCAGGCGGGAGCGATTGACAGACCACATCCCGCAGCCATTCTATCACACCCGGCAGCCCATCTCAAGCCCGGCGGCCCACTAATGCAAGGAGGACAGCTACATGAAAATCATCATCGCCATCAACGGCCACGGCCTCCGCTGGCACGTCTGCAACGCAATCGCCAAAGGTATCGTTGCTGAACTCTCTGCCAAAGATGGGAAGTATTACAGCCTCGAAGGTGCACGAGTAATGGTTGAAGGGGTTCCGACCCGGCGGCTATTCGTCCTCTTTGCAAAGTTTGTGCTCCTCCGCCCCATCCGGCGCACACCCTAAGCCCCCTCAAGGTACTGGGAACGGGTACCCTAGTCCTTAGCGGGCTCGTCGACCCCTGTTGTGAGCTAGTCTTATAGGGAAAATTTGACCGTTTCGTTACGCATCCTGCACCCGGATCTGCATCCTCTTTGCACACGCTGATGAAACAAACAAAGAATATTTCAGGAGGTAAGACTATGGGCAATGATATTCACATTCATCTTGACGAAATCCCCCCGGAAGTCGCTGACACTCTAGCTCGCGGCTGTCTACGGCTCTATTATCAGATCATCGCCATGCCAAACGGACGAGAACTGCTGGATGATGCATGGGAAAAATATCTGCAGCGGAAGAACGCTGAAGCCGCATCCTCATCCGCTGACAGCAGTTCCGAATAACCTACACCCCGCCGGGCGAGGCGTAACACACTAGACTTTGTTCCAAAGTCCGTGTGCCCTTGCAGGGGGCCTAGCATTTGCAAGCAGTGCTTTTGTACGCACAAAGCCTTGCAAGCAATGTCTTTGTCTATACAAAGCCCTCTTGCTTTGCAAGAACTTGTTGGGCAACATCCCAAACCCTTTGACCGTGCAACACCCGCCGGGCGCTGCACTTCAGCCACGCGATTCTGTTGACCTCAACAAAATCGCTGCATGACAAAGCCCCCAGACCGCGACAGCGCGTGTCTGAGGGCTTTTCTTCTTTCTGTGGGTGTTTTCCTTGCCGTTGGTTCTATTCTCGCTCAGGCAGTCCCGGCGGGCGGTTCCTGCATGGTGCAAAAACAAAAGGCCACTGCATCTCTGCAACGACCTATTGCCAGGCGGGGTGACGCTTCCCGCATCTCCAAACAAAGGGTGACGGCTGCCTGTTCCGTCCTCTGGCGGATTAAGTATCTGCTTCTTCCGGTTCACTTGGAAGATTCAACAACGCCTTCCAGTTTACCGGGAAGCCCATTCGGGACGGCTCCGCCGCCGGGTACTTCTTGAACAGCTTTTCCATTGCGCGGATGAGGTTAAATTTTTCGGCATCCGGCAGCAGCTCAAAGATCGCATAGAAGTACGCAAACGGAGAGCTGTTATCCACATGTGCACGGCGCATAACCAACGGCAGCTTGACCGCCGGGCTGAGTCTGGTGCGGTTATAGAAACGGCCACCATGAGCGGCGATATTCCGAGCCACAACAGCACACTGCAGATAGTTTTCAATATAAATCGACTTGCGGCCGTAATACTCTTGTGCAATGCCCTCGCGGTCTGCTTCCAGCATGTTCTTATAAAACAGCGAGAGTGTGCCGAATGTCATTTCCTCAACAGCTACCCAAAGCGGATACACGCCCCGCTTATCTCTTTTGTGATGGACAATGAACGGCTCATCTGAGCGAGAAATTTCACGGTTCAGAGTGCTCAGAAATACGGCGTGATACTGTTCGCTTTCAAAGTTCTGGTTATTCAGGTAGCCAATGGGGCCATGCTGCCGAGCATGATAGTAGGCGATGTACGCTCTGGCCACAGTTTCAACGACTGCACCATACTTGAAAATGATGCTCCTGAACTCTTGGTCAAAGTCGTAAAGAGCCACCATATCCTGAAGCGTGACCTCTGGAAAGAATCGGTCATTCTCTCGCAGCGTCAGCGAGTACGCACTGAACCGATAATAGTTCATCCGCTTCAAGACATCGCGGGCATAGACATCATCTGTGATGATAAGCCCTCTTTCACGAAGCAGCGCGATTTGTTCATCATAGCTCTTGAACGGTTTTGTTTGGTCTGTTGTTGGCATGGTTTCACTTCCAATGTCTTATAAACAAAAAAAATACCCGACCTAATGCGCATCGTTGAGAGGCCGGTCGGGTTTCATTGATGGCATTATACCCGATGGGCGGGCCTTTGTCAAGCCCCAAAATAAAGTGCAGAACGATTCAACGACAAAAAATCGTCATTTCCCGGTAGCTTCATCAGGTTCACTGAGAATCTTTTTGAAAAGTTCCTCTGTTGAGCCAGTAAAATGCTCACCGCCACCGTTGTCCAGTTCCTTGATGGCTGCTATTGTTTCAGCGTTCGGAATCTCATCGGCCACATACTCCAGCAGATCACCCGGCTGGCAGTCGAGCAAGCGGCAAACCGTGTTCAGCGCAGCCCATGAAATCAATTCACCCTTTCGCAGTTGCTGAACATAGGACTGCCCCAGCAGCTTTTCTGCTCGGATTCTGGTTGATGGATACCCAGCCGCTTTCAGCAATGCCAAAACATCAGCCTTATACTGTATCGCCATGTGCTTTCACTCCTTTCTATCCCTTTCTATTATATCCAGAAGCTGCACTAGAATCAAGTTCAAATATACACAGTAACAGCACTTGATATTCGTGCATTTCGTCAATAGAATGCACGAGATATTAGTGCTATAATGTAGACACAGCAAGGGAAGCACGACCGGAAGGCAAGGGGCGAAGGATGTACCGGGAGCGCAAGAGCAGAACGCCAGCTAAGACAGTAACCCACTTCCTGATAAGCTGTATAAAAGAAAATGGCCCGGCGACCGCTACCAACGAACCACCGAGCCAAACCCACAACAGGGTCAAGCCCATTATACAGGAGCTGACCCGCAAAGTAAAGCGAGGACAGTATGAAGAAGTACAATCTTTCCAAGATCATGCACAAGGCATGGAAGCTGTACCACAAGGGCGTGAGCAGCTTTGCCGAAGCCCTGCACCGGGCATGGAACGGCGCAAAGGCTGCCCCGGTCAACGTCCAGCGCATCGAGGAAGCCCAGCAGGCCGCCGGGATCACCGAGCCTGTGAACACCTGGGCGGGCTGGAAAGCCGCCGGGTACATGGTGGAGCATGGCGCAAAGGCTCTGTTTCAGGCGGTGCTGATCCACAGCAGCAGGGGAGACGGCCAGACCTACCGGGCATCGTTCTTCGGTGCATCACAGGTACAGCCGCTGGAAGTCCTGTAACATGAGCAGAGACCCCCGGCGGGAAGATGGAATCCCGCCGGGCATGATGGGAGGATATGACCATGAAGTTGGAGAAGAAAATCAGCTTGCACGCCTTTGAGGTGGAGTACATCGACCAGCGGGAAGCAAAGCCCCGCACCCTGCACCGGGAAAGCATCGTGCTGGATGGTGGCCGGATGAACACGCTCGACCACCTGAACCAGACCCCACAGAGCTGGATCCGGCAGCAGTACGCCCAGCAGGGCTACACCGTGTCAGCGATCCACAAGGGTGAGAGCCTGACCGCCAAGGTTGACACCGGCTTTCTGTGGAAGCTGGCCGCACTGGATGCAGCCGCAGCAAAGGCCGGCAAGAGCGTGGCCAAGCTGCTGGAAGGGGGTGCAGCGGTATGACCGCAGCCCAGTGGCAAGAAGTCCTCTGCCGTGTCCGCAGCCTGTCAGCCGCCGACAAAGACCGCCTGTTGACCTATCTCCATGCGCTGCACGATGCAGCGCAGCAGCCCCAGAGAGCAGAAGCCATGCCGAACACGCCAAAGGTACTGTAAAGCCCCCGCCGGGCTGGCAGCGGGCTTTACAAGCCCTATCTTTACCCAGTCAGCCGAGAAAATTTCCGGCACTTTAATTGAATTATGAAAGCGAGGTACACTATGCAGCACTCTGATTGCACCCCCAGAATTCCCACCGTTACCGCAGAAGAAGCCGTGAAAATGTCGTGGCTGTGGAGTTCGTCCCAGACCCTCAAGGAAGTAAGTCAGCTTTTCAACGCCATTACAGAAGTCCCCAATGAATTTGGCCTAACAGGCGCATATCGCTTCATGGGGCTTATCACCGCCCTTTGGAACGCTGGCAGGGTGCAGGGCATCCGGGAAGAACGCGCCCGGCGGAAGCGCAAGGCACAGACCATCGAATAGTGACAGAAACACCCTCTGACAGCCCACAAACGGCCGCAGAGGGTGTTTTTCATCGTTCTTTGATAGATTCTTGGTTTCTTCTGTGGTAAAATAGGCGCAGTCGAATTGATGAAAGGGGAAACAATGACACTCACAGAGATCTCTCGCTACTTCCACTTGAATGAGACCATCCAAAAGAACCGTGAGGCTTTGAAGTTCCTGCGCGAACAAGCCGAACCCGCTGCACCCTCACTGAACGGTATGCCCCACGTATCCGGCGTGAAAGACAGCACCGGGCGGCTGGCCGTTGAGATCGCCGACATGGATGCACGAATCACCTACCTTGAGGAACAGGCTGAACAGGAGCGAGATAAGGCCGTTGCCTTTTGCGCCACGATTCAGGACGCACGCCTGTATCTGATCTTCCGTCTGCGCTTTGTCCGCTGCCTGACATGGGCAGAGGTTGCGGACCTCTTGGGGGACTACTACACCGAGGAGGGTGTCTGCCGCATGGCCTACAACTACCTTGCCAAGACTGAAAAAGAGAAGCCCACCGCCCAGAGTGCATGACCCACGATAGAGCCGCAGCACCTACAGACAGCACGAAAGCCCGCCCGGCTACACACCGGACAGGCTTTTTCTTTGCCCTCAGACCACCCCGCCGGGCATCCAGTATGAGGCACACGGTAAGGCACACAAGAGGTAGTTTTTGGGGCAGCAAGGCACAAATGAGGCACTTTCCAGCCCTTTTGAAGCCTATGTAAAACAAGAAATCCCACGATTTACACCGCATTTTCAACGGTCAGTCGTGGGATTTTACTTGGTGCGATGGAAGGGACTCGAACCCCCGGCCTACTGATTCGTAGTCAGTCACTCTATCCAGCTGAGCTACCAACGCATACGTTCCGTTCGGAACATGATGTATTTTATCACCGAACCGGGGTTTTGTCAACACTTTTTCGGAAATATTTTTGGTTTTCTCGAAAAAGGGCGTCTTTTCATCTACTTTTCTTTTATCTTCCCTGCATCAGCCCTGCTCTGCGAGGGTCTGGGCGATGCGGACACCGGTAGGCGTAGCGGCAAGACCGCCCTGACCCGTCTCCCGGAGGTCGGGGGAGAGCAGGCTGCCCACGCGGCCCATCGCGTCGATGACCTCGTCGCAGGGGATGGCGTAGTCTACCCCGGCGAGGGCCATATTGGCACAAGAAACCGCATTCACTGCACCGACCACATTCCGCTTGATGCAGGGCACTTCCACGAGGCCGGCCACGGGGTCGCAGACGAGGCCCAGCAGGTTGCCCAGTGCCATAGCGGCAGCGGCGGCGCACTGCTCCACCGTCAGGCCCGCAAAACGGCAGACCGCGCACATGGCCAGCGCATTATAGATGTTGTGACGGCCCGGCACAGCCAGACGGATGTGGCCAGTGACTTTGCTCCACTCCTTCAGGTCGAACTCGAAGAAGCCGGGCTTATACTCCTGTACATTGACGGCCTGATAGTCGCCGTCGTTGTTGATGCCGAAAGTGCGCACACGGCGGTCGAGGGTATACATAACGTCCATCGTGTTCTTGTCGTCGGCGTTTGCAAAGATCATGAACTGGGTCATAAGGGCGAAGCGCTTGAAGGCAAACTTCAGCTCACCCATGCTGCCGTAATAGTCCAGATGGTCGTTGTCGATGTTCAGCACGACCGAGAGGTAGGGGGTCAGCTTCAGGAAGGTCTCCGAGAACTCACAGGCCTCGATGACGATGTCGTCGCCCTTGCCCGCCTTGCCGTAGCCGTGGATGAGGGGCAGCTTTCCGCCGATGACCGCAGAGGGGTCGCGTCCTGCCAGCTCCAGCGCAGTGGTGATCATGGAAGTCGTGGTGGTCTTGCCGTGGGTACCGGAAACGCAGATGCTCTGCTTGTACAGGCGGCTCACATAGCCCAGCAGGACGCTGCGCTCCACCGTCGTGATGCCGTAGGAAGCTGCCGCATTCAGCTCCACATTGTCCTTCGCAATGGCGGCGGAGTAGACCACGAGGTCTGCGCCGATGACATTGTCTGCGCTGTGGCCCAGCGTGACCTTAACGCCCATCTCCCGCTCGGAGCGGATGATGCTGCCGTCCAGCACGTCGCTGCCCGAGATGTCATAGCCCTTTGCGGCCAGGATCTGGATGAGCGGATACATTCCGCTGCCGCCGCAGCCAATGAAATGGATCTTCTTCACATTATCCAGCAGGTGCTGGGTGTAATCGGTGTACATGAACATAGAAAGCATCCTCCAATAATATAAACGGCTGCCGGGCAGACCGTATCCATTCTAGTGACACCTATTATTATATAATTTTTGGCGCACAAAATAAACACTTCGGAGCGAATTTTCGGAAAGAACCATAAAATCATACGCACTTTTGTGCTATCTGTATAGAATCTGCGGGCCAAGGCTGGCTATTTTGACGCTTCACAAAAGATTTACAATTACTCAGGATAAATAGCTAACGATCCTGAGATTTTTGTGATATAGTTATAGAGGAAATTTTGCTGTGGCAGCGCCTGCATCGACGTCGGCTGTGCCCGGCACGAAAAGAGGAGACACTTTTTTGAAGATCAAAATCACGGCCGACAGCACCTGCGACCTCTCCGAAGCGCTGCTGCGGCAATGGGACATCTCTCTCATGCCCATGCACATCCTGATGGGCGGCGAAAGCTATCTGGACGGCATCACCGTCTGCCCCGCTGACGTCTTTGCCCATGTGGAGGCCGGCGGCCAGACCCCGAAATCCGCCGCCGCAAATCCGGTGGAGTACATCGACTTCTTCGGGCCGTTCGCCAAAGAGTACGACGCTGTCATCCACATTTCGGTCAGCGCCAAGCTTTCGTCCTGCTATCAGAACGCCTGCCTCGCCGCGCAGGAATACGACAACGTCTCGGTCATCGACAGCGAGAACATCTGCACCGGACAGGGCTATCTTGTCCTCCGCGCCGCCAAATGGGCGGCAGACGGCCTGACGGCCCGCAACATCTGTATGCGGCTCCAGAACCTCGCCAAGCGGGTGGAACTGAGCTTCGTGCTGGACCAGCTCAATTACATGGCCAAGAGCGGCCGCTGCTCCGGCGTGCTGGCGTTCGGCGCAAACCTTCTGGGCATCAAGCCCAGCCTCGCTGTCATCGACGGTGAGCTGAAGGTCGTCAAAAAGTATCGCGGCAGCCTGCCCATCTGTGTCGGCAAGTACATCACCGACCTGCTGGATGGCCGAGACGACATCGACAACTGCATGGTCTTTATCTCGTCCTGCCAGCCCAAGCCCGGCTGCATGGAGGCCATCAAAGCCGGTCTGCGCAGGTACGGCAAATTCGAGAACATCATTGAGACCGACATCGGCACGACCATCGGCGGCTACTCCGGCCCCGGCACCATCGGCATCGTATTCGCAAAGAAAGTCTGAACAGGATTCAACCAAGACGGCCCGGCCAAGTGGAAAACTCCACAGCCGGGCCGTTTTTTAGTTGCGGGAACACTTTTCAGCGTCGATGGCCAGCACGAACATCAGCACATACAGCGCATCCTCCGGCTTTGCAATGTCCAGCACATAAGTATCCGTCCAATGGAGCAGCTCCTTGGAGATGGCTGCCACCGTTGCCCCATCCGGCCCGGTGATGGTGTAGTCCCATTCCGCCCAGTCGCCTTCGATGTGCCAGCCGTTGAAGTCGATATTATACCGCGGCTTGAACCAGCCCCACGGTTCTTTTTTCAGGGTGCCGATACAGTCGCTCCCCTCGTAAAGTTCGAATTGGGGCCACCAAGAAAAAATCTGCTCCTTCACAGTGCCCAGCTCGTTCTCCTCGCTGGCGTCGAATATTTTCAGGCAGTGCCCCCACGAGAGCTGGCCCTTCACGATATAGACCGTGTTTTCATTTTCATCGTAGATGTCATAGCTGTCGAACCAAGCAAATGCACGCTGTTTGAATAAAAGTTTCATGCCGTCCTCCTCTGTCCGCTTTGTCACACCCTGCTTGACTTATATACGATTTACGCTGCTGTTTTCATGCAGCATCTGGAAATTTTTTCGGATAAATATAAGAAAACCGCCCTGAGAACTCTCAGAGCGGCATATTCAAGTCGGCAACTACCTATTTTCACAAGCCGTTTCCAGCTAACTATCTTGGGCACGAGTGAGCTT
>OGPT01002666.1_pt1 | contig 13956 bp, 15 predicted proteins | sample 1552951 | NCBI WGS metagenome assembly OGPT01 (sample SAMEA2580224, study PRJEB22360) | human gut metagenome | biome: human gut; feature: human-associated habitat; material: faeces | place: Denmark | collected 2008/2010
GTGAGAAGTCAGCCGAGCCCATAGTAGTGAAGAAGTCTCTGTAATGGAGATGGAGTAAAGGGACGAACAATCAATAAGTTTGAGTATGTCTCGTATTGCAGAAATGGCAATATCTGCCGTAACCAATCGGGAAAAGGGTGATTAAAAAAGAACTGAGATCCTATACCTGGCGAGACTTGGAAACAAATGGTAAGTTTGCTAAGAATGATAAACTCTCCTTCATTACGGATGACATGCTTATAGCAGGATGCGATATAGGCAGTGAAACTCATTATATTAGGGCAATCGATGTCAGATGAAGAGAATTAAGTAATGGGGCATTCGAGTTTAGCAATACTTCAGAAGGCTTTGCGAATGCCAAGGCATGGATGCTGGCACTTGCGGCAAAAATGGTGCTGCAGCTGACAATTTAACATTTTATCCAGAAAAATATATTGACAAAAATGTGCAAATTCAATAAAATTATTAACCATAAGGGCACACTTATGGAAACATAGGGTCGCAAAGCCAGAGTCTAAAACAGTTACATGTAGTAATGACAGTTCGGCTGCAACAACCGGTGAATACCGGTTGCTGCAGCCTTTTTGTATGTATGAAAAGTTTATTGAAGTATGAGGTGAAAAGATATGAATGAAAAATTTGATTTTCTGCCACTTGGGAGCATTGTAGTAGTAAGCGGTGGCATAAAAAAATTTGTGATTGTTGCAAGAGCACTTCAGGTAAATATAAATGGCTGTAAACAGTTCTTTGATTATGCTGCCTGCCCATATCCTGAGGGAATGAATGGTGACAGGCTTATGTATTTTCAGCATACAGATATCAGCAGGGTTGTGTTTGAAGGGTATGTAGATGATGATGAGATAATGATGTGTGACAACATCGTTAATGCCATGGAGAAAACAGAAATAGAGCGCGCAGATGTAAGAAAACTCAAAAGAAGCATGGTGAACTGATATGGCAAAAAAGAATGACAGAAAAGAATACAATAAACTGAAGAAAAAGAAAGCTGACAATAAAAAACAGCAGGAACAGTGCCAGTCATAGATAGATGTGCTTGATGAGAAAATAGAGAGGCTGAAGGCGGCATACAGGAAGCTGGATGATGCCAAGGAGGCTATTGATGATATCAAGCATAACCAGAGGAATATGATAAATTCAGACCTTTATCAGTGCATGTGGACAGGCAGCAATGCACAGGAATGTTATGATTCATGTGAGAGCGGAAATTTATATACAGCATATGACGGATATGTGTCAAATATAGATGCAGCGGAGGATGCCATCAACTGGGAAATAAATACACTAAAAGAAAAAATGAATGAAAAATATGGTGTGCTTTCAGGACTTGTTAACGCATGGGATGATCTGTGCACGAAAATACAGAATTTTTTCAATTAATAAAAGGGAGAGGAGAAATACAAAGATGGAAATCAGCCTTGATAATATGCAGGTATCTTTTATGACTGCCGGTATAAAAACAGCTTCTGATTCCGTAAGTCTCACAGCGGCAGAGACAGAAATCAAAAGCAGATCTGAAGCAATGGACAAATTTCAGGAAGAATACAGGCAGCTGAAAGCCTTTGTGAAAGATTACAGAGATACTTTAAATAATGATCTGGCAAAAATAGACCTGATAATAAATGCAATAAATGAAAATGACAGAAAACAGGGAGATTATATTAAAAATGGTATTGGACTATCAGATACAGCTGTGATACCATAAAACTAGGAGATGAAAATGGAAGGGTTTCAGATAAATTATACGGATCTCAGCGATCTGTTCTGGGAATATAAGCGAAAAATTGAAAATCTAATTGAAAATATTGATAACTGCATAGAAAGAATCAGTATGTTTACGGAAAATGCAGTATTTACAGGAAAAACCGGAGACGCAGTAAAGAGTTATCTTGGTGAAGCACATATAACAATCCTGTCAGGCATTAAAGTAACTGCACAGACACTGCTTGACAATATGGCAGCATACAAGGATGGATACCGTGCCATTGATAGCTCGACGAACTTCAAACTGGATGAAGAAGCAATACAGGAATTCAGGAAAAAACTGGCATCAAACTATGAGGATACTGATGAGTATACGGGCGAAATAAGAAGTGCACTTTCAGAAGTATCGGACATATCTGATGTGGGCATGCCGGACAGTAACGGAGTATTTGATATCCATGAGCAGATGGACAGCGACCTTATAAAGCTTGTCTCAAATGTAAACAGCTACGAGAGGGAAAATGTGGTACGGCTTGAAAATTCAGTAGAGCTGCTTCTGGAAAATCTGCAGTCATGTCTTTCAAAAATAGGCCTTAGCCAGTGTGCGATTGAGAGCTATGAAACAGGCAGTTTTATCACAGGTAAAGATGCAGGTACCTTGAACATGGGCATTAAAATATTTGGAGACCTGCATGAGAAGAATAAAGAAGCATACGATGAAATCTATGAGACAGAACAGAAGATAAAGGATGAAGCCGAAAAGAGAAAGACACAGGGAATCTGGAGGACGGTTGGAGGAGCAGTACTAATTGCGACGGGTGCAGCATGCATAGTGCTGACAGGAGGTGCTGCAATACCAATAGTAGCTGACGTTGCAGTAGCAGTAGGAAGCGGAACAGCAGTATTCGGAGCTGCAGATGCCATAGAGGGCACTCAGGATATTTATTATGGAAGCACAGGTGACATTGACAGCACGGCAGTAAACGGCATAAAGGATGACCTGTTTCAGGGAAACGAGGATGCATATTATCTGACAGAAAATGCCTTTGCATTTGCGGCATCCGCAATGATTCCAATCGGACAGGCATCCACAGCGGGAAATCTGACATTCAAAAGCACAGCAACAATAGTCGCCAAAGAAGGCATCTCAATGGGAGCCGGAGCCGGTGCGCAGAAGATAACCACAGATGTGACAGGAAATGATACAGCAGGAATGGTTGCCGGTATGGTTGCAAGTGGAGTAACTGCAAAGGGGCTGAATGGAATTGAAGCAGAGGCGAACAAGCTGGCGAAACCGAAGCTTGGAGATGTGGGAGATGGTGGTGACGCAGTATTAAATGATGCGGATGGTCCGGTTGTGAAGGAAGGTAGCATAGAGCAGTTAAGTGAAATAGAATATAAAGAGTTAACAGGATATGAATATTTAGATACGCAGTTAGGCAACTTAAAGGATAAAGTTAAATTAAATCAGTATCAATCAGCAGAAAGTGTTAATGATTGGTGGGCAAATAATGGGTATGACAGACCACCATATACGCCGAAAACGGTGGTACAAGATATAACATTAGATTGTGATACGATTTTTGTGAGAGTGTATGATGGTAATATATCTGGATTAAGAGGTGGCTGGGTAATGTGCGCAGAAGACATTAAAGGATTAACCCCAGAACAAATACAACAAAAATTTGCATTACCATCAACACCCAAATATATAGGAGAGGTAAAATTGAAAGCAGGAAGTAATATTAGAATGGGAGAGGTAAACCCTAACTATGGATTTAATGGTGGCGGAATTCAATTTGATTTAAAAGGTCAATACATTGGAGAATTTAAAGAAATAGGAAGTTTAGTAGATTGGAGTATGGGAAAGTGAAAAATATAAGTTTTGATAAAAATATACTTTATATAGGTGATAAAAATATTGTTTTTGAAGATGAAATATTTCAAGTGAAAATTGAGGATGACAAAATATATGTTTTATTAGATATTAAACCGAAAGAAAAATTAACCTATGATGATTGTAATAATGTTTTTTGTTATTCTGGGAAAGGACGAAAAATATGGCAGATAGGAGTGAGACCGAAAGGAAATCCAACCGTATATACAATGATAAATTTTGATGATAAATATCTTTATGCGAATGACTTTATGGGAAGAAGATATTATATTGATAAAAATACAGGAGAAATACAAGGGATGATGATTGCAAAATAAAATTGATGAATAAGCAATGCCTGCTGATTAAGAATATATCTGTAATTTCTAACTTTTATGTTTGCATCGTTCATACCATAATCAGAACAAATGCAGAGGCGTACAAAGTATTCGTCTCTGAATCCAGAGCAGAAGATAAAGGATGACCCAAAATGCCTTTGCATTTGCGGCATCCGCAATGATTCCAATCGGCCAGGCATCCACAGCGGGAAATCTGACATTCAAAAGCACAGCAACAATAGTCGCCAAAGAAGGCATCTCAATGGGAGCCGGAGCCGGTGCGCAGAAGATAACCACAGATGTGACAGGAAATGATACAGCAGGAATGGTTGCCGGTATGGTTGCGAGTGGAATGACAGCAAAAGGGCTGAATGGAATTGAAGCAGAGGCGAACAAGCTGGCGAAAGCCCCAAAAGGGATTGATGGAGTAACCGAGGGAGCTGGAAATTTAGCGGAAGATGTGGGGAAAGCCGGAAAAGGGCTCGAGGGAGCAGCCAAGGGAGCCGAGAGTGCAGCGGAAGATGCTGGGAAGGTTGTTGAGACCAGCTATGGGAAGTCAAGGGAAATAATTCAATGTAGTGATATTAATTCAAAAGAAGTAGCTAAGGTAGAAGAAAAAGTGCCCGTTAGCGACGCCGTAATGAAAAGTTTAGAGGGTAGTGGATTGACTTCTGATAGAATTAAAGAAATTCGTGATTTGCCAAAGCCAGATTATTCAAAAGGGGAATTTGTAAATCGTGATGTGAACAAGCCTGACCCTAAAACATATTTAAATCCAGACTACTATCAGAAACATTTAGAACCGTTTGAAAAAACTGGTTGCTATAGAATTCAAAGAACCGATCCAATGTTACCAGATGATCAATATGGTGGTGTTTTGGGACATAATAGTGGCTTGTTTGTTACCTCTGGAGAAGACATGATGAAGGTCTTAAAAGAGGCAGATGGTGATGTTTCAAAATTGGAAAAAATATTTGGAATGGATGAAGGTGATTGGGGTAAAAACCCTGTAATCATACGGGTTGATGATCCGCAACATTTAAGAATTCCAGATGGTAATGAAATGGGAGCTTGGACAAAATACTACATTCCTGGTGGATTTACTTCTGGAAATCAAGCAGAAGCTGTTATTGATTCAGTCCCTAGAGGAGAATATCAGGTGATGAAGTTTAATAATCCAGAGTTAATGAATTGGATGAAAAAAGGAATAGGTGAGTGATATGGAGATATTAAAGAGAGACCAAGGTATAATTGTTCTTAATCAATATGGAAAATCATATATACGCTTTATGGCTGGTGGTATATCAGATAAATTGTATCAGATTGAGATTTCTCAAGAAGAACTAGATTTAGTTATGAATTCTTCAGTAAATGGTGAGTTAATAGTAAATAGGCATATGAATTTGGAGCCAAGCTTACCAGATGGGCTAGAAGATAGAGTTATAATTGATTATTTATCTTTTTCGACCGATTACTCTGATAGAAGAAAGCAGGCTATATTGGATAAGCTTCACAAATATGGGGATATCTTCAATGAATTTTATTATTATGTTTTAAGAGAATCATTCGAAGATGGAGTTGTAGAATCTGGATATTATGCAAGTAAGCTAGTAGAAGATTTTTCTTTGAGTCCGTTGGGCGCGTACAACTATCTTATTTATTTGAGAGAAGATCCACAAAATGCTCTTGCAGATTTAAAAGCAGGATTACCAAGAAAGTAGGTGTGTAGATGAGCGGACCCAAGGTTGATTACGCTAAATTGCGCGAACAAGAGATGGCTAGTCTTGCAGAGGCAAGAGGGCGTCGTCTCAAGGTGGCGGATAAAATTCAAAAAATGATTAATCAGATTGATTCATGCTTAGGGGGAGATGTGGATTTGATGTTGCAAGATCCCCAGATTGGACCAAGTTGTAAAAAAATACAAGAACTTCAGGCACAGTATAAAAAAGAATTGCAAGCTCTTTATAATACCGTAAAGCATGGAACAGAGTTGTTAGATGTTGACGCTATATTGCATGGAGGAGAGGTTTTATTAAGAAGATTTGGCGAAAATACTCAGGAAGAGTTACAGATTATTAATAAGCTTGTAGCTACAAGTCAACAGTATCAACGATTGCAAGAAGAAAGAGAAATTCTGGCTCAAACAAAGCGAAAGAAAATAGTTAGAATTTCTAATGATAAAGGCGTTGATATTGCTGTTAGCGATGCAGATATTCAGGAGCAAATATCTGTATTTGATGATGAAATAAAAGAATTTATGACTAGTCCTATGACAAGCAAACATAAGAATTCAATTTTATTGATAAACCAAGATTTGCATGAATTAGAGGTCAGTGATTTAGATAATGATCGTAAGAGTAAAAGAATTCAAAGGTTATGGCTTGCTGTATTATTTGGATGATGAAGATGAAGTATATAGTGATGAATTTAGGGTTCTAGTATCTAAGAAAGGTAAGTGTGGATGGAAAAGAGATGAAAATTTTAGTCCATGTAGCATTATGATAGAGGAGTTTGATTAATCTTTACACATGCAAACTAAGCCTCCCCACGGGCAGGCTTAAATCCTAGTCTCACTACCAGACATTTAACAGAACTTCTTAGGTTCATAAGGTTTACTATCCCGTAACACGGCATAAATTACGGTGGTAAGCTTTCTTGCAACGGCTCCTGTGGCAGTTAAGTGATGTTTACCTTGGTCACGTTTCTTTTTGTAATATGCATTCAACGGGCTATTGTGAAAAGAGCAGGTGGTAGCCGCAAGAAAAATGGCATGTCTTAAGTAAGGTGAACCACGTTTTGACATATGGTTATGTGTGCTGTTAAATTCACCCGACTGACGTACAGTTGGATCAATGCCAGCAAAGGCAACTAATGCAGAGGAATTTTTAAATCTGCTTATATCACCGATTTCAGCAAGAATAGTAGCAGCACCAATTATGCCTATTCCCGGGATTGTATGTAAGTAACAATCAAACTGCTCATAGTATTTCATGATTTCAATATCAAGAGCTTCAATCTGCTTATCAAGAAAATTCATCCGATCAATGAGCTGTTTTAACTGGAAAGAGAAAGCATCCTGTGCTATCTTAATACCAAAGGTATCAGCTGCAGCTTCCCGGATAGAAATCGCTTTTTTCATGGTAAGCTTATTGTGGCTCTTATCTTTTATGATTTCAAAGAGCTCATCTATTGGTGCATTCTCAATGTTCTCAGGGGTGAGGTATTTTTCAAGAATGCCCATGGATGTGCTCAGCCAAAGAGAAGAAAACTGTTTTTCATACTCTGGGAAGATCTGCTCCATAATCGTGCTGATGCGGAGTTTTATTTCGGTTCTGGAAGAAATCACAGAATCACGGTAACGACATAACTGCCGCATAGCAAGAATGTTTTCGTCTGCCATAGAAGTGGTGGTAAACTGACCGAATCGTATCACTTCTGCAATCAGAAAAGAATCGATGGAATCGTTTTTTGTCTGCCGGATATACATCTTTCTGAGGGAATCAGACTGGATAGGATTGATTACATAGATGGTATATCCTTTTGCTTTTAGAAATGAATAAATGGGATACCAGTAATGACCTGTAGCTTCCATGCCAAATACACAAGGGGAATTACCGATGTTTTTGAAGATAAAGCGCATAAGAGAATCTGCACCTTTGTGTGTAGTTGCAAAGCGAAGAGAACGGCCGATTTGTTTGCCTTCAGGTGAAACAATGGATGCTTCATGATGATTTTTGCCAATATCAATGCCTACGATGTACATAATTGAAATCCTTTCTAATGTGAATTGTAAGTAGATAGAATCCTCACTTCAATGCGGGTTACAATCTGGTTAGATATACGAAGTACAGCACATATGCTGCCAACATCCAGCTAATACGCAAAATCCTGCAAAGCAGAGGGAGCAGTCTCAATGAACGAAGTCACAAGTGCTTCAAGAGTGGTGACGCACACCTCTATCTATTACAGGATAATTGTGAAATAGGAATAAAAGAAAAGCAATAGATAGAAAAAGACTGCTTTGATTCCTATGTGTTTAGCATACCAGAGTGGTAAAACAAGTAAAAACGGATATGAATATTTAGATGACCAATTAGGTAGTTTAAAAGATAAAGTTAAGATAAATCAATATCAATCGGCAGAAAGTGTCAATGATTGGTGGGAAGCAAGAGGTTATAAATCACCTTATAAAGAAAAAACGGTTGTACAAAATATAACACTGACGGAAGATACAAAATTTGTTCGAGTGTACGATGGTGTAAATTCTAACTTAGAGGGTGGATGGGTTATGAGAGCTGAGGATATCAAAGGACTTACACCCAAAGAAATTCAAGCTGAATTTGCATTAGAGTATGAACCTATATTTATTGGTGAAGTAGAATTAAAGGCAGGAGATACAATACGTTTAGGTGAAATTGGACCTAATTTTGGATATGATGGTGGCGGAATACAAATAGATTTGCAACAGCAATGGATTGGTGATTTTACTGAACTTGGAAAAATTGAAGACTGGAGGTAAAAGAATGAATGGAATAATTGTGGAAGGTAATACTTTAACTATTGGTCATACAAAAATTATTGTTAAATATCCAATTAAGAAAATTGAAAAAATAAATGGAAAATATATTGTTTTACTAAAGATTCCACGTGTGGAATTAGGAGTTGACGAATTAAATAATATTTTGTGTTATGATGAACAAGGTATAATGTGTTGGCAAATAAGTAATAAATTACCATCTAATATTGTTAGTAAAGAGCAAATTCCATATATTGCAATTCAAGTTATAGATGGGAAATTATATGCAACTGATTTTTGGGGAAGAAAGTTTAATGTTGATACAGAAAATGGGGAATTAATTGATGTTAAAATCGTACATTAGAAATATCTTCTATAATACTTGAGAAAAAGCGTAGAGGCAGATATGATACATAGGCATGCGGCCATATAGGATGAGTTATAGGATTTATTAGGGTTATACTTTCGGACTCCCAACAACCTATAACCTCTGCATGTCTATTAATTAACCATCATAGCTGTTGCGAAGCAATTAAGAATCCATGATGTTAATTAATAGACACTAGCGAAATTTTGCCGAGCTGGGTATACGAACAAATATTGCAAAATGAATATGCTGATGTAACGCACTCCTAGCAACAGAATATTGCGAAAGCTTTGAAGCAAAAGAAAAAAACAATCCTCAGGGCACGAACAGCTCTGAGGGATTTTTTTTGCAAAAAATGAAAAAAGTAGAGAAATTTTTCCGGTGTGACTGCTGTGTGACCACCATAGTGTATAATGTAATGTAGAAAGAAATAACAAAGAAAACGATATTAAATCGGGAATAAAATGTGAGGTGAAGAGTGATTAATGAGAAAACTGAATTTTTACCACTGGGAAGTATCGTGGTTGTAAAGGGATATTAATTCCTGTTGACAATATTAAATTAAATAAATAGGGAAATTAATGTGTATGAATAATATTACAAAAAATAGATTGATTGATTCAGGTTGGAAATAACAACGAAAAATTAATACTGATTTGATCCGAAAGAAATATGATGAAATTGGATTAGAATATCCAGAAGTTGTAGATAAATTCTTAAAAGAATATGGCATGTTAAATATAAATCCTAGAGATAAGTGCTATTTTGATGTTTCGTTTAATGCAATCAAAGCAATTGGATGTAATCTTGATGGTTCATATTTTAAAGAGTGTTTAGCTGAATATGATATAAATGAAACAGTATATCCAATTGGAGAAGCTTGTAGAAAGAATTTATTAGTACTAATGACATTAACAGAATCGTTTTATTGTTTTACAGATGGGCTATTATTATTTTTGGGTGGTTCAGTTGATGAAATGCTTGATTGTATAGTAGGAGAATGTAGAAAGCCAATAGAAATTGAATAGGTGATAATTGATGAAGACAAGATTCCAAAAGATATGTCAAAGCGGATGTGTATGCAGTTTGAAGTATCTAGAATTGATATTTGGTAATATCAAATGCAATTTGATAATGAAATTATTGAGGCTGCAGAACATGAAGGAAAAGTATAGAGATTTCCATTTTGGAGAATTTATCGAAAAGCCAAATCAGTGTGGATATTTTGAACAAAATGGAAATTGGTATACATACGTAATAGATGAAAGAAATTTTTGTATATTTACAGGACCATTTAATGGGAGCGCAATAATATATGCGTTTTCTATAGAAGCTGGAAATGGAAGATTATGGGAAAGCGAAAAATATAAGTTTTGATAAAAATACAGGAGAAATACAAGGGATGATGATTACAAAATAAAATTGATGAATAAGTAATGCCTGCTGATTAAGAAGATATCTGTAATTTCTAAATTTTATGTTTGCATCGCTTATACCATAATCAGAACAAATGCACAGTGGTATATTATTTTTTTAATATTTAGAGTGACAAAACAATATATTTATAATAAAATGATATTGTTAAATTATTAATAAAAAGCATACTAAAGAGAGGAGAAAGTTATGCAGGACATTAGTATCATTGGAATTATTGTTACAGTTGTTGTTCTTGTTATCCTGTTGTTTATGGTAATCGGATACGTGAAGGCACCGCCTGATATGGCGTATATCATTTCAGGTGTGAAGAAAAAGTCAAAGGTAGTTATCGGAAAGGCGAGCATACGTATTCCGTTTTTTGAGCGTCTTGATAAGCTGAATCTCAGACTGATACCTATCGATGTAAAGACGAGCAATGCAGTACCGACAGCAGATTATATCAATATCAACGTCGATGCTACGGTAAACGTAAAGATCAGTAATAATCCTGAAAAGCTACGCCTTGCGGCTGAGAATTTCCTTAACAAAAACACAGAGTATATTGCTGGTGTTGCCAGAGAGGTTCTCGAGGGTAATGTACGTGAGATTGTTGGAAAAATGAAGCTTGAAGAGATGGTCTCAGACCGTCAGAAGTTTGCCAATCTGGTAAAAGAGAATGCAGAGCCTGATCTTGCGGCAATGGGACTTGATATCATCAGCTTTAATGTGCAGAATTTTGTGGATGGCAACGAGGTAATAGAGAATCTTGGTATCGACAATATCGTAAAGATTAAAAAGGCCGCCGCCATCGCAAGGGCAGAGAGTGAGAGAGACATCAAGGTAGCTCAGGCTTCGGCTGACAAAGAGTCAAATGATGCAGCGGTTGCAGCACAGACAGAGATTGCCAAGAAACAGAATGAGCTCGCTATCAAGAAATCAGAGCTTCAGATGGAGGCTGATACAAAGAAGGCTATGGCGGATGCGGCTTACGACATTCAGAAGGAGGAGCAGCGTAAGACCATTGAGGTTGCCACAGCAAACGCTGATATCGCAAAGCAGGAGCGAGAGATTGAGTTAAAGCAGAAAGAGGTTGCAGTAACAGAGCAGTCTCTTGAGGCAGAGGTCAAGAAAAAGGCTGAAGCCAATAAATACGCGGCACAGCAGCAAGCAGAGGCACAGCTCTACCAGCGTCAGAAGGAAGCTGAGGCAAGACAGTTCGAGGCACAGCGTCAGGCGGAGGCACAGAAAGCAGAGGCAGAAGCCATGAGATATGCCAAGGAGCAGGAAGCTGCCGGTATCCGTGCAGTCGGAGAGGCAGAAGCATCAGCTATCCAGGCAAAGGGTATTGCAGAGGCTGAGGCTATGGAGAAAAAGGCAGAGGCATATGCCAAGTACAATAAGGCAGCCGTTGCAGAGATGATGATTAAGGTGCTGCCTGATATCGCAGCCAAGGTTGCAGAGCCACTTGGACAAATCGACAAGATTACTATTATCGGTGGCGGTGATGGCGAAAATGGTGTAGGCAAGGTTGCCGGAAATGTACCGGTTGTAATGGCAAAGGTATTTGAGAGTATGAAAGAGGCAACAGGTATTGATTTATCTGAGATTATCAACGCTGATTCATATGACGCAAAGGTAAATCGCAACGTAAATGTAACCGGACTTGATGGAGTGAATCTCGTTGTAAATGCGGATACGGACAAAAACGGTGAAAAGACTGAAAATTAAATAGTGTTATATTAATCCGCTATACGATAGGTGAGTATAGCGGATTTTTAATATTTTCTGAAAAAAGACAAATATTTGAAAATTACATGATTATATGATATATTTTGTTGCATAAAAGCAGATTGCCTGTACATGGTGACATATATAAATAATGAAGAGGAAAATCTATGAACGATAAAAGAAGGATAATAGCAATATTTATAATTGTTGCAATAGTAGCTGCACTGGCTGCAGTTGCCACATTTTTTGTGATTAAATCAGCAAAAAACGAGGCTAAAGGTTCGTCACAGATGACGGAAATAGCCACAGAGGATAGTTCAGACAAGGACGACCCGCAGCATATGGGAGACAATGCCGGCTCAATGAGTGTGACATCTGATGATGGGGCTTCTGCGGATGAGACACAGATACTGTCTGCAAGCTCTGTTGCGGAAAACAGTAACCTGACCTTCGGAATTGATGTATCTAAATATCAGGGCACTATAAAGTGGGACAAGGTTGCCGCAGGCGGAATTGATTTTGCAATGATACGTGTGGGCTACAGAACCCAGAAAACAGGCGAGATGTGTGTTGATACAAATGCAAGATACAACATGCAGGAGGCGCAGAAAAATGGCATAAAGGTCGGGGTATATTTCTTTTCATCAGCAGTAAATGAAACAGAAGCCATTGAGGAGGCAGACTGGGTAGCAGACTACATCTCAAAATATCAGATTACATATCCGGTGGCATTTGACTGCGAGGGCTTCACAGACTCAGCCAGCAGACAGTATGGAATGTCATCAGAGGCACGCACCAAAGTAGCTGAGGCATTTTTGCAGGAAATATATAATAAAGGATATACACCTATGTTTTACGCTGCAATGAATGAGTTGTCGGCAAACAGCCAGTGGGATACTAAAACACTTGAGAGCAGGTACAAAATCTGGGTGTCACAATATCCGGACACGGCTTATCCGGAAACACCACAGTCATCTTATGAGGGCACACATGCCATGTGGCAGTATACCAATAAGGGAAAGGTGTCAGGGATTGATAAGCCGGTAGATTTGAATGTTGCATACTTTGGGTTTGATGAAACAGAGTCTGCAAAAAATGAGGATGCGGCTGACAATGCAACAGCTGATCCGGAAGCAAATATGAAGTTTTCGGATGTAAATGAGACTGTAACTGCCAAGGAGAGCGTTAACCTGAGGGATATTCCAAGTCAGGGCAATGACAGCACAATTAAGGCAACGCTCAATAACGGTGATACGGCAGCAAGAACAGGTGTCAGTGACAGTGGATGGTCACGTATCGAATATAATGGACAGACATACTATGCCATTTCAAGCTACCTCACAACAGATATGAACTATGTAGTTCCCGGACAGGACGGAAGTGGCAGCGGAGACGGACTGAAGACAAAGTTCAAGGAGTGTAATGATACTGTCACTGCAAAAATAGAGGTTAATCTGCGTGCACTTCCAAGTGTCACAAATCCGGATGCTACAGTTGTTGCAACGATAAAAAATGGGGAAACCGTCACCAGAACCGGAATCAATGAGGAGTTTGGCTGGTCACGCGTGGAATATAATGGACAGACACTTTATTGTGTGACAAGCTATCTGAGTGTGCAGTAATATAATGAACGCAGTGCTTTGGAGAATAAAGTCAAAAAAATAAAATGTAATTAAGTTAAAGTTACACATAAAGTAGAAATAGTGAAAAAATGTCATGGATATAATGATAGAATTGTTTGAAAGAGTGCGTTAAAATACATAATAACGAAATACGTAAGTAAAGGGGCATTTTATGGAATACTCAGCAATTTTTCATGACATGGATAAAAGATTCTGCTATGCGATAGATAAGGATTTGTTTGTGATACGCGTGCAGGTAAAAAAGGATGATATGAAGGAGGTAATCCTTCACTATGAGGACAAGTATATACCAATCGAGCGCAAGGATACGCGAATGACACTTCCTATGAAGAAGGTAGCCACCTCGCAGT
>OGPT01002674.1_pt1 | contig 13944 bp, 9 predicted proteins | sample 1552951 | NCBI WGS metagenome assembly OGPT01 (sample SAMEA2580224, study PRJEB22360) | human gut metagenome | biome: human gut; feature: human-associated habitat; material: faeces | place: Denmark | collected 2008/2010
CCACGGCCGTGAAGAATTAAGTATACCGGTATCCTGATCGAACAATAGTTATTGAATGATATAAGTATGCCGGTTGTATGACGGATGTTTAATGGAGGCTTTTCTTGAAAAGTAAGTAAAGCTGGATAGGAGATATGGGAGAGCAAAATCATAAAATAATAGGCTGACAATAAAACTTATAAAATGTTATTGTCAGCCTATTGTCAGGGCTTATTGTCAGCATCTAATGGGTTGAAAATCATTTATCTAATGAATAGGAATGACGGCTGACAATAAGAACTGCAAAATTTATATGTAAATATAATCAGTGTGTAGTAATTGACTTGTCTCTACATTGATCTTTTTATCTATTATCTCTCTTGCTTTTCGATTCATTCATAAACAGATAAGATTTCTTGTAGCCTCCGTAGTCTACAACCAACTTTTCCAGTACGATGCCCGGATCAAGAGGTTTGAAAATTAGTGTCTGCATGCCGTCTGATGTATTCGGCACATTCAGTTTGACCTTTTTCTCGACGATACGTCTTGCAACTGTCGGATAGTATATGCTATACACATTTTCGGGAAGTTCATTCAAATTCTGATTGAAATTGATAGTCTGTTCCTTCGCCCCTTCGAATCCGATACTGTACTCATGCCCTTTCCGGTCGTGGAAAGCAAGAGTCGATTTCACTATCACGTGAACAGTCACTTTGTCGACTCCTTTAGGCAATTTTATTTTGTAGGAGATAGAAGCTCCGTCGGTCGGCTGGGTATAAGGCATCAGAGCCATGCCGCTAAGGGTTCGTCCCATGTAGGGGATCACTGTCCATTCCGTACTTGGTGCTGCTTTAGTGCTGTAATAGTGTTCGGCCTCCATAGCTACATATCCGTCTTTCCCGGTGAAGACGTATCCACCGACAGCCTTTTCCGGATTTTCGATTCGGTAGGTTTGTGGTAGTGTATCAGCGGGGAAATTATCATTCCATGAGGTATAACCGATATGTTTCTGAATCATCATGTTCTTCCATTTGCCGCCGGACATAACGTTGTTATAATCGTCACTCAACGCTTTATCCCGTGCAAAAGCCTGTTCCACTTTATCTGCCCATTCGTTAGCTTGCGGATTGTTTTCTTTGTACAATTTATGGTTCATGACTTGTGCATAATACATCTCGTACAGGTTTGCCATGGCTTGAACAGGGAAGAGGATTAATTGCTTGTAGGCATCTTTATATTCTGGTTTCAATGATATGTATTGTCTCAAAGCTTCCGCTTCCAGTTTCAGATATTCATCAGATACTTGTTTCCATTCGCCGGTCTCCAGGTTATAAGTATTCCGGTCGAGCATTTCTCCCGTTACGCGACCGTTATATTTGCTGTACAGGTTTAAGATTCGCATAGCTTCATCCGCTTGATCTTCGCCAAACTGCTGTGCGCAGAAACGACGGGGATGATCCAGCAAGTTAGAGACGTTGAATTGCTTGGGATTCCATGCCATATCCATGAAAAGCGTGATCGGATATTCCATTGGTTTCAAATCGCCTACATTCAGTATCCACAGCTTTTCTACTCCGTAATCGTATGTGAGTTGAAGTTGCTCCCACATATTTTGTATAGGGGTTACGTTCAGCCATTTGGAGTTTCTCGGAGCACCTACGTAGTCTACATGGTAATACATGCCCCAACCGCCCGGATGCTTACGTTCCTTGGCATTTGGCAGACGGCATACATTGCCCCAATTGTCATCACATAATAGCATGATAACATCATCGGGCACACGCATACCTTTATCATAGTAATCCAGTACTTCTTTGTATAGTGCCCAGACTTGCGGGGTTTCTTTGGCAGGACGTTTGGTGACTTCTTCAATAATCTTGCGTTGATTTTTGACTACATTTTCCAGCAGTTTCACGTTGGTGTTTTCGCTCATGGCTGCGTCACCGTCTCCGCGCATACCGATGGTTACGATATCTTCTGTGCCCTGCATCCGTTCGATGCCTTCACGGAAAAACTGATCGATCACTTTTTGATTGGTCGCATAATCCCATGCTCCATATTCTTTGCGCTTGCGTGACCATTCTTGATGGTTGCGTGCCATCGGTTCGTGGTGGGACGTGCCGATGATGATTCCCATTTCATCAGCAGTCTTACTATTCTCCGGGTCGTCTGCATAGAAAGCCCAGCTCCACATGGCAGGCCAAAGGAAATTACCTTTTAGGCGTAGTATCAATTCGCAAACTTGTGTATAAAAACGGTGGTCACCATAGTTTGTGCCGTAGGTCTGTTTTACCCAACCGGTCAGACAGGGCGCTTCATCATTGAGGAAGATGCCGCGGTAGGTCACCGCAGGTTCTCCGTCTGTATACTGTCCCGGCTTTACATATACATTCTGTTGCTTTCGGATAGGGACGTCTGCCCACCAATACCAGGGAGATACCCCTATTTGTTCGGAAAGTTCATAGATACCATAGATCGTACCGCGTCTGTCGCTGCCGATGATAACCACTGCTTCATCTACTCCTTCACAGGGATTAGTGACAACTTGCAGGATATATTTCTCGTTTTTCCCTTCCAGCTCTTTTTTATCTATTTTGTTTGCAGCTATCAGTTTTTTTACAAAAGGAGTACTATAGGTACCTACAATGACACAGTGTTTCGAACTTACGTTTGTTAAGAGCACAGGCTTCGTTCCGCATACTTGCAGTATATCTTGTTGAAGATTGCCGACAGCTATCATTACCCCTTTGTCTTCGGAAGAATCTACATATATCGGACAAGGAACTCCGTTGGCAATCAACGGAAAATGATTACCGGCCGGTGTGAATATTACAAATTGTTCAGCGGCAAATGCCGCTATACTCACAACAGAGAGGTAGAAGAATAGAAATAATCTTTTCATGGTTTCAATATTTAATAATTTGTTGTTAATCATTGATCTTACGTTTCACTGTAATCGGATATTCTACTTTGCAGATAATTGGTAATTGAAAAGTATATAACAGCAGGCTCAAAATGATGCAAATATCCTTCTTCATAAATACTATATTTAATGAAATTATTTTCTTTGTGTCTTAAATTCCAAAAATGGTTTATTTTTTGTCTGTACTGTGACACGATGCAAAGATAGTTGGTATTGATAAGAACGGGCTTTGGGTATGTTTCAATTATTTATACTGTTGATACCAATCTACTTTTTCTTGAAGTTTTTTCTTCGGAGATAAAATGAAGAAGTGTGAACAAACTGCTTTGTTCAATAAATGTTTTTGATTTTGTTTCAAAATCTTTTTGTATTGTATCTATGAGGCTGTCGGATGAATAATGATGGTTAATGTGTCATATTCCGTATTAATAAGATTGGTATGTGATGCGTATAATATAAGTTGGTTAAACAAGAGTAAGTAGAGATTTTAATGATCTTGAGAATATCGGTAAGCGTCAATTGCATTCTTAACCGAACCGTGTAACAGTAACAATTTTTGTGCATGGTCATGATTTAATCCTAGTTCCTCCATAATCATCCTGGTGCCTCTTTCTACCAGTTTATGATTACTAAGCTGCATGTTTACCATCTTATTTCCTTTCACCCGTCCGAGTTGAATCATGACAGAGGTGCTAATCATATTCAGAATCATTTTCTGTCCGGTACCCGATTTCATCCGGGAACTGCCTGTCACATATTCCGGCCCTACAATCATTTCGATGGCTACATCCGCTTCTGCTGCCATTGGAGAATCGGGATTACTGGTGATACAACCTGTCAGGACACCGTGTTTACGGGCTTCCCGCAAAGCACCGATTACGTACGGGGTAGTGCCGGAAGCGGCAATGCCGATAACGGTGTCTTTTTCGTTGATCTGGTGTTCGACGAGTTCTTCCCAACCTCGATTTTCATCATCTTCGGCTCCTTCTACCGGATTGCGCAGGGCTGTATCGCCTCCTGCAATCAGTCCGATAATCCAGTTGGGAGACATTCCGAAAGTAGGAGGGATTTCGGAAGCATCCAATACTCCCAGGCGACCGCTTGTGCCGGCCCCCATATAAAAGATGCGTCCGCCTTGTTTCATGCGGGGTACAATCTGATTGACAAGCTCTTCAATTTGTGGAATAGCCTTTTGTACGGCTAACGCTACTTTCTGATCTTCCTGGTTGATATCTTCTAAGATCTCTCGCACAGATTTCTTTTCCAGATGATCGTAAAAGGACGGTTGTTCGGTTATCTGCATTTTTATAATTACTGGTTATAAATTACAATAGGTAAAAGAATTATTGTTGATGGTATTGAATCAGCCCTTCCATCGGACTTTGAAGAATCTTACCGATCTGAATACCTGTTGTTTGCGCAGCCTCCTGCAAAATCTCCTTGTAACAGTGAGCTACGGAACCAATAAAATGTACTGGATATTGCTTATAATCATATTGCATCACGTTTCTGCGGAGAAAAGCGATAAAGCTGTTGAGTACTAGTGAACGGATAGCCGGTTCTTCCAAGTGCTGTGCAAGGAAAGGGGAGAGACTAGCCAGAAAACGGTTCGGAAAGGGTTGGCGGTAAACGCGGTCGATGATTTCGGGGGCCGTCAGGTCGAACTGTTTTAAGAAAGCTTCTTTGATGGCGGGTGGAAGCTGGTTTTTCAGTACATCGCCTACCAGTAGTTTTCCTAAGACTGCGCCGCTTCCTTCATCTCCCAGGATGAATCCAAGAGGGGAGATGTTGTTGACAATCTCTTCACCGTTGTAGAAACAGGAATTGGAACCTGTGCCGAGGATGCAGGCAATCCCTGCTTCATGTCCGCATAGTCCGCGGGCAGCGGCAAGCATATCCGAGTTGGCTTTGATATTTCCGATGACAGGCAGGCTGTCGGCGATGGCCCGCCGGAGGACGGGAGCCTTTTCGGGAGTGCAGCCTGCACCATAAAAAAAGACGGAGTTGATCGTTCCTTCCGGTAGTTGTGGCAGAAGGGAATGTGTCAGCTCTTGTTGAATTTCTTCTTCTGATTGGAAGAAGGGATTAATTCCCTTCGTTCCCATTCGTTTGATTGGGGTGTCGTTGAAAACGATGCACCAGTCGGTTTTGGTAGAACCACTATCTGCAATGAGTATCATATCTTTGAGTTTTTTATTGTTTCTTTCCGAAAGAATCCTCCAGTCGGTTGCGAATCATTAATGAGGCGACGATACCGGGTAGGGTACAAATACAAACCCAGATAAAGAAGTTTGTGTATCCGAGATGTTCCTGTATCCATCCGGCAGGCATTCCCGGAAGCATCATGCCCAGTGCCATAAATCCGGTTCCGATAGCATAGTGCGCCGTTTTGTGTTCACCTTCTGCTATATAAATCAGATATAGCATATAAGCGGTAAAGCCGAAACCATACCCCAACTGTTCGATCGCTACACAAATGGCTATAAATATAGGATTGTCCGGGGTGGCGGCAGCCATCCATACATATAATAGATCGGGAATGTTGATGGCTAATGCCATGGGTAATATCCATTTCTTGAATCCGTCACGGGAAACGAGGAAACCACTAATGATTCCACCGAGCAATAAAGCTATGACACCTATGGTACCGTAGATCATTCCGACAGTTGCTGTGGATAAACCCAGTCCACCTTTATCGGTGGTGTCGAGCAGGAAAGGAGAAGCTATTTTGGCTAACTGTGATTCTCCCAATCGATAGGTGAGGAGGAAAAAGAACATGAGACCGAGGTTCTTTTTCTGAAAGAATGTGACAAAGGTTAGGAGAAAATCCCCCAACAACTTACCCGGTGTGAGTCCGGGACGTTTAATGTCCGAATCAGGATGGGGGAGGATAAGTCGATGATAGATAGTAAGAGCCAGAAATAATCCGGCAAGGAGGTAGAATGTAATACTCCATGCCAAGGGAATATTGTTCTGTGATGTTTCCAGCCATCCTGCCAGCATGACTAGAATTCCCTGCCCGAAAATATTGGCAAGCCGGTAAAACGTATTTCGAATACCGACAAAGAAAGATTGTTCTTTATTATTGAGCCCGAGCATATAGAAACCGTCTGCAGCGATGTCATGCGTAGCGGAACTGAACGCCAACAACCAGAAAAAGGCGAGAGTCAACTGTACATAATGAGCAGTCGGAATAAAGAAGGCTATTCCTGCAAATCCGGCAGCGATGAAACCTTGCATGGCAATAATCCAGGCGCGTTTCGTTTTCACCAGGTCGACGAAAGGACTCCATAGCGGTTTGATAGTCCAGGGAAGGTAGAGCCAGGAAGTGTATAAGGCTATTTCTGTATTGGATAATCCCAAACGCTTGTACATGATAACAGCAATCGTCATTACCGCTACGTATGGCAGCCCTTCTGCGAAGTAGAGGGTGGGTATCCAGCTCCAGGGATTTCTTTTTGTAGTGGGTGTGGTCATGGTATTATTCTTTTTTATTGATATTGTTTCTCGAGCGTACTGCCGGGGTAATAGTGAGACAGTATTTCTTCATATTTGTAACCTTGCTCTCCCATTACGGCAGCACCAATCTGGCAAAGTCCTACTCCATGCCCCCATCCGGCTCCGGTAAGGATGAATCGTGAAGGGATTTTATCCTCTTTATGTCCTTTTTCCTCATATTCCTTGTCTACTACGAAGGCGGAACTATACAGATGGGAAGTAGATAAGGTACGGCGTATTTCCAGTTCTTTCCCGATAATAAGCGTTCGCAAGGTTCCTACAATTTTCAATCGGACAAGACGTCCCGACGTTCCACGTTCTATAGGAATTAAATCCAGAATTTGCCCGAAGTCAATTCCCGAACGTTGATGAATCAGTTCTGAAAGCTCCTGTTGCGAATAACTGACTTTCCAACGATAGAAATCTGCTGTTTCCTGATCGTAGTTGTTTAGTACTTGGCTTAGAATTTTCTTATCCTGCGTATTACAAAAAGCAACAGGTGAGGTACGTATCCATTTATCAGCTTCCGCCTCTATGGTCAAATCGGGAAGTTGTTTTTCAGTCTTGCTATCCCGTTGTCTGATTAGATAAGGATGCTTTATGTTTTCCCAACAATTTTGGAACTCTTCAAAAGCTCCGCCACAACATTTAGAGAAACGGGCATCACAAATCGCTCCTTTATACATCAGCACTTCCCCCCGCGTGGCGGAGACTGCTTCGATGGCTTGTGGTGTTGAGGCTCGTGTAATTCCCTGATAACGCTGGCAATGATCATCGGCACATACATCGAAATTTCTATGTGCTTCATGGTCATACCACTTAATAAATGAAGAATTAGGAATGAAGAATGAAGAATTGGCTGCGCTGTCTTTTTGCAAAGTTCTTTTAAATTCTTCATTTTTCATTCTTAATTCTTTATTTTTTTCGAGTAGCCAGCTTCGGGAGATGACGGCGTGAGCCTTTAGTAGTTCTAAAGAAGCTGTTGCGCTCATTTCGGATGAAATTACACTGGTAAGATATTCTTCAATGGAAATCACATTGATGGCGGTTAGTTGTTCTCCTTCGATGATAATCTTTAATTCCCCTTTGAATTTCTGGACTTCTTTGCGTTCCCAATGGAAGTTGATTCCGATGGTCACATCTTTCAGTTCAAAGAAAGCATGTGCATTTTGTGGAGGAATGAAGGATAATTCGTCGTACTCTTTCCCTTGCCAAAGAATCTTCCCATCCTGATAAATAACTTTCTGTGTCCCGGAAATTTCCGTTCCGACAGAAGAACTAAATTTCACCGGGAAAGAGAATTCAATCTCTTTCCCGGAAAGGATACCGACTGTTATTTGAGGTTGAGTCATAATACAGCTTTAATACGTTCTAGTATTTTTTGCAGTTTTTCTTTGGATATAGATATTTCCCGATAGATATCATATACCTTTTCAGGAGTCAGTTTCTCCATATCCTCTTCACGTACTATAGGGAATATGCCGTTCATTTCAGCAATAGCAGGACTGATGAGAATTTGTTCGTCTCCTTTTGCGTAATAGCAGTCAGGACGATGTTTGCTGCGTAAGAAGATAACACAATTGTAAGGGTGTTCGGCCACTGATTCAAATTCTTCTTCGTAGCGCTCTCTAAAATCCTCTTTGGTGCGTTCCAAACCATACCAGGCAAGAATATTCATCATTGGTTCTTTTCCGTTATTATTGGTAGCTAAGATGTCGTAAATCAGATGGAAGGTTTTCGACATTGTTTTCTTATTTTCCGCCTGAATCCTGATGAAACTGCACGGGAAATCTTTATAACTAATTTGCACCTTGTCGTTATCTATTAATTCCATGCGATCGTAATAGGCTCCCTGTATACTTTCCTCTTTACTGCAAGCTTGAAAATGGGCATGATCGGGAGCGGAAGCTCCAGATTCCGGTCCATTATACAAAAGGAAGTATTCTTCCATAATGTCGGTGAGTTCTATCATATCTTTAAAACGCCCGGCTATGGATTGTGACTTGTGTTCCTTATCTACAATTGTAAAGTGGTGTTTAAATATGGGATAGGGATTAACCAGTATCTGATAATTCCTGTAACTGATGAACTCTTGTTCCTGCGGTCGGTTTGTTTGGCAGAGGAAGCAAGGCCGTGAGTGAATGGAGGCAGTATCTGTCTGTGCGGTAGCCGAAAGAATACGTTTCGGATTAAAGAATAGTTTCGCACTTAAACAATTGTTACCAAACCACTTGGATATTTTTTTTGTTCGTGACCGATACTGTTCCAGTGCTTGGTAATTTTCTTTGGCTAGTTCCCAAGAAAGAGTTTGCTTTTGGAATAACTGTTCGATACTTTGCTGAATTTTCTCTAATGTCGTTTTTTGTTGCAGGATGCGCTGTTCCAATTCCCACGTACGAAGCCGGTCTTTATATAGATTATTCTGGTTGATTTTCTCAACAGGCAGTGCAGCATCCGAGTTGCCTTCCCAACGGCGACAAAGGTAAATCACGTCGTATATTCTGCCTATCTGATAATCGTGTGAAATTTTCAATCCAAGGGCATAATCTTCTCCATAGCTTGTGTTCGGAACTTTGATTTCCCGAAGAATGGGCGTGTAGAATGCACGGGGAGCTCCCAGACCGTTGATACGTAATGCATTATTTCGTCCGTTGTCGGGCGTCCATTCCTTATGATCGATGATGCCGGGGGCAATTTCCTGCATATCAAAGTTAGTCATCATATAAGTGCCGATTACCATTGCACATTTCTGTTTATAGAAAGTATCAATAATGATTTGCAGGCTATGTTCGTTTTTATACACGTCATCGCTATCAAGTTGGACGGCAAACTTTCCGCATTTCTCGTGATGGATACCTATGTTCCAACATCCGCCTATACCGAGGTCATCTCTTTCGGGAATGACGTGAATCAGTCGCTTGTCCGAACTAAGTTCATGGAGAACTTCACTGGTCCCGTCTGTCGAATGATTGTCGATGACAATGACATTGAACGGAAAGGTCGTTTGCTGGTTCAGTGCCGAGCGTACGGCATCTTTGACTGTGCGAATACGGTTGCGTACGGGTATAATGACAGAAGCTTCATATTCAAAAGTGTGGGAAGAAAAGTCTACGGGACGGAAGATTGGATAAAGATATCCGCCAATTTCCTGCAAATGGTTGGTGCATGCCTGTTCCATTTCAATCTGTACCTGACGGTTTTTAGGGTCTACATAATCGAACTGCTTCTCACCGCTTTTCCGCTTGTCACTTTCTACTTCGGTATATAGATATTCGTTGATGTGTACCAGTTTGCTCTTTTGGGATATTTTGAGTCTCAAATCATACAAGCCTGCATATTGATATTCCTCTTCCGTATTTTCTATAACTTCCTTGAATGCGTTGGCATTGAACAGTAAAACCGAGCCGAAATTGAAGTCGTCACGCAGGCTACCGGGTTGGTAATCAATGACCGGAGCTGTTTTTTGCACACCGTCTATCTGTTGGTAATGGTCTGCATATACCATGCTAGCTTGGGTCATTTCCATTACTTGAACCATTCTTTCAAGAGCGAACATGCCTATTTTTAGTGCAGTGTGTTTGGTATAGAGCAAGGTATATGTTTTATCAGAATGTTCTGCAATAGCTCGCATCGCTTGTGTAGACTGCATTTTCTCTACAGAGATGAGTTCGCATTCGGGAATACAGACATTGGTAATTGGCGATGCCAATAAATAAATTTTGTCTACCAGCGTTGATGCACGTAACTCCTTAACTGTTTGCACAGTTTCTTCCAACCGGCTGAAAGGAAGAAAACAGTTGATTGTTGTTTTCATTATTTTACTTTTTGTTTTGTAGTATGAGTTGTGTAAGATGTTTCTTTGTCTTGTCTTTTGATGAACAAACAAAGTCCAAGGAATGTGAACAGGGCATTGATTATCAACAACTCGTAACTAATTTGGTAACCGTTGAGCCATGCTTCCGAATTTCTTTGCAGGATATAGCAAAGAATAGGAGAAGCGATAGCTACCAACGGAATATATTTATCATAAACTTGTTTCTTGGTGAAGATGCCGAAAGCGAACAGTCCTAAGATAGGGCCATACGTATAACTGGCCAATGTGTAAATCGCATCAATCACACTCGTGTTGTTCAGCAGATTGAATACGAAAATGACTGCTCCCATCACAACTGCCATACCGATATGTACATGTTTGCGTATTTGGCTAAGTGCCGCCTCTCCTTTTTTCTGTGCATGTAAAATATCTACAGTAAAGGAAGTGGTCAGTGCCGTCAAGGCAGAACCCGCTGCAGAATAGGCGGAGGCTATCAGTCCGATAATGAATAATATTCCGACTATGCCGGGAAAATAATTTCCGGTAGCAATCATCGGAAACAACTCGTCGCTTTTTTCCGGATTCCCAATGCCTTGCTGTGCTGTAAACGTATATAACAGTACTCCCAGCATCAGAAAAAGCAGAATGACAAAGAACTGTGAGATTCCACTGGTAATCATATTCTTCTGTGAATCCCGGAAATTCTTGCAGCTAAGATTGCGTTGCATCATATCCTGATCGAGCCCGTTCATGGCGATAACGGTGAATACTCCTGCCAGGAATTGCTTGAAGAAATAGCGTTTGTCGTTCACGTCGTCGAAGAAGAATGTTTTGGAGAAGTCACTATCTGATATGGTAGTAACCAGACCGCTAAAGTTGAGGTGCAAGTTGGAGGCTATATAATAGATACATAGTAGCACAGAGACTACCAGGCAGAATGTTTTCAATACATCCGTCCATATCAATGATTTCACTCCGCCCCGGAAAGTATAGAGCCATACTATAAATACGGTAAGTATGACATTCAACAGGAAAGGAAGATGGAAAGGCTCGAAGATCAGCAGTTGTAGCGTCAGGCATACCAGAAATAGTCGAACGGCAGCTCCCAGCATCTTTGAGATAAAGAAGAACCATGCTCCTGTTTTATAGGATGAAGCTCCGAATCTGTTCTCCAAATATTCATAGATAGAAACCAGATTCATCCGATAGAACAGTGGAACAAGCACAAAGGCGATAATAAACTGTCCGACTATAAAGCCGAGTACCATTTGCAGATAAGAGAAACTACTGGCTTGTACCATGCCCGGAACAGATACAAAAGTAACTCCCGAAATGGTGGAACCAATCATGGCAAAAGCAACAACATACCATGCCGATTTACGGTTTCCGACAAAGAATCCCTCATTGTCGGCTTTGCGTCCTGCTATATAAGAGATAGTGAACAGGATTATAAAGTATGCCACAATAGTGATAGATATAACGGCTGGACTCATATCTGCTATTTAAATTCGTTTGAGGATGAATGATCCGAATTAGTTTATCTTTGTCTACAAAAGTAGGGAATTTATCATAGATATGTATACTCTTACCTATTTTTTATTCCCGGTGTGCCTCCGGTCGCGTGTTTGGACGAACGCCAGTTTTTGTTGAGCGAGGACAACTCCGGAGATTTCTTTTCAAGCGAAATGCCGGTTGTCTTTTTGTTGTCAGAATCGTGCATCTCATCTCTAAAACGGCAAGTATCAAAAGTTTGTCCTTTCTCCGGCTTCTCGCTACAGGAGAGTGCCAGATAGCCTCCGTCGTTATTAAGAGTCGGGAATTTGGGTATTTCTATCAGGTTCTCTCCATTTACTTTATGTTTCCGAATGACCTTGCTGGTGTATTTGCTGAAGCAAAGATAACCTTTGGATGGAATGGTGATGGGAGTGGAGGAACTCTCGTTACAAAGAGTGGTAGTACTGTATACTGTGCCACTTTCATACATTTTGTATAGATAGAGAGTTGGCAGGGTAATAGTCTTTTCACCCGGATTATAGATTTCTACATATTCTGCACCGTCAGTAGCATTATCATACATTATTTCGTTGAAAAGAAGCATACCTCTCACATCTTCCGGTAATTCGGGAGTGTCGGGATTGTCCGGTAGATCCGTATCGGGGTTATCGGGTGTTTCGTCGGGTGGTGTAGTCGTTTCCACGTCATTAGACAACTGTATGTGATGGAACGTGAATCCTTTGCATCGTGTTTTGGTATAAATGCAGTATATACCGCAGTAGTGAGAAGTTTGTATATCGGTATCTTTTATTTGTTTCTCTTTTACGTATTCATTCTCGGATTCAAGCCGTGTCCAAAAAGTCCAGTAACCGTTATTGTCACATTCTACTTTTATGTATAGTTTCGGTGAAGAGTTTCCTTTCATCAGTTCTCTTCCCGAAGCCAGTAGTTTAGATTGGTCTCCGTTTTGGCGATAAAGAGCTACATTATCTTTTGCTCCTCCAATCTGAATGTAATAACCGTTTAAATTACCGGAAAGAATGTTTGAGGAAGAAGTCAGATAAAATCGTGCATAATTGTTGGCGGAGGGGTTGAAGGTGAGGTGAACTCCAAATTCCCAACGGGTGTTTTTTACAGAGGTAGAAGGAATGGTGATATATGCTGTTCCGGCGTCTTCCTGCGGATCATTCAGATGGATTCCTTCTTTAGAATTGATGGTGAATTTGTCCATCTCTCCTTCCCAGGGAAGTTCGGGTGTGAAAGTGTCTTCTCCTCCTTCTAACTCTCCCTTTTCTTCGTCATCAGCAGGAAGCGAACAGTTGTAGAACAACATACTGAAAAAACATAAGAGAATGATTGTTTGGTAAATTTTCATGCGGTTTGTAATTTGAGTTTTTCGTTTTACCGTATTTGTTTGTGTATAGCGCAGAAGCAATTGCGGTTTGGATATTTGAATGAGGGACAAAGATAGACCTTCTTCTTGTAATTAAGACATTATTTATGTAAAAAAGATCACAAGTTCCTTTTATTCCCTGCAAATGTGCGGAAGGAAACTAATATAAGAAATTAGGTATTTATAAAGAAAGTGACCGACTTGTATTGCGACGATTGTCGTGCAGCAAGTCGGCCACTTATTGAGTCTTATCAATGTGCTTTTTTTAAGACTAGATGTTCTTAACTTTAATCAGATATTCGGCAATCTGAACAGCATTCAGGGCAGCGCCTTTCTTGATCTGGTCACCTACAATCCAGAAAGTCAATCCGTTTTCGTTTGTCAGGTCTTTGCGGATACGGCCTACGTATACCGGATCTTTACCTGCCAGGAACAGCGGCATCGGGTATTCTTTTTCTGCCGGATTGTCTTGAAGAACCAGACCTTCACCGTTAGCGAATGCTTCACGAGCTTCCTCTACGGAAATCGGACGTTCTGTTTCTACCCAGATACTTTCAGAGTGAGCGCGTAATGCAGGAACACGTACACAAGTTGCACTAACCTTTACGTCAGAATGCATGATCTTGCGTGTTTCATTATACATTTTCATTTCCTCTTTCGTATAACCGTTTTCTGTAAATACGTCAATCTGCGGAATCAGGTTGAAAGCCAACTGATAGGCAAACTTCTCTACAGTCACAGGCTCGTTTGCCAATACCTGGCGATATTGTTCGTACAATTCGTCCATCGCAGCAGCACCCGCACCACTTGCTGCCTGATAGGTAGACACGTGCACGGTTTTTA
>OGPT01002690.1_pt1 | contig 13871 bp, 12 predicted proteins | sample 1552951 | NCBI WGS metagenome assembly OGPT01 (sample SAMEA2580224, study PRJEB22360) | human gut metagenome | biome: human gut; feature: human-associated habitat; material: faeces | place: Denmark | collected 2008/2010
ACATGAGCAAAATAGAAGCATCGAAGATGCGATTTTGCGAATGGGGTTCTGAATAATCAAACAAATGCGAAAAAAGGCGGACTGAGTCGATCAGCCCGTCTTTTCGCGTTCTTCATCACAAATGTCTTTCATTAGGCATATCTATTTTCATCGTAACAACAAAAGATATGTCGAAAAAAGGAAAAATACCCGAAAAACTGGGAAAGAAAAGATGAAAAAAAGCCTGCTTTTTGTCGAATAATAGTGGTCAGACCGCGAATCCTGCGAAGCATTTTCCGTGCGTTTTGAAAATAACTTCGTTATAATGTACGTGTGTTGAGACATATAAATAACTAGCTGCAAAAAAAGTTATATACAACCAGTTAGCAGAATAACTAGTACATGCAGCAGCCGCTATGGTACCAGCAGCTGCGAATAAAAAGCAGGAGGAATCAAAAATGCCAGAAAGAAACGCAGAAAATAACAGAGTCAGTGTCATTGGAGTTGTCGTGTCAGGGTTTGAGTTTAGCCATGAGGTCTTTGGGGAGAGCTTTTACATAATGGAGCTGTCAGTAAATCGCTTAAGCGATCAGTCTGATACGATCCCTGTGATGATTTCAGAGCGTCTTATCGATATCAATCAGGATTACAGAGGACGCACAATGGAAGCAATCGGACAGTTTCGTTCTTATAATCGTCATGAGGGGACGAGAAATCGTCTTGTGCTCTCTGTGTTTGTCAGAGAATATCATTTCATGGAGGCATTTACAGATTATACGAAGACAAATCAGATCATGCTTGACGGGTACATCTGTAAACCGCCGGTGTATAGAAAGACACCGCTTGGACGTGAGATCGCAGATCTTCTGGTAGCAGTCAACCGCCCTTACAGCAAGAGTGATTATATTCCCTGTATTGCATGGGGACGAAACGCCCGCTATGTGTCCACTTTTGAGGTTGGCACCAGACTTCGCGTGTGGGGCCGTGTTCAGAGCAGAGAGTATATGAAAAAGATAAGCGAGACTGAGAGTGAGAAACGAATTGCATATGAAGTTTCCGTAAGTAAATTAGAATATGTCGAACAGAAGGGTTGACAGCACTGTAAAATTGATGTACACTAAAGAAAATTCATACAAAAGGTAGAGGTTGCGCTACTGATGAGTAGGCTGATGGATGCAGGCAAGAGCAAGTGAAGTTAGCTAAAAGGCATTGGCGCCGAAAGAATGGCTGTGCAAAGGCTGTTCTTGGGCATATATCGAATAGGTATATGACTGTCATCTGTTCACAGATGGGGAGCTACTAAGGGAAATAGAAAAAGAAAACCTTATGAGCCGGCCGCATGTGACCGGCTTTTTCTTTGGAGAAATCCCAAGACACTCTGGTGGCTGCATTTGAATAGAGTATTACCTGAATCAAGAAAGGATGGTATTATTATGCCAATATTTAAGGGAGCAGGAGTTGCAATCGTCACTCCATTTACACAGGATGACAAGGTTAATTTTGAAGAACTGGGAAAAATGATTGATTTTCAGATTGCCGGAGGAACAGATGCGATCATCATCTGCGGAACAACAGGTGAATCTTCCACATTGACTCATGAAGAGCATGATGCATGTATCAAGTTTGCTGTTGAACATACAGCAGGCAGAGTTCCTGTTATTGCAGGTACAGGATCAAACTCCACAGCAGAGGCAATTCGTTTGTCCACACATGCACAGAATAATGGTGCAGATGCGCTGCTTCTTGTAACACCATATTATAACAAGGCAACACAGAAGGGTCTGATTCAGCATTATACTGCAATTGCAAACAGCGTAGATCTGCCAATCATTCTGTACAACGTGCCGTCACGTACAGGTGTTAACATTTTGCCGCAGACTGCTGTTACACTGGCAAAGAATGTAAAGAATATTGTAGCAGTCAAAGAAGCAAGCGGAAATATCTCTCAGGTAGCAGAGCTTGCCGCACTTGCAGACGGCTGCATCGATATCTACTCTGGAAATGATGATCAGGTTGTTCCGCTTCTGTCACTTGGCGGTGTGGGTGTTATCTCCGTTTTATCAAATGTAATGCCTAAGCTGACACATGATATGGTTATGAGCTACTTAAACGGTGATGTAAAGTTAAGCCGTCAGCTTCAGCTGTCTGTTATGAACTTAAATAAGGCACTTTTCTGTGAAGTAAATCCTATTCCGGTAAAGGAAGCACTGAATATGATGGGATGGAATGCAGGTGCAGTACGTTCTCCTCTGTGCGAGATGGAGCCGCAGCATAAGGAACTGCTTCGTAAAGAATTAGCGGCAATGAAGCTGATTTAAAACTGATCTGAAACTGACCTTAAGACGGAGGAACAAACGATGGTACGTATTATTTTAAACGGATGCAATGGTGCAATGGGCAAGATGTTAGCTAATATCATTGCACAGGATGAGCAGGCACAGGTCGTGGCTGGAATTGATATCACTCAGGCAGTCGATACACCATTTCCTGTATTTGAATCTATCAAGGCGTGTGATGTAGAGGCTGATGCACTGATTGATTTTACCGTTTCAAAAATTACAGATATGGTATTAGATCAGTGTGCACAAAAAGGACTTGCATTAGTTCTTGCAACAACAGGACTTTCCGATGAGCAGCTTGCTCATGTGCAGGAGGCAGGAAAAACAATTCCGATTGTACAGTCCTACAACATGTCTCTTGGAATCAATACACTTGCAAAGATCGTAGAGCTTATTACGCCTGTACTTGCAGACGCTGGATTTGATATCGAGATCGTAGAGCGCCATCACAGACGCAAGCTTGATGCACCAAGTGGTACAGCAATCATGCTCGGAAACGCAGCAAACAAATCATTAAATGGTGAATATCATTTTGTATTTGACCGCAGTGAAAGACGCGAGAAGAGAGATCCAAAGGAGATCGGATTCTCAGCAGTCAGAGGAGGAACCATCGTAGGCGTACATGATGTAATTTACGCAGGAGAGGACGAGGTAATCGAACTGAACCATCAGGCATTCTCCAGAGGTGTATTGCCTGTCTCCGGGACATCGGGGATCTCCTCCCCTTGTGCCTGCAGATCCTGCAGACTGATCAGTTCAATGCCAAGTCCGGCTATGCGGTTCTGCATGGCAGCTGCCTTTGCCGGATTGCCGGTACCGTATAACAGTTTCATAAGCGTTGTCCTGCTTTCTTTCCGGTCAGATCAGCGCCGGTGTCTGTGCCAGGACAGAGATAATCGCGATCACCGCCAAAATCACAACAACTACCACTACTGCAACAATGATCTTCTTTTTCATATATTGGTCTGAAATCACCATATGTTAGTATCTCATTATATTCTTCTGATTTATAAAATGCGATCAATCGCTTGTAAAAATTCAGGATCGATCCATATTCTTTTTCTTCTTCTGCGACATTCACCACTTTATAGTTCTCATTAACTGGCATCCACGGTTTTCCTTTTGAAAATCCTGCATTTTCTTCCGAACTCCATTGCATTGGTGTTCTCGCATTGTCTCTGCTGTGATGTCTTGCAATCTCCAATGCCTGTTCTTTGGACATTCCTGCCTTCAATGCGATCTGATACTGATTGATTGTTTCCAGATCATTAAATTCATCATATTTCCATTGACGATTGCTCATCCCGATCTCTTGCCCCTGATATAGGAAAGGCAGACCTCTCTCACAGAAAATGATCGTTGCAAGTGCTGATAAGCTGTAAAATCCATAATCTTCTTCTGGGATAAACAGACTTGCCCCTCTTGGCTGATCATGGTTCTCAATGATATTCGCTTCAAACCCTGCCTTGGCAACAATCTCTTGATTATGAAAAGTTTCCTCTCTCCATTCATCAAATGGCTGTGGCCAGTCATAGTTCATATAATTTTTGCCTTTCCGATAGGCATGGCATGGTTCAAATGCAAAAATCGTAGAAAAATATCCATCTTCACCGATAAATTGTGGAAGAATATCTTCTTTTACAAACATAGCCTCCCCAACGGTCAGTGCATCATATGGTTCAAAACAACGATGCTTCATCTCCATCAAGAAATCTCCGATTCCTTCGACTTTTCCTGTGATCTTATATACATCTGCGAGTCCATCTGGACCGTCTGGTTTCAGATCACTCCATGTCAGATCTTTCTTTATATTCATGATCGCATCGATCCGAAAGCCCGAAAGTCCTTGGTCCATCCACCAACAGATCATCTCATAAATCTTCTCACGAACGGTCTCATTCTCCCAATTCAAATCTGGTTGTTCTTTTGCAAAAGAATGCAAATAAAACTTATTGTCATACCCTGGGATCTTCTCCCAGACACTACCTCCAAAATAAGATCTCCAGTTGGTCGGTGGCTGCCCATCTTTCCCGTCTTTGATATAAAAATATGATCCATATTCCCCTTCTGGATCTGCCATTGCCTTCTGGAACCATTCATGTTCACTGGAACAATGATTCACAACGAGATCCATCAGAATATACATATTTCTTTTCTTTGCTTCCTTGATCAATTGTTTCATCTCATCCATTGATCCAAACATCGGATCAATCGCATAATAATCGGAAATATCATAACCGTTATCCACCATCGGAGACTGATACATCGGAGATATCCACAAAATATCAACCCCTAGGTCTTTTAAATAATCTAACTTGCTGATAATTCCAGGAATGTCGCCGATTCCATCACCATTTGTATCCTTAAAACTCTTTGGGTAAATTTGATATGCAACTTTGTTATGCCACCATTTTTTATTCATCATAATTCTTCTAAACTCCCATTTGCGGTTTCTACTAACATCTTCATAGCTTCTACCGGATATCTGCCGTGAGCGGTTTCCCCCGTCAGCATCAATGCATTCGCTCCTTGATGAACTGCATGATAAATATCATTTACTTCAGCTCTTGTTGGATAAGGGTTTCGGATCATAGAGTCTAGCATCTGTGTAACTACCATGAAATTTTTGTTATGTTCTTTGCATACCTTTGCAATATATGCCTGCACTTTTGGAAGTTCGGATAATGGCATGACATTTCCTAAGTCTCCTCTTGCTATAACAATATAATCACAGTATGGAAGTAATTCTTCCAAATGCTCTACTCCTGTCATATTTTCTATTTTGGCAAAGATTCGAATATCTTCACTGTTGTTTTGTTTTAGTGCTTCTCTTAGTATGATCAGATCTTCTTTATTCCGTACAAATGGCAGCATAACATCAGTTACTTGATATTGTTTTGCCAAAGATAGATTCTTCAGATCAGCCTCAGTTAACGTCGGATTGTTGATATTACATCCTGGCAAAGCTATGCTTTTACGTGCCGTCAATACTCCTCCACAGACAATGCGGCATCTCCAGGATCGTGGTGATATTTTCCGTTCTGCGATCAGTTTTATTTTCCCGTCATCTAATAAAATTTCCTGATCTCTTCTGATATGCGGCATGATTTCTTCTGGTACTAAAATTCCACCATGCCCTATAACCACATGTGCTCCTGTTGAAAGGCCCATATCTCCTTCCAGATATCCAATTCGAAGTTCTGGTCCGATCAGATCGATCATTAATTTCTTCTCGCCATTTGTCTGCTTTGCTGCCTCAAAATAATGATAAATCCATGCATGGCTTCCTTCTAATGAACTATGTGATAAATTCAACCGGATCCCTGTCATTCCGGCATCAAACATCTTCTTTAAAATCGTTGGTTCGCAACAGGTTGGTCCCAAGGTTCCGTAATATTCCATTGTGCATCACTTCCTTTGTGGTTATTTTAACATTTTGAGGAGTGGTTTCCAATGGATTTGATGGAAAAATTCTAGTTCTTTTAAATCATATTTCCCTACATCCCATACACATCCAGATCAACCTTCCCATCAACAACCACAACTCCATCTTCTTCTAACAATTTCGCCTGATTTCCTTCTCCTCCAAACGCAAAGGCCCCTGCTAGTTCTCCCTTTGCATTGACGACTCGAAAACATGGTATATTCTCTGGATCTGGATTCTTATGCAGGGCATTTCCTACTGCTCGTGACATCTTTGGATTTCCTGCCATGGCTGCTACTTGTCCATAGGTTGCCACATGCCCTTTTGGAATTTGTTTGACTGCTTCGTAGATTCTTTTTGTCGGACTGTCCGTGATGATATCGTAGCTTTCTTTGATCATTTTTTTGATGTCTTTTTCTGGAATAGTCCCGTCTAAGATGATCGTATTCCAATATTTTTTATTCTGATGATATCCTGGGATGACGGCATCGTAGGCTTCTCTCCAGAATTCTCTCCATTCTGGATCTACTTTGATATTCAGATTGATATAACCATCTTTTTCATAGACCCATAAGAAAGCTTTTTTACTTCCTTTTACCCTTACTAATTCCCAATTAGGATCTTTGAATGGAGATTCTACATATGTGTACGGGAAAGTTAGACCGTAAGTGATTGCTTGTTGTCTTGTTTTCATACAAATCTCTCCTTTTATTTCAGATTCTATCACATTTTTTTAGTTTATTCGAGAATCTTAAATCATCTTCTTAAAAGTGAAATAGGATCTAAAATATTTTACATTCTATTTTAGATCCTGTTTAATTACTTTGAGTTATTTTATCACTTTAATTTAATCTCTGATAAATATCTTTCTCTGTATCTTCTGGATATTCTTTTACCATCTTATATATTGGTGAAATTACGATTTCATCTTCTACAAGATCATCGGCTATCTTTGTTATTGAATCTCCTTTTCTTGCTTTCTTTTGAACCAACATAATTAATTTTAATGCCTCTCCCTTTATAATTCCCTGTGTAATTCCCTTTTCAATTCCTCTTCCTTCTACAGCATCTAAGATTGTACACATTGTAATCGCTCCCTTCTTCTTTTTCTCTAAATTTAACTTCAAAAATCTTTCATCTTCAGCAAAAATCCTCATAAACTTCAGCATCTCATCTACATGTTTAATTGGTTTATGATTTTCAATGGTTTTATACCCTTTCCTTCTCTTCACAAAATAATCCGCAATAATTCCGAAATCACTTTGAAACATCTTAATCTGTTCTTCCGTCAGATATGCTATTTCAAATACATTCAGCTTATAATTATTCGCATATTTTTCTACATTACCCTTCTTTGCAAACGTGTCTCTAAGTTCTTTCGATGTATCCCAGTGCCCATTGCCGAAATATAAGATCAAAGTTACTACTTCACATAACTCTTTCTTATCTTCATCATCATTTAATTGTGATCGATAACTTGCTCCATCATATCCCATTATTCGAAATGACATTTGTTTATCTGTACTCGTCTGATTTTCTATCCCAAAGATCACTTTATGATCTTTTCCTTTTTTCCACACTTTCAGTATATCTCTTTCCTGCTCATGTAAGGTACTGTCTGCTGCTTTGTATTGCGATCTTACTTTTGTCTCTGATAGCTGCTTTGGACTTATGACCTGTTTTCCATCATAGATCAGCACATTGATAATATCTGCAAATACGTCTGGATAATCTTCTAATAATTTCTCTACTTTATCTTTCTGTCTCATACCTGCCTCCTTTGCCTGTAAACTAAAAAGGTCTGTGTGCGTTTAAATCTGCAGATCTGCATCGTTAATTTTAATCTAGACTCATCATATTTTTAGTTTACATTATTTTACAAATATTAGCAAGTATTTTCCAGTTTATTCCACATATTTTATTTATTTTTAGTATACTATAGTTATTTCATGTTTTCAATACTCATTTTGTTTAATCAAACCTCATGTAATCCTACTATCTTCAATCCATCTTCTCTACATCTTTCCTCCACGATCAACCTATGTTAAACTAATTATATAACAATTATTCAACGACATATTACATAAACCAAAAGGAATCCTAACACATGACTTTAGAAGAAGAATACCGTCTATCCTGCTATGAGGAACAGACAACGCTGGTCTATTCGGATGCTCTTGCGATCATGCGTAAGCTTTGTGATGTGTTAAAATCACTTCATGCTCTGACTCCACCGATCATTCATCGTGATCTGAAATTATCGAATATCATTTTGACCAGTGAAAATCTTGTCTATATCGTGGATTTCGATACTGCCAGATATTATGAATCTGGGCAAGAGCAGGACACGGAATTACTTGGAACGAAAGAATATGCCCCTCCAGAACAGTATGGATTTGGGCAGTCTGATGCCCGATCTGATATTTATGCATTGGGGATTATTTTTAACCGCTTATTGACAGGAGAATATCCAAAACATCAATTGGCTGATGACAGATATCGTTCCGTCATTTCAAAATGTATTCGATGGAATCCTGAGGAACGTTTCCAGACGGTTGAGGAACTTAAGACAGCTTTACACGATAATATTTCCTCTGATATTGGAAAACCTGGATTTACGCTTTCTTCGATACATTCTGATATTCCAGGATTTCGTACTGGAAAGCTGTGGAAAATGATCTTAGCATTCTTCGGGTATCTCTCTTTTCTTTACTGTAGTATGACTTCAGATTTCACAAATGCAAAAACCGGACTTCCTCTAACTGGGCTACAACTATGGCATGAACGTTTTTTTGTATTTCTGATGCTGCTCAGCCTTATTTTTTATAATTTTAACTACAAAAATATCCGAACCAGATCTTTTCTGGGTCATTCTCTCCCTTTTGTACTTCGAATTGTTCTACAGTGTCTGATTTCTTTGGGGATTTTGGTCATTCTTATGATCTTTATGCTGCTGATCGAAGAAATCATATGGTAGGTTCTTTATCGCTGGCAGTAAAAATTTACGCTGTCAGCGAAACATTTCTATATGAATATTTGCTACTCTTATTATTGTTCATATAGAAGGGAGGAATTAAATATGAAAACTTGGAAATTAGTTTCTGGAATCATCTCAATTGTACTTTTTGCTTTTGTTATGTTTCAGTCTTGTGCTGCTGGAATTTCAAATTCTTTAGCAGAAAATGGGGAAAGTGGCGGTTCTGCCGGATTGATCGTTGCGATCATTTTATTGGCTGGTGGAATTGTTTCTATTGCTACAAGAAATGGTTCAAAGGGCGGTAATATCGCACTGATCGTTTTATTTGCACTTGGTGCACTTTGCGGATTTACTATGGCAGGAAGTTATGCAGATTTAAATGTGTGGGCTGCCTGGTGTCTGATCTGTGCGGTATTTGCAGCAGTTTCCTTAAAGAAGGGGCAATGATCGTTTATTATAAGCACAAAGAGAGAAAGGATATTTACATATGCAGGATCAATTAACTGATCATTTAGATCAACAATTAAAATCTACTTCTTTGGAGAATTTTTCGAATTATCTTAAGAATCTTCAGCAGTTACCAAGCCTGCAGGATTTTTTCTCTGTTTATATTGCAAAGCATGACCTGAAAATTTCGCAGATCATCAAAAACAGTGGGATATCACAAAGCTATGCCCATGAAATCTTAAATGGAACGAAACCTCATCCTTCCAGAGATTATCTGCTTGCTTTGTGTCTTGGGGCTCACATGGATCTGAAAACGACGCAGCATGCTCTTCGGATTACTCAGTTAGGGGAACTTTATGCAAAGGTCCCAAGGGATGCAGCGATCATGATGCATATTAATAATGAAAAATGGAATCTCATTGATATTAATATCTTTCTGGAAGAACATGGTCTTAATGTGATTTCACTTTCAAAGAAAATTTCATAAATAATAGCAAAAAAATCAGCTGTAAAACTTTCTACAGCTGATTTTTTTTATATTTTCTTCGTTATATGATGTAAGTGTCAAAAGTATAAATTGCGTTTGTGCTTGCACAAATAAGCAATTTATACTTATTGACACTCTCATCATTATATGAAATTATCTTTTTTCAACACCTAAAGTAACTTTCTCACCATTGATGTTCCATTCTTTTTCATATCCAGCAACTTCTCCGGCTTTCACTTCATCCGCTAAAACGTCTCCAGCAATCGCTGCTTCGTTTCTTCCGATGATGTCTGCGGCTTTGTCTGATCCTTTGTAAGAGAATGTGATATGATCTGTTACTTCGAATCCTGCTTCTTTTCTCATAGACTGGATCTTGCTGACTACTTCACGGACGAATCCTTCTTCTAACAGTTCTTCGGATAAGTTTGTATCAAGTACAACTGTCACTCCGTTGTCTGCTTCTGTTACGAATCCTTCCTGTTTTACCATTTCGATCAACAGATCTTCTTCTGCTAATTCTACTGGTGTTCCATCAACTTCAAATGTTAATACTCCCTTAGAGTCTAACTGAGCTTTCGCTTCATTTCCATCAACTGCTGCTAAGTAGTTTCTGATTCCTCCAACTAATTTACCGTATTTTGGTCCTACAGTCTTTAACTGTGGTTTGAAGTTGTATGTTGTGAAGTTTGATACGTCATCTGTAAATGTGATGTTCTTTACATTTAACTCGTCTAAGATGATCGCTTCGTCATAATCTGGCAGAGATGCTTCTGCTTTTACATACATCTGTCCGATTGGCTGACGGTTCTTGATTGCTGCTCCATTACGGCATGCACGTCCTAATACGACGATCTTTAATACGAGATCCATATCTGCTTCTAATTTCTCATCGACCTGTTCTGCATTGTATACAGGGAAGTCGCATAAGTGGATACTTTCTTTTGCAGATGCATCAACACTTCTTACGATGTTCTGGTAAATCTCTTCTGTCATGAATGGGATCATTGGAGCTGCTGCTTTACATACAGTAACTAATGCTGTGTATAAAGTCATATATGCATTTACCTTATCCTGTTCCATTCCTTTTGCCCAGAAACGTTCACGGCTTCTTCTTACATACCAGTTACTCATCTCATCTACGAATTCCTGGAGTGCTCTTGCTGCTTCCGGGATCTTGTAGTTTGCCAGATCATTGTCTACAGCCTGAACAGTTGTGTTTAATCTGCTGAGCAGCCATTTGTCCATTACAGGAAGCTGGTCATAGTTCAGTTCATATTTGGTCGGGTCGAAGTTGTCGATGTCTGCATATAATACGAAGAATGCGTAAGTATTCCACAGTGTGCTCATGAATTTACGCTGTCCTTCCACAACTGCCTTGCCATGGAAACGGTTCGGAAGCCATGGAGCACTGTTGATGTAGAAGTACCATCTGATGGCATCTGCGCCGTATTTGTTCAGTGCATCGAATGGATCAACTGCATTTCCTTTGGACTTACTCATCTTCTGTCCGTTCTCATCCTGAACATGTCCCAGAACGATTACGTTCTTGTATGGTGCTTTGTTGAAGAGCAGTGTGGATTCTGCAAGGAGTGAGTAGAACCATCCACGGGTCTGGTCTACTGCCTCGGAGATAAAGTTTGCAGGGAACTGCTGCTCAAATAATTCTTTGTTTTCAAATGGATAATGATGCTGTGCAAAAGGCATTGCTCCTGAGTCGAACCAGCAGTCAATAACCTCCGGTACACGATGCATTTCTCCACCGCACTCCGGACACTTCAGTGTGATCTCATCGATGTATGGGCGGTGAAGCTCTACTGTCTTGGCTCTCTCATCACCGCTCATCTCGAATAACTCCTGACGGCTTCCGATGGAATGCATATGTCCGCATTCACACTGCCAGATGTTCAGTGGTGTTCCCCAGTAACGGTTACGGCTGATACCCCAGTCCTGAACGTTTTCAAGCCAGTCGCCGAAACGTCCTTTACCGATGCTCTCAGGGATCCAGTTGATTGTATTGTTATTTCTGATCAGGTCATCCTTAACTGCTGTCATCTTGATGAACCAGGATTCTCTTGCATAGTAGATCAGTGGTGTGTCACATCTCCAGCAGTGTGGATAATCATGCTCGAATTTCGGAGCATCGAAGAGCTTGCCTTCTTTGTCCAGATCTGTGAGGACCATTGGGTCTGCTTTCTTTACGAAAACGCCTGCGTATGGTGTTTCTTTTGTCAGGTTACCCTGTCCGTCTACAAACTGTACGAATGGAAGTTCATAGTTACGTCCGATTCTGCTGTCGTCTTCACCGAATGCAGGTGCGATATGAACGATACCTGTACCATCACTCATAGTAACGTAGTTATCACAGGTTACGAAATGAGCTTTCTTTTTCTGTTTTGCTGCTGCCTCTCCTGCACATGCGAACAGCGGCTCATATGCTTTGTATTCCAGGTCTGTTCCTTTGTAATTCTCCAGTACATTGTAAGCATCTTCGCCGAGCACCTTGTCAGCCAGAGCCTGTGCCAGGTAGTAAACGGTTCCGTCTTCCACTTTTACCTTCACATAGGTTTCATCCGGCTTCCGAAACGTCATATGTTCATACAATTCCGCTTTCGTAAAATCATACAGTGACTCCACATGATTCAGCAGTTGTTCCACAACCTGACAGGTTCCTTTTACATCCTTCTGCGCACATACGATTTCAAGCATTGGCGAGCATTGCTGATAAATCCCCATCTCAAACGCGCATGCGATCTCCCCTTGTTTCTTTGCATAATAACGCGCCTTTTCATAATCCATCTTCTCGAGTGCCATTCCGACCATATATGCCAAAGCTAACGATGATCGATTATATTCGGTAAAAATAACCTCCTCGAAGAGTTTGTAAGCGTTCTCCGCTTCTCCCTGTTCCATATGCCATCTGCCACGATTGAGTTTCTTTACCGGGTCGTAATCCGAAAAATACGCCAGATATTCTTCCGCTTTGGCATAGTCTTTCTTTCGCATCGAGAAGCCAAACAATGCGTCCGCCGCTTTGTTCCTGATATCCTCATCTTCATCCTCAAGCACCTGTTCATACCACGTGTAAATCTGCGGTTCATACAGCTCACCATCCGTCTTGTCATCAACGATCAGTCTTGCCTCCAGCACAATTGCGACATTCCAGATCAGCTTATTACAGCTTGGATACTCTTTGATCTTACGCTCCGCCCATTCATAAACCGTAGCAAAATCTTCCGTTGCAAACATATCATTGATCTTCTGAACTATCGCATTGATCTCATCGTCCGTTAATCGCTCCCGATAAGATAAAAGCGTATCAACCGATATATGGAAAAGCCTTGCGATCGGAGCCAGCAACGCTATATCCGGATTAGTGATTCCGTTCTCCCATTTGCTGACCGCCGGAGTTGTCACACCTAATCGTTTTGCCATCTCCTCCTGTGTCAATCCTGACGCTTTCCTGTATTTTCGAATGGATTCTGCTATGTTCATATTTATGCCTCCCAACTTCTTATAATGAAATCATAGCAATAAATCGCGTCCTGCACAATTGAATTGTTGTTAAACCAAAAGGCATTTTTCTTTCCTGCAAGTCAATATTCTTTCATTAACCCTGCTTGCCGTCCGCCTGACGGATCATATCTTCCACAACGATATCAAAGATTTCTCCAACAGAATTGCAATACTCCAGTATCTTCCACGGCTCATTCGTATGGAAATGAATCTTCACCAGATCTTCATCACCTGCTGCGATCAGACTGTTACCTTCAAAATGTTCTGTAATATAATCTGCATCCAGATCTTCGTCTCTTCTCTCGATCAGTAACTGTGTATCGTAACGATATGCGAACTGATCATCTTCTGCATCAATTGATTGAACTCCCATCTTTCTTATCCTCCGTTATCATTCCAAAATTCTTTACATCGGTGTTCCTACTTCGATCAGATTGCCATCCGGATCATAGAAACGGACCACCTTCTGCCCCCAGCTGTGTGTCATCAGCCGGTTGACATACCTAACATTAGGATACAACTTTTCAAGCTTTCTGGCAAATGCTTCGATATCCGGTTCTTCGAAATATAACTCACTGGCATGATTTTCCGGAATAATATCCTTATTCAGAACTTCTTTCCATATCTTTTCGTCCTGAAGTACCAGGCCTTCCGTTAATATCACATTGCCGTCATTGTCAAGAATTGTATTCAGTCCGAACAGGT
>OGPT01002693.1_pt1 | contig 13861 bp, 11 predicted proteins | sample 1552951 | NCBI WGS metagenome assembly OGPT01 (sample SAMEA2580224, study PRJEB22360) | human gut metagenome | biome: human gut; feature: human-associated habitat; material: faeces | place: Denmark | collected 2008/2010
AATAATTATATCTCTTTGCAATATTACTTTTTAATTATTGAATATATTAGCTTAAATATAATTAATTAGTAATTATATTTAAAAGTTATATTATTAATCTAAATTGTTTGGTACTAATACATCTGTATTATCTACTTTTAAAGCAAAATAAGGTTGTTCTTTGTTTTCTTCTTTTAAATATAATATAAAATCACTATCAAATATCATTTTTCTTGCATTTTCTGTTAACGCTTTTGTTGTAGCATCAATTACTGCTTCACTTTTTACACTTCCACCTACATTATTTAATTCAAAGTCTATGGTTTGTAATGCTTGTTTTATATAATATTTACTATTTTTAATTTCTTTTCCACATAATTCATCATAGTTAATTTCATCATCAACTTTTATAAAAGGTATCCTTAGCATATCATCTTTTTCAAATGTTGTTTTTCCTGAATAGTTACTCTGTTGCTTTTTTATTTCTTGATAATTTTCTTCAAATGTTTTGTTTTCTCCTGTTGTTTTATATAAAATAACCTCTTCTCCTTCTTTTGTTTTCAATTTAATAGCAAAATCATCTTCAGAATTATAAAACAATACCTCTACATTTTTACTTGCAATAGGATTATTACTGCTATCTACTCCAAAACATTTTACTCTAGTTTCTGAATTATTAAATTTCAAACTTCCCATTGCTGTTGAAAATGGTTCTAAAAAATTAAATTCTTTTTTCAACATCGCATACAATACATATCCATTTGAATCATTCCAATCAATTCTATCTATTAAATTACTGTCTTCATTAAATTTTTGTTTTATTCCATTTTGAATTTTATTTTTTAAATCTTCACCATTTGCCTGTCCTTGTATCTTAAAATATGAATTTTCTGATAATTGATCAGCTGTAAAACTTTGTTTGTTTAATTCATTTGCGAGTTCTGATTCTCCATCTTCAAATTCAACTTTTCCTTTTATAACATCATTCATAAAATCATTCCATACTAAATTAAAAGTACCTACCCACACCTTGTTACTATCTATTGTCGATAATTTACTTGTATAGGTCGGTGTTATTTGTGCTTTTCCTGTAAAACCTTCAATAATTTTCATTGTAGCATATACTCCCCCTGCAAGTAAAACACTTATACATAACATTATTATAATTACTTTTGAAACCTTATTCATTTCATCAAATCCTTTCCTTATTAAAATTTTTCGTATTTCTTTTTTTCCTCTATGGATAAGATTTTTTACATTTTGAATTGACTCACCAAGTATTTGTGCTGTTTCTTCATATGTTAATTCTTCGATTTTGACTAAATACATTGCATTTTTGTATCTATCATCTAACATATCTATTGCAGTAATTATTGCTTGTCTTTTTTCATTCTTTGTTACAATGTCTGCTACATCTTGTCCTACTTGTTCTGCTCCATTTAAGATGTATTCTTCATTTATTTCTGTGTTTTAGTATTAACAATCTATCAGTTTTATTTCCGACAGGTAGAGCCTTGTAATATAGTTGACCACTCCCAGTTTCTGCGCTACTTTTCCGTAGCGGGTGTAGAACGCTTCGGTGGTGGGATGGTTGCAGTTCAGGTGTCCGTCTATGGCTTCGAGCACTTCGAGCAGGGAGATTTCGCATAGCGGTCGGCACAGCTTGTAGGAACAGGTGGTGTATGTATCGGCGCCGGCATCTTCGGTTGCTTTTTCTGTTGCCTTTTCGGTTGCCTTTTCCTTGCGGCATATCATTCCTTTCTGTTCGAGGCGTGTGTATATGTATCGCAACTCTTCGGGAGAGGTGCAGTGGCCTATCGCTTCATGCGGTTCGTGCATGGCGATGTCGTGCAACAACGTTATTGCTATTTGAGTCAGAGGGGATAGCATATTCTTTTATTTTTTGTTTTTTCCTGTAATCAGCCAAACGAGTGATATTTTCAGTTTTGTGGGGCCCAGCCAGGTGTACTCGCCGTTTTCCTGCCAGAGCAGGGTCTGATGGTTGTCTCGGGAGTGGTAGTGGCGATAGTCGGTTCGGAGCATTCCGATGCCGATGTTGTATTCCAGTCGGAGATTGCGGGCGATGCTGTGGGCGTAGCCGTAGCTCACTCCGGCGGCAATGAAGAATTCTCCCTGATAGCCGTTCTTGTCCCATTGCAGGTCGTATTTTCCACCGCCTGCGTAGAGGCCGAGGAAGTGTCCGGTGAGTACGTCTCTTCCGCTTCTTCTGCCCGGCCAGTAACGGACTTCCAGTCCGCCCATGAGTACCTGCAAACAGTATCTGTCATCGTTTATCAGCCACCAGGGGAACATGTATTCTCCGTTGAGCGACCAGCGTTTGCCTATGGGGACTTCCACTTCGATGTTGGGCATGAGCGCCGCATCAAAGAGGAGATTGGTTTTTACCGCGAAGAGGGGGCGACGGCGTGATTTGCCGGGTGCTATTGCGTTGGCGCTACCTTTTGTTGGGGTATTGCCTGTTACTTTCGTACTACCGATGATTTCTGTGTTGTCCGTTACTTCTGTACCGTCCGGGTTTGTGTCATTGCCTTTCGCAACCCTTACACCGTTTACAGTTTCTGTACCGTTTGCATTTGTAGTATTGTCTTTCGCAACTCTTACACCGTTGATAATTTCTGTACCGTTAGCGTTTGTATCATTACTTTTCTCAACTCTTACACCGTTGGTAACTTCTGTACCGTTAGCGTTTGTATCATTGCCTTTCGCAACTCTTACGCCGTTTATAACTTCTGTACCGTTAGCGTTTGCAACATTGCCTTCTGTAACCCTTACACCGTTTACAGTTTCTGTACTGTTTGCATTTGTAGTATTGCCTTTCTCAACTCTTACACCGTTTATAACTTCTGTACCGTTAGCGTTTGTAACATTGCCTTTCGCAACTCTCACACCGTTTACGACTTCCGTATCATCTGTAATCTCTGCTCCGTCTGCCTTTTGGTACTCTTTCCCGTTATTACCCTGAGCATCTGCTACAAGCCTGCTACCTTGCTGTACATACCTTAGCGGCCGCATATAGACAGTACATATAGATGCGTTTCTCAATGCAGGCAGAATCCATTGGTTTATATGCCGATACGGAATACCTACATTCAGCTTCTTCAAGAGGGCTTCTTTCCGGCTTTCACTGGTATTCAACGCCAATATCTGCAATATTTCGTCCCGGCAGGGCAGGAGCGTGTCGTTCAGTGCGACATCACGCAGGGCGTCCCAGCTCTCCGCCTGCGCAGAGGTACGGATACGGTACTGGTTCAGTCCGGGGTATTTCCAGACCAGATACCCTTTGACGGCCTGTGCACGTTGCAGGGCGAGACGTCGGTTGTAGGTGACGTTTCCTTCGGGTGAGGAAAAGGCTTGTATGCACACGGAGTCTATCCGGGATACACACAGGCTGTCTGCGAAGATTTCGTGCATGGCGGCAAGTACCCGGTGGTTGTCACGATAGCCGTAGTCGACCAGCGAGCGGTCGAAGCGGAAATGCAGTACGAGTTCTGTCTTTTGTTCGGTGTCGGCGCTGAAGACCTCTTTTTTTGTCTCTCGCGCTTCCTGTGAATATATCGGAAAAGGCAGCACCTGCATAAACCCAATGATTAACAAAGGTTTCAGGTTCATAAATGTTATTTGTTTGTTTGCTTGTTTATTTGCTTTTCAGGGCAAATTGTTTATTAAACGTACGTCTGAAAAACACCTTTTCGGGGCTCTCTTTCAGCCCCGCCCTTTATACTTATTCCTTTGTCAGGGCACTATTTTTATTTCGGATGTAAGCGTCTGTTCCACAACATATTGAAAAATTATTTTGCTGTCATCCGAAATTAATATTATCAAAATAATTTGGTATTATGAAAAGTATGCGTATCTTTGTGTTTATCAAACGTACGTTTAAAAAACACCCCTGTTTTTGTTGAATTTTCGTTACAACACTCACCGCCGTTATTTCTCTGTTCTTTACAACTTTTCCCTGATGATACAGGTTTCATATATATAGTACATGCGCGTGTGCGCACGCACGGGCGTATTCTTTCTTTTTTTTCGGTTAAAAATCGCCGATTCCTCAGAGAGGGGGATATACCCTCCTGCCTTTCTTCACGGTGTCGGCGATTTTTTTATTCTCAACAAGTTTCCGGCGATTGTTTTGCCCGCGTTTAATAAATGTTTAAATTTGCCTGTTAATATTAATTGAAGCCTTTAAATGTTAAACGAAAAAAGAGAAAAGAGTATGAAAAGTGCTATTTTAAAAAAGCGGAGTTTGTAGATTGCGACCGTTATGTGTTTGTTTCGAAGGATGAAAACCTCGATGTATCCCGCATCGTTGCGGGGATTGACCTGATGCTTGACGGCAAGGTGCACGTGGATACGGGCAAACAGCTTCTGTTCGAGGCCGTTGCCTGCCAGATACACGGCCATCAGACGGCGGGATGTCCTGATTTAAGTATAAGCCGCGAGGTGAGGTGCTGGGCTCATATTCTGCACGCGTTCTGCTTTGTGGAGAAAGACCGCGACCGCAGTTCGGAGATGAAGGAGCAGTCCATCGAAACGGCGCTGTACAATACCCTTGCCCGTCTTTTCCCGAAAGAGGAGCGGGGCGCGTCCGATGAGCGTCCGAAATAAGTGAAGCGGATAGTCCTTTCCTGTGGAGAGGACTATTTTCGTATCCGGGAGCGTACGCTTATCTTTGTTCCCGCCGATAGGGCAAACTAAAACAAACATTGATGAAAGACCTCATGATTACCGCTTACAGCGGCTTCTCCACCGTTTCCGGCGAAACGAACCTGACTACCGTGATAACCAACATCCGCAACGGCGCCTACTTCCATACGGTTCGGAAAGTGGAGCAGCAGTTGCGTCTGGGCGACCTCTCCAAAGCGAACGCCATCAAGAAGCAGCTCCCTTTTTTTACGCTCACGGGAAACTACTCCGCCTTGCGGCAGCCTTACAGCCTGCTTCGCTACAACTCCGTCATCACCGTGGACGTGGACGAGCTGGCGGACGACCGTGTGGATGCCGTTCGCCATTTGCTTGAGGCCGACGCCGACGTTGTGGCGTGCTTCCTCACGCCCAAGCGGCACGGCTTCAAAATCTTCCTCTACCTGCGTACGGCGTATGCCCGCCGTCTGCGCAAGATGACCTTCTCCGTGCCTTTCATCACGTACGCGGAGCTCGAGAACCATCATGCGCTGATGTACGAGGCCGCCCGCCTGTACGTGGAGCGTCTCATCGGACTTCCGGTGGACGTGAGCGGTAAGGATATCGGTAGGGGCTTCTTCGCTTCGTTCGATGCTCAGGCGTATCTGAATACGGCTCTGCTGGGGGAGATTGAGGAAGTGACGACCCGGGTGCTCGTGCCCGGGAAGACGGAGAGGAAGAAGAAAGGGGCGGGGGATAAGTCGGCGGAAGACGGGCTGCCGGGGAAACTGCCGGGTGAAAGGACAGGCGGTGCGCTGCCGGGTGAGAGGACGGGTAACGGGCTGCCGGACGAAACGGCGGATAACGGAACATTGCAGGGCAAGAAGAGTGACAGGCCGCGGCGTGACGACGCTTCCGCCCTGTCTGCCGAAATAGCCCCCTGGCATCTCATGGAGTATAAAAAGGCGCTCAACACCACCCGCCGTTCCGAGGTTTTCCGTAAGGGCAACCGTGACAATTTCCTCTTCATACTGGGCAACCGCTGCTTCCGCAAGGACATCCCCCGGGAAGTTGCCGTGCTCCTTGCCGAACGCGACTTCCGGCAGGACGACCTGGACGTTGCGGGAGCTATCGGCAACGCCTACCTGTACGTGAGCAAGACCTGTGCGGCCGAGAAAGCGAAAGAGGACAAGGTTCCCGTCGTCAGCCGCGTCATGGATTTCCTTTCGCTTCGCTACCGCTTCCGCCGCAATACGGTGCTGGATCGTCTGGAGTTCTGCGAGCAGGACGGTGCGTGCGGGACGGACTCCCTTGCCGCTTCTCCCGTTTTCAGCCCCCTGCGGAGCAAGGATTTGAACTCCATCTACGTAAGCCTGCTGACAGACGGCATCAACTGCTCCCTGAACACGTTGAAGGCCATTGTCGACTCCGACTACGCCACGACGTTCAATCCCTTTGAGGATTATCTGCTCAATCTTCCCCCGTGGGACGGCGTAACGGACTACATCGGCGAGCTGGCCGATACCGTACGGACGGAAGACGGGAAGTTCTGGCGCGAGAGTTTCCGCCGCTGGCTGGTGGGCTCGGTGGCCTGCGCGCTGTACGAGAAGAAGGTGAACCAGCTCGTACTGATACTTTTCGGCGGTCAGGGCAAGGGCAAGAGCACGTGGATAAGCCGTCTGCTTCCGCCCCAGTGGCGCGAGTACTACCACACGGGCATGATATGTCCGGACAGCAAGGACGACATGCTGCTGCTTTCCACCCGCTATCTCATCAACATGGAAGAGTTTCAGGGTGTGAAGGCGGCCGACCTTGCGGGGCTGAAGCGTATCATCACGCAGGAGAGCGTGACGCAGCGCAAGGTGTACGATACGCAGGCTTTCTGTTTCGCGCGGCATGCCTCGTTCATCGCGAGTACCAACAAGCGCCAGTGTTTGCAGGACATCGACGGCAACCGGCGTTTCCTGCCCTCATCGGTACTTTCGGTGGATTATCGTCGCCCCGTGAATTATCAGGGGGTGTATTCGCAGGCTATGTCGCTGCTGGGCAGCGGATTCCGGTATTGGTACGAGGGCGACGAGATAGACGGGCTGAACACTCATAACGAGCGTCACCGGATGAAGGACCCGGTGGAAGAGAACCTGTTCGTCTTTTTCCGCCGTCCTCTGGCTGAGGATTTGTCTGTTCAGTGGATGCCCGCTTCCGCCATCCTTACCCATCTTACGATTTACGGTAAGGTGCAGGTGAACCGGCAGACGCAGCAGGAGCTGGTGCAGGCGCTCGAGAAGTATGGTTTTGCGACGCGTACGAACGGTCAGGGCAGTACGGAGTATGAGGTGGTGAAGTTCCAGTCGGACGAGGTGGAGCGCAACTTCCGGCAATAGGATGTATATCAAAAAAAGTTCTGCCTATGTTGCAACTTACGTTTGATGTACGGCAAACGGGATTGGCGACATAGGCAAAATATTATTCTTTTCCGTAGGGAGAGGATGGTTCACAGACTTCGAGAGGACAGGATTTTCTTCAATCTGATACCGGGCTTTAACGTCGTATCGTATAATCATTACCGCAGTGAGTCAAAAAGCTCTTCCATTTGTTCCTCACTGATGTATTCTCCTGCATCAAACCGCTTTTCAGAAGCTTGCAGGTGTTGCTTTACCTCACTGAAATTCATCCGGCAGGGTGCATTATGTCCCGTACCTTTCAATATGATTTCTTTTATATCGTCCAGCACTTCTTTGTTGTCAATGCTCAATACTTCCCTTGCCAATTCTGCCTTATAAGCTTCTAATTCTAAGGTATTCATAATTACTTTGTTTTGTACACTGACAAAGATAGGTAAAAAACTCGGTATATGTTTGATGTCGGTGGTATTGTTTTTTACGGCTCTCCCAGCGTCTCTACAATCAGCCTCACCTGCCGCCTCGTATAGCGGTGGTCTCCCCTTGCTTCTCCCGACCTGTACATGGCCTCGTACAGTTCGGGATTTCTTTGTATCCAATACCTCATCTTGCGCATGGCGGGCACAAGCGGCATATCGGGATTATATAAGTGCGCCAACTCCGATTTTCTGTAAGAACGGATAATGAAAGGTTCTTCAATGCAATGATTCTCCATCTCTTTGTTATGATTTTAAACGTTTTATGATTACTGTTTTTTTGTTTGAGCCATCTCTCGGATATACCTCAAATATACGGAAAAAATACGGACTACGGAAGCGAACCGCACATTATAATCACTTGAAATCCAACTATCGACATACATATACCGCCGCACCCATGTACGACAAAACAGCGGTGCGTACTTCCGTATCTTTGTCCTACGGAACAAGAGAGGGTATGGTTAACCGCCAATTGCGCACCCCGGCTCAGTCTCCCTATTTTTTAATTTTTAATTCTTAATTCTTAATTCTCAATTTACTATGGCAGTACCATTTAAGAAAGTGGGTTATCGGAAAGACCCGAAGAATAAAAATTCTGAGATAGTGTTTCATCCCCGCCTCGTTACGATGGGTCAGACAATGACGCTGGAGAGTATCGCGTACGAGATGAAAGAGAAAAGTTCCCTTTCTTACGGGGATATCAAGAGTGTGCTGACGAACTTCGTGGAAGCGATGCGGACGGCGTTGTATAACGGTCATTCGGTGAATATTCAGGAGTTCGGCGTGTTCAGCCTTTCGGCGCACTCGGCGGGAGTGGCGGATGTAAAGGATTGTACATCCAAGAATATCAGGACGGTGAAGATAAACTTTCGAGCTTCGAGCAGTGTGAAACCGAATCTGACGTCTACGCGTGCAGGGGAGAAGATTGAATTTCTCGATGTACAGGCGGCCATGGACGGAGAGACAGGCGGCGGTGGCAACGGCGGCGGAAACGACGGAGAAGAAGAAAATCCGTTGGGCTAAGAACCCGCCGGACTGAAACAGGGTAAAAGACAGGGCGGAACGGATTTCAAGCCTTATCCCGTTATTGAAAGGCCGTCTGCCCGCCCGTACCCTATTTCCTGATAACATTTCAATCAATTTTCATTATTATAAATAACCCATAAGTAAATATTGAAAACCAGTTTATATCAAGATAGTATAAGCCGATTATGCGTATTTACTTAACTTAACCCCAATTATTATGTCAACAAAATCAACCTGGTGGGACAAGCTCCTCAAAATCGTAATCGCAGTAGCATCGGCCGTTCTCGGCGCATTGGGCGCGCACGCAATGCCCATGTAGCCAAGTCATAACTCATAACTTATAACTCATAACTCAAAATGAGATTCATCAACCTCATCGTCATTCACTGTTCCGCCACCCGCTGCGACCGCAGCTATACGGAACACGACCTGACAACAGACCACCTGCGCCGGGGCTTTTCCGGCGCAGGTTATCATTTTTACATCCGTAAGAACGGTGATATAAAGACGCTCCGGCCTTTGGAACGTCCCGGCGCGCATGCCAGAGGCTACAACGCCCACAGCATCGGCATCTGCTACGAGGGCGGGCTCAATCATTACGGAATACCCGAAGACACCCGTACCGAATGGCAACGTCATTCGCTCCGCGTACTCGTAAGGACTTTACTGCTGGACTACCCCGACGCCCGGGTGGCCGGACACCGCGACTTGAGCCCCGACCTGAACGGCAACGGCGAAGTGGAACCCATGGAGTGGACGAAGCAATGCCCGTGCTTTGAGGTGAAAAAGGAGAAATGGTGAAAAAAGAAAACATAAAAAAAGAAAGCGCTATCAAAGTAAATGATAACGCTTTCTCGCTATAAGACAACCGGCAGAATAATTACCATGCCCAATCGTCCAAATTCATATCGCTTTCTACCGTGTTTTCCAAATCATCCGGCAGATTACAGAAGAAATCTATTCCTGTTTTCTCTTCCAAATCGTCGATGCTGACAGCACGGGCTTTCACTTCGTCCGCAGTAGGAGCCTTACTGTATTCCTTATGTTCCGCCAAGAAACCGATGGCATGATATACACCGTCCGTTTCGGATAAAACAGCCATAAAGTAATATTTCGGACAAGCCAGTCCATGTATGGTAAAACCATTTTCGTCGGTAGTAGGTATTATTTGATCACCGCCTTTCTTCGTACCTGTATAATTTACAAGAAGCTCGTTCAACGCGCCGCCTTTGACCACATACAATTTACTGTAAGTAGTGGTGACACCCCTCTCGGCTCCGCCCCATTTGCGTACTTGCTCCTCGAACTCAGCCCAATAAGGACTATTGAAAGAGTGTATCATCGGCGACATATTACTGAAATAGAATGTCTGGTCGTTGGCTTCCTGAGTGAAAAGACGGTCGGCAGAACCGCAGATATGCCCGCGGTCAAAGCCGTCGCTCTTGTGGTGCGCATCGGTAACCTGCATCGCTTCGGGAAGAAGAGGGTCGACGATAAACTTATCCTTACGTCCCACACCGTCACCGGCAACACGTGTTGTCGCATCAAAAGAGAATGCCACCCATGAGGAATGTTTCTTCGTGTCGTCCCACTCCAAAGCGTAGTTCAGCATCTCCGTACCGTTCACTTTCAGCGAATGCGCTACAAAAACATTGGCTTCGTTCAGGCGGGGAATCTCAAGATTGAGCGAATAGCCGCTTTCGTCCTTTACGTTGGCATTGGCATTAGGTCTTACATCCTGCTCTACCGCATACTCTATCGTAACGTTGTTACCGTCGATACCGCATATACGGAATTTAACGTATTGGTCTGCCGCCAACGTCGCGGTACGCGCCCAGTAAGCGGCACCGTCTATCACGGGAACTTCCGTCTGCCAGGCATCATCAGCCGGACGTGTTTTCATTTCGTCCAGACGGGTGGAAGAACTTTTCACAAAAGTGTATTGCTTGCCGTAGAATGCCTTGTCCTGAATATAGAACGGAGTCTGAAAACCTTCCGGTTCGAATACCGTAAATCCGCTCTGAGGATTCTCATAACCTTTCAGTACAAGCGTAGCGGCACCTTCCTGCGTTGTTTCAATATAACCGTTATAGGGGGCGTCGGAGCTTTCGCATGCAACCATTCCCAGCATCAACAGCCACAACCCTAAGATATTGCTAAGTTTTTTCATTGTTCTTTTTTTACTTTATTGGATGTTGTTGTTTGATAAACGGCGCTTTAGCGGGGTAAAACCCCGCCCAAACGCATTATTTACCTATTCGGCCGGAGTTTCGGCATCACCGCCTTCTTCTCCTTCGCTTTCTCCTTCTACCTTTTCACGAACTACCACATTCTTTACTTCCCAAGTAGGCGCAACCTCATTGGTGCTGGCATATTTGAAAGCGATGGTAACTTGCTGTCCGTTGTAAGCGCTCAGGTCTATTTTGTTGCTTACGAATGTCCAGTCGGTAGCATCCGACCAGTTCTCGACTGTCAAAGCCGTCCATGTGGCGGTCTTCACATCACCCGAATAGTCTACGGATACCATCACGTTCAGATGGTCGGCCGGATTCTCGGCACGGAAACGACAGGCGTGCTCAAACAACAGTTCAGGCTCTTTCGACTTCTTAAAGTTCATAACAGGCGATACAAGCCAACTCTCCGCCTGATGATTACCGGTAGCTTTGATGTAAGCGGACGCTTTCATATAACCGTATGAGTCTTGTTTCCATACCCAGCTCACTCCATCCATAAATACGTCCTGAATAGTGAAACTGCCCAAGTCTTTCTTGAATGTTTCGTTTACGTACATGCTTGCCTCGGCACTGATGCCTTCGGCATCTTGCGTAAAGGTAGTAGTAACCAGCCTGCTGGAAGTCGTTTCTATCCAATTTTCTCCTAAAGTATACTCTGCAACCACAGGCGTATTCGCCTTCTCATTGTAAATTACCGCAACTACCGATTCTGCCGCCGCATACGGATACTTCTGCTTCAAGTAAGCAGGCAGTACCGTTTCAGGCTCTTCAATCATATCCGTACCCAATGATTCGTAAACGCCCGGCTCTACTACGGCCACCTTGGCTTCTTCAGTCGTATATTCTTTCCATGCATTGTTATCGCCGTCGTACACATACAAAGCGGAAGTGGTAGGAGAAACGGAAGAAGCACGGGTAGAGGCAAGAGAACGAAGACCTGCAACGGCAGCGGCTTCTTTAATAGAAACCAACATTACCTGAATATATCCGCCTTTATTTGCCCCTAACAAATAACCATTCATGACAACTTTCTTCCCATTCAGGCTTGCCGCAACATCGGAATCATCAACATAAGATAACGAGAGGTCTTTTTCAACCCCTTCCACTGCCAGATTGTAAAAATTATATCCCTGTCCACTGTCTTTAATTGTCAACGTACCTTCAACAGAAACATAGGCAAAGCGCGGCGCGGCAGCATAAGCATTCAACTCTGCGGCACTCAGCACTTGCGGAACCATATCGTTCGGAATGGTACTGCCTTCAGATATACTTGTTACCGCAAGTCCGGTACTCGTAAATTGAATCAGACCATTTCTGGCTTCCGTTGTACCAACCACTTGTACCATGTCTCCCACTTTCTCGTCAGGCAAGGCATTCTTGTATACCAAAATATCACCTGTTCCATCCGTCATTACAAACCCTTTCGTATGAACGGCGGTAACCAGTCCTTTCACTGTGTAATTCCCTATCGGAGAGTATGCTATCAGCCCTATCGGAGTAACTTGGTTAGCTGTGCCTTTCACAACAATCGAAGTAGCGAATGTATTGATATATTTGGCTGAACTGCCACTGACTCCAGCAAGATAACCGGTTACGACAACTGTTTGATTAATCCAGGAATCATCTACCAACAACGCATCGGTAATAGAGCCTTGAACTGAATTGCCACCATCTAAAACAATATTTATATTATTTTGGGTTTGCTTTAAAGTTCCCTCATAAGTGACGTATTGTATAGCAGGAACAGCAGCATTTGCATAAGTCACCAAATCAGCAGTCTCCATTGTTTGCGGATCAGGATACGTAAATGCTTCCTTGCGTTCAAGAACTTTGAAAACAGATTTCGAACTAAAGCGGTTCATGCCCTGCTTTGCCAGCTCTACCTTACCAGATACTTCTACCACATCGCCAACGGAACACGTTACAAGCTTTCCTTGATAAACACGAATAAGCCCCGTTTCATCCTTAAGTATAAAGCTTTTAGCATTAACCGCCACTACTTCACCCTTAGAAGTATATTCTCCTTCTGATGTAAGTTTTAACAAATCAGCAACACTTGTGTAAGAGGGCGCAGGTTCATCACCGCCATCACCCCCACCACCGATACTGGGCTCTGTTTGAGAATAAGCATAATTCACGACTTTCATATCTCCTGCCGCCGGATTATTGACAGCAGCTTTCAGCAAACCCGGAATCTTAGATACAGTGGAAGGAGAAAGGAAAGAAGCTTTCACTTTATCGCCCCATACTGTTTTATAGTCATCTTCCGTCAAGTCATAGGCAGACAGGTTCTTAAAATCACCCATATACTCGGACGGGCTGAAAAGTTTGTAAGTAACCACAAACCGCGAGCCTTCGTCTGCATTGGGATATTTGGATTTCAGATAGGCCGGAAGATAATCCTCAGCGGGTGCTTCTTCCGTAAAATAATGGTTAGTACCGACTTCCGCCAATGCCTCTACATACGTCTTTCCTTCGGGGTCTTTGGAAAGTGCCAGCTCTTGGTTGGCGCTCAATTTGGAGATAGTACCGTAATCGGCTGTTTCCAACGTCATGGCGATGTCCTTCACATCCGTGATATCGGGTTTGATGTTGAACTGGTCATCGTAATGGTCGTCACAAGCTGCTAACAGAGCCAGCAACGCTATTGAAACGAATATTTTCTTCTTCATATTGTGAATGTCTTTGTTTTCGGTTTAGAAATTAACTTTCAATCTTATGCTATATGTACGTCCAAAAGAATAGAATACATATACGTTATCGGCCGTAGCCGCCGTACTTGCGCCACTGGGGTTCCAAGCCTTGGAAATATACTGGTAGTTCAACAGATTGTTTACATTACCGGACAGAATCGCATTCAGCTTACCGAACTTGAAGCGGTACGAAGCGTTCATATCCAACTGACTGGCAGCAGGAATCTTCCACGGTTCCGCTACCGCAGTTTCTTTACCAACCGTCAGGATTGTACCGTCTACGGCATAGTAAGAATAGTTACGTCCGTAGTAAGTCCAGTCGGCACCTACACGCAGGTCTTTGGTAATGTTTACATTGGCGCCTACGGCTGGCGGGGGCTGCGCCGAACCGCCCACATCAGCAGAAT
>OGPT01002698.1_pt1 | contig 13844 bp, 12 predicted proteins | sample 1552951 | NCBI WGS metagenome assembly OGPT01 (sample SAMEA2580224, study PRJEB22360) | human gut metagenome | biome: human gut; feature: human-associated habitat; material: faeces | place: Denmark | collected 2008/2010
CGAAGGACTCCGAAAACCGCCGCACCAAATCCTCGAAAATATAGCCGCAATCCACAGCGCTAATCTTATCCGGCCCAAGATAGCCCTTCTGACTGCCAAATTCCTTGATGACGAGATACAGCGTGTTGCTCTCCACCATGCGCTTGATGATGCTGTCGAACTCGAACTTCGCCAGCACATCCTGCACATTTGCAGAAAAGCCATTGAGATAATCGCGGAAGTTGCTCTCGATATTCTCCGGATCAGAAAGCAGACGCTCGAAAGTGAACTTGCTGGTATTATAAAACTATAAACGAGCAAATCCGAAAAAATGCACAAAAACCGCGATTCCGCTGTAGCCTTTGGGTTGTAAAAAACGCGATAAATTGCGATTTGCGACCGAACAGTTTTCTTTTTTTCGATGCGCCTTGTGCAGTTTTCACTATTTGCTCATTTATAGTTATAAAACTGGTAGCCGGATGCGCGGCGCAGAAAGCCGTCCGTCACCGCCAGCTTTTGCACCTTCTCCCATGTGTCCAGCACGGCCGGATGCGTTGGCAGCAGACAGTCATGAAAGCGCTTCACGACGGTCATGGGCAGGATAACCAGCCCATATTCGTGGGGCTTGAAAGGCCCGCGAAGCAAATCTGCGACGTTCCAAATCATCGTCGCTTTCTCGGCAATATTCGTGCCGACGGTGGAGAATCGTTCGTTGCTCATAAGTGCGCTGCCTCCTGATAATGCGAACAGCCATCCAGCAAAGCGGGATGCCGTAGTGTGCGATGCCTGATAGCGGTAGGGGTATGACTTCTTGTAGTATAGCACAAATGCAGGAATTTGGCTACTGATATTCAAAAAACTTGATTTTCTTAGAAAATTGCTAAAAAGCATACTGTAATTTTAATTCTTTTGTGCTATAATAGAAGCGTCAACATTTCAATTTTCCATCGGAATGTTTGCTGAGGTAGTAAATTTGACGTTTTCGTAGGCAGCGAAGGTGTACTTAGACGATGAAGCAGGGGAGGCGACGATAAGTGCCTAATCATCAGGCGTCCGAACAGATGCTGGGGTATTTATATCAGGTGCGCTATGCGTTATATCTATTGCTGCGCAATAGGGAACCTGAGTGCCAGATGAGCATAGAGAAGTTCGACGACGTTGCTTTTAGCAATGATGATACACCAATACAATTGATTCAGCTTAAGCACCACGTTCAGCATCAAGGGAGTCTCACAGATGCAAGCACAGACTTGTGGAGAACATTGAAAGTGTGGCTGGATATTGTTACTAAATCTCCGGACATTTTAAATGAAACAAGCTTTTTGATAATAACTACGGCTGCAGCACCAGCTGATTCAGCAGCATCCTTGTTAAAAGATGATAAGAATCGTGATCCGGATGCCGCATATAAAAAGTTGAAATCGGTTTGCACTGCATCAATGAATAAGGCGCATGAAGGTTACTATGCTTCATTTCTGACTTCCGACGAAAATACTGTTAAACGACTTATTGATAAAATTTACATTATCGATTGCGCTGACAATATAGTTGATATAGAAAAAGATATTCTACAGCAAATTCGATATAACTGCCGCCCTGAACACGAGAAAATGGTATATGAACGGCTTGAAGGCTGGTGGTTTAAAAAGGCAATAGAAGCGCTTTGCTCTAATACCCCGGTTTTTGTAGACCAAAATCAAGCACGAGCATTTATTGTTGATGTGGGCCATGAGTATGCATTTGACAATTTGCCAATAGATGAGCAGCTTGGCAATTTGCAAGGAATTACATTTAGTGATAGTGAAAAAGTCCTTGGTGAGCAATTAGAACTTATTAGTCTTGGCGAAAAACGTAGGCAAATTGCACTGCGTGATTATTACCGTGCTTTTAGGCAAAGAGCAAGCTGGATACGGAATAATCTGTTGTTTATTACTGAGCTTGAAAAGTATGAGCAGAAGTTAATTGATGAATGGGAACATGATTTTGCTGAGATGGAAGATAATCTCTCCGAAGAAAACAATGTTACGGAGAATGAAAAGGTAAGAGAAGGGAAAAAGCTGTTTTCTAATACGCAGCATAAAAATATCCCAATTCGGCAAAAATGCCAAGAGCCATTTATTATGCGCGGAAGTTATCACATGCTGGCAAATCAACTGAAAGTCGGCTGGCATATTGATTTTTCTGAACGGCTCAAGCAACTGAGGAAGACATAAGAGGTGATGTAGTTGTGAACAGCTGGAATGAACGCATACATGAGGTTGCGTATCTCCTCAATCCGGCTTTTTGCGGGAGATTGCTGTATTCAACAATAAATACATATTGCATAAAAACACAGCATGGCTTTCCATTCCCACTGGTTTACTTGGTATTGCCACTGGTGCTGCATAAGGAAACGAGAGAGAAAATCAACAGTCAAAAGCGACTTCATGTATGGACTCAACAATATCCACAATTGTTGCTAGACTTTCCCCGACGCGCTTCAGAACTAATACCCATTACAAACGAAGCAATAGAGCTGCTCCTTCAAACCGGAGAAATCATTCTGACATCAAACGCAGAATTTGAAATATCTATAACAAACAACAGTATGAGCGGCAATAAATATGCTGATGAGGAAGTAAAAGAATGTCTGCGAAAATGTGAACATATCGCAAGATGGTTTGCGGGCGCTGGAAAAGTAGAAAACACATATATAGCTTTGGGGGTGAGACCATGATGCAAATACGAGAACTTGTGCTTTATGGATATAATGGGAAGGTTCGGCATCTGCCGTTTGCATTGGGCAGGGTAAATATTATCACGGGTCAACCAAGGTCTGGAAAATCAGCGATAGGCGATATTATTGACTACTGTTTGGGAGGCAACTCCTGCAATATTGCAGATGGAATTATCAGAGACAATGTATCGTGGTACGGGTTGCTTCTTCAGTTTGATAATGAACGAGTTTTTGTGGCACGCAAAAATCCTGAAAAAGGGCAACAAACAACTTCTGCATCCTACATTGAAGTTGGTGCTCAAATCGAAGCGCCAGATGTATGTGATTTTTCTGCTAATACAAACTCGGAGGGAATTGAAGAGGCATTAACTCAGCGAATTGGAATTTCAGAGAATTTAAATACACCACCAGACGGGCAAAGTAGGGAACCGCTCAAGGCAAATATCCGACACGCGCTACTTTATTGTTTTCAGGGACAGGATGAAATTGCTGCAAAAAATTTTTTGTTTCATCGTCAATCTGATAATTATATAATACAGGCAATCAAGGATACTATTCCTTACTTTTTAGGCATAATTAGCGAAAAAGCACTGATACTGGAAGACGAGCGAACCGAACTCAAACGTCAGTTAAACATGGAACGCCGTCGCTTAGAAGAAAACCGCAGCTTAATTGGTGGAGGTTTTGAGCGGGCGATTAAGCTAATTGGAGAGGCAAGGCAAGTTGGGTTAATTGATTCATCTATTTCAATCAATTATCAGGACTATCAAGAAGTTTTTTCGTTGCTTCAGAGCACTTTAAACTGGACACCTCAAATGGTAAATGCGGGAAGCGGAAGGGACAGATTGACTTTTTTGCAGAACAAACTTGAAAAAGTGCAAAACGAATACGACGATATGGGAGTACGTCTTGATAACGTTCATAAGTTTGATGGCGAAACGTCTGACTATTCAGATGAAGCGACACATCAAAAAAAGCGTCTTGAGTCCATAGGACTTTTTGAATGGGTAAACTTTGACCATGAGAAATGCCCGCTGTGCGCAGGAAAACTTGAAAACCCCTTGCCCAGTGCAGAAATGATACGCACAGCCATTGCCAATCTTGACAAATCTATCAAAAATGTTACCCGCGAACGCCCTAAGTTACAGACATATACTTCAACTTTGAAGCAGAAACAGCAAAAAAAGAGAGAAGAAATGGCAACAATAAAGGCAGAAATTGATGGAATCTATCAGCAAGAGGATGAAAGGAAACAATTACGGGATTTAAATGCCAGAACAGGCAAAGTTGTTGGTCGAATAAGCCTTTGGGTTGAAAGTGTACAGAACGATACAGACTCTGGATGGATAGAACAAGGCATTCGAGAAAAGGAAAGGCGTATAGAAGAAATTGACTCGATTCTTGATAAAGACGCTGCAGATGAGCGAAAGCAGTCCGCGCTTTCAAGAATACAGGAGAATATGACCAAATGGGCACGAGAACTGCGACTTGAACACTGCGATAATCCTTATAGACTGGATTTAAATAAGGTCACAGTAGTTGTCGATAAGCCGGAACGGCCTGTTCCACTTAAACAAATGGGCAGCGGGTCGAATTGGGTAGGCATCCATCTAATCACCTACTTTGCGTTACAGCATTTTTTCATTAATGCGAAGCGCCCTGTGCCCAATTTTATGTTTCTCGACCAGCCTTCACAGGTCTACTTTCCGTCTGAACATGATGAACAGAAAACTGATTTGAATGAGGTTAATAGAATTTATCAGTTTATTATTAATCACACAATCGAACTTGGGGGTAAGTTGCAGGTTATTATTGTGGATCATGCGACCCCCGGGAAAGATGCTTTTGGGGAATTTATTCTTGAAGACTGGTGGCATGATGATAAAAAGTTAGTACCGGTTGATTGGTATGAAGCAGAGTAAAGTCGTAAGGCTCAAATCAGTAGACCCAATGTTTCGGAATAGCTGTTTCAGCGTATGTAGACTGAAAGCTTGATGAACCTCTATGAAAATTTGATAATGAAAGGTGATAAAAATGTATGAAAAGTATATTCAACCATTATTTAGAATGCAAAAGGTCTTACTATGGAATTCATTGTGAGGTGAAAAATCTATTTACTAATGCTCAAAAGACAAGCAAAGAGGCGTGCCGAAGCTTCTTAAATGAACACTATAAAAGAGGGAAAAAAGAGGGATTGCTTAATAACAATTTGTTTGAGCAATATAAGAGGCATGGCAAGCATGTACATTCTGCATCCTTATATCTTCTCGGAATAACACTGCTTCCATTGTTTGAAGATTGCATATCTAACGAATTGATTAAATTTGTACCAAACTTTAAATCATGGTACGAGAACAAGGATACTTTTCGGTATATTTGGTATCTCCCATCTATGTATCATGACTTTGCCAGCTGCACTGAAACGGGAACTATCCGCGCGAATGATTCAGAACAACGTCGCACTTTGAAATTCCATCTTGGAAATCATAATATTCGATATTCTCCCTATGGCTTTTTTCCTTATAAAACGATGTTTCCCTACGGAATTAGCGAGATTCCGTTCCGATTTTCACCCGAACTTATTGCAAATTATTTTTATTATCGTGCTTGCAATGAGCAGTGTGAACACGGTATAATTGCGGGTTATATGTTCTTCGATAGGTTTGTAAAAAACTTTCTGAGATATGCACAAAATGGATTTGATTATAATGGGAACGTGAAATATAGTGGTCTAAACTGGAATATTGGACATCTAGCATATGCAGCCTATGTGGCGGACGCTATCATTTGCCACAATATATGGCTTGGCGGCAAGGCTGAAGAGGATACATATAAGCAATATGGACTTACACCGCTGCTATACACCGAGCATCCGGAAAGCAAGCTCTCCATCGAGGAGTACCCATTGCAATTTATGCTGTGCTTGTTAGACACGATTGAACCAACGAAACGCTTTATGAATCCGCTTTCCCCGCGTGAAGTGTTAGAGAGCATAGGAATGGAATATGCTGATAGGTGTTTATCTATTTCGTGGAAGGATGAGATTGGGCAGCAAAGAGAATTTTTCAAGTGGTATGATGGAATTGTCAATATGAAAGAATGGATGCATGTTGATATAATAATGGGAGAAAATGGCGTTATGATTACTTTTTGAAAGTAAGATGTGCAAAAGCTAAAAGACGAGCATTAAACAATTAGCGCATAACGAAGCGAAGGAGAACCACTATGTCCTATTTAGAAACTATCCAAGAGCTTCTGGAAGCCAAGGAAGGCGAACACGTCCAGTTTAAGGAAGCAAAGCGCCGATTTGACTCCGGAGAAGCAGCAAAATGCTGCTGTGCATTGGCGAATAATGGCGGCGGAAAGCTGGTTTTTGGCATTACAGATAAAAGACCCCGCATGGTAGTTGGAAGCGAGGCTTTTGACCAGCCTGAACGTACCCGTATGGGCTTAATTGAAAAGCTGAAAATCAATGTTGATTTTCAAATTTTCAACTATGAAGGAAAACGAGTTCTGGTTTTCGATGTAAAAAGTCGTCCGATTGGCTTGCCGGTGCAATATGATGGCGTAGCGTGGATTTACGAGGGTGATACACTTAAACCTATGCCGGAAGATATGCGCCGCAGCATCTATGAAGAAACGGGTGGCGATTTTTCAGGAATAATCTGTGCTGGTGCAACCGTTGAAGATTTGGATGATACCGCTATCGAAAATTTCCGCGGCAAGTGGATTGAAAAGAGCAGCAAAAAGCAGCTGGCAGCGTTGTCAAAAGAACAGCTTCTCCATGACTGTGGCGCAATCACGGATGATGGTGTAACGTATGCTGCTTTGATTCTCTTCGGAAAGACAAAAGCGATTATCAAGTATTTGCCGCAGACGGAAATCATTTTTGAATACCGTTCCTCTGAAGCATCAGGGCCTGCAAACCAAAGGGAGGAGTTCAGAATTGGCTTTTTTGCGTGTTATGACCGCATCTGGGAGCTTATTAACCTGCGGAATGATAAGCAGCACTATCAGGAAGGCTTTTTCGTATTTGACATTGCAACATTCAACGAGCGTGTTGTCCGTGAAGCTATCTTGAATGCGGTAAGTCACAGAAATTATCAGCTTGGCGGGAGTATCTTTGTCCGCCAATTTCGTGATAGACTGCTTGTTGAAAGTCCCGGCGGTTTTCCACATGGTATCACGCTTGACAATATCCTAGATCGTCAACTTCCGCGCAATCGCCGCATTGCAGAGATATTGTCTCTGTGTGGGATGGTTGAGCGATCCGGGCAGGGCATGAACCTGATGTTTGAGCTGAGCATTCAGGAAGCAAAGCCGCTTCCGGACTTTACGGGCACTGATGACTTTTTTGTCAGCGTAACGCTGAATGGGCTGATTATTGATAAGGCAATGCTTTCTGTTATTAACCGAATCAGTGAAACATGTGCGGAGATGCTATCTACGGAAGATTTCCTTGCGATTGATGCACTGTATCATGAGCGAACGCTGAATGAAAAGATGCAGTCTCGGCTGAACCGACTGGTTGAGATGGGGATTGTTGAGCACATCGGACGCAAGAAATATGTACTCGCACGAAGCCTTTATGCGGCAACGGGCAAGTCGGGCGTGCATACGCGACATGTAGGATTGGATCGGGATACCAACAAGGAATTGCTGTTGAAGCATATTAGGAAAAACAATGAAGTTGGTACGCCGTTCAAAGAATTGCAGCAAGTTTTGCCGGGACTTGATCGAAACCAGATACGTGTTTTGATGCGGGAATTGCGCGCGGATGGAAAGGTTTTCAGCAAGGGTACAACAAGTGCTGCAAGATGGTATGTTAATGAATAAAGCAAGGGCAACTTTGAACTAACTTGGGACAAACTTTGAACCAACTTTGAACTAAATTGCGACTTGATTTATGATATATGTTCTTGAGCAGTTACAGAATCAGAAGAACAGTTTTTGATAAATATGCCATATGCAGAATGGTGGGTTTTCGCAGAGTGGATGTGTTACTGTAAATGGTAAACTGTACTTGAGCCACTTAGGCAAAAAAGGGAACGAATACTTGAGCCACCCGACAAAGCCTCTATAATGTAAACAGACCATTGTAGGAGGCGAAGAAAGGTGGTCACAAGCGTGGATGTGTACAAGGAGATCCGCCGACTGCAGTTGGAAGGCGTCACCAGCCAACGCAGAGCAGCAACACTGCTGGGCATCTCACGGAACACAGTGAAGAAGTACTGGGAAGGCAACGCAGTACCTTGGGAACGGCAGACATACGAGCGAGAAGCCGCTGTGCTGACGCCGGAGGTGGTCCGGTTCATTGAGAACTGCCTGGAGGCAGACGCACAGGAGAGCGTACGCAAGCAGCACCATACTGCCAGGCGGATCTACAACCGACTGGTCGAGGAATGCGGCTTTACCGGCAGTGAGTCCTCGATCCGGAAAGCAGTTCATAAGCTGAGAGCACAGCGTGGTGCAGTGGAAACCTATGTGCCTCTGCGTTTTGTCCCCGGCTCCGCCATGCAGGTAGACTGGGGCGAAGCTGTCATCTATCTGGGCGGGCAGCGCATGGCCGTCAACCTGTTCTGCGCCAGACTCTGTTTCAGCTGCGCTCCATTTGTCATCGCATATGAACGGCAAAACCTGGAAAGCTTTCTGGATGCTTTGACCAGGGCAATCCAGTTCTTTGGCGGTGTACCCAGACAGGTCATCTTTGACAATGCCCGTGTCGCCGTTAAGAGCGGATTTGGCGCTCATGCCGTTGCACAAGAGGACTATGCACAATTTGCAGCACACTACGGCTTCGAGCCTGTGTTTTGTAATCCAGCGTCCGGTAATGAGAAGGGGCTGGTCGAAAACCTGGTTGGCTACATTCGCCGCAATGTCTGTGTTCCGCTGCCTCGTGTTCGTTCACTGGAAGAGCTCAACGCCAAACTGCTGGAACAGTGCGCAAAATACCAGACGCACCGAGTGGACAACAAGCCTGCTTCAGTTGGCGAGATGCTGACGGAAGAAAGGCAGGAGCTTCACGCTATCCCACGGTATACGCTGGATACGTCGAAGAAATTCTACCCAACAGTCGGACGTTACGCCACCGTCATTGTGGAGACCAACCAGTATTCCGTTCCCTGCGGGTACCGTGGACAAAGCACCACAGTGAAAGCCTATCCGAACCACATTGAGATCTGGATCAACGGCAGCCTGGTTGCCAGCCACAAGCGGCTGTATGGCCGGAAGGAGGAATCGCTGGATCTGAAACACTATCTGCCTATCCTCGCACAGAAAGGCAGAGCGATGCGTTTTGCTCGTCCTGTGCAGAAGCTGGTTCCATCCACATTCATTGACTGGATGGAAGGTCAGCAGCTGAAAGCAAAGGAAATGGTCGAGATGCTGGAAGCCTGTCTGGAGATTGGATACCAGGCAGTCATGCAGCGTGAGAAAACGTCCAGGACAGAATATGTACCAAAAGAAGTAATTCCTGTCCAGATCGTTGACCTTGACCAATACGACAAGCTGTATGCGAGGGAGTCAGTAAGATGATTGATACGAAAGAAGAACAGATCCGACTGTATGCCCGTCAGCTGAAGATCCCGACATTTGCCAACTATGCTGATACGATCCGGCAATGTGCGCCTGATACAGACTTCTCCGGCTTCCTGCTGGAACTCATGATGACAGAAGCAGCGTCCCGACAGGAAAACCAGACACGGCACCGTATGAAGGCTGCAGCCTTCCCATTCCAGAAGACACTGGATGAGTTTGATATGACGCAGCTCAATCCGTCTGTCTCGCCGGTGTTCCTGAATGAGCTTGCTTTCTGCAAATTTATTGATGAGTGTCGTAACATTGTCATGATCGGCAATCCCGGCAGAGGTAAAACGCATATTGCGATTGCGTTGGGAATCAAGGCCTGCCTGCAGGGATACAGGGTACTGTTCCGGAATGCTTCCACGCTCTCAACTGAACTGACAGAAGCCAGGGACAGCTACCAGTTGGGCAAAATTGAGCGTCAACTGGCCCGAACCGATCTTCTGATCCTGGATGAACTGAGCTACCTCAGCTTTAACAAGTATGAGTCCGATCTGTTGTTTAAGGTCCTATCTGACCGCAGTGAGCGCAGCAGCACCATTGTGACGACCAACCTTCCGTTCTCCAAGTGGACGGAGTTGTTTGAAAACACCACGATGGTCTCAGCCCTTGTGGACCGGCTGACCTACCGCTCCCATGTCCTGGATATGAAGGGCCCGTCCTACCGGCTCATGTCCACCCGGGAGGAAGCCGCTGCTAAGTGACAGGGAAACCGCTCTCGGGAGACGGTCGTTCCGCCCTTCTCCCTGCCGCGGCAGGCACCCCTCTTCTCCCCGTCGCCGGGGTGGCTCAAATATTCATTCCTACTTTTGGCCCATGTGGCTCAAGTATTCGTTCCCATTAGTGGCTCAAATATTGGTTCCCACTTGGCTCAAATATTCGTTGACATTCACAATGCGGCTTGCAAGTAGCACCTCTTTTTTGTTTGCACCAATAAATCCAGAATTACTTTTCGGCATGGTATGGTTGTATCGAACGGAGAAGCGATCCGCTCAAAACTCAAAATGCGAGGAGGTATCGTAATGAGTGGTGCGCAGATAGCCCACTTTCTGAAACTGGTGGGTAAAGGCAGTGAACTGGCAGGAATCAAGACTGTTTTTCAGGCAGGTTGGATTGTCGGAGTTGGTCAAACACTCCTGGTAGGTGCAACTACGTATGGGGCTTACCGGCTTGGAAAATGGGGCTACGAAAAGATCAGGGAATACATCCGGAAAAATGAGTATATTACGGCCTGTGGAGAAGTCGTTTGAGGTGAGAATGAATGTCGAGACATAGCCAGATGCCAGGCATGACCTATCAAATCGTCTCACAGAATGCGCAGCAGGCAGTGATGGAATACACATACTTTTGTCCGTCGCCTGATTATGATCGCTTGGAAACGGGTGGATTCTTTGACAGTTTGATTTGCAGCGAGTGTGAGCAAACAGCTGATGTGCGATTCTGGAAAACAATGAAGATTGAATGAAGGAGGATCAGATCATGAGTAGGTATGCAATGTGTCCTGAATGTGGCCATCGCATGAGACGGGTGCTGGACTCTTGGGGCAACTGGGATGGTGAAACATATTGCTGTGATTATTGTGCAGGTGCTGACTATGAAGATGATGATGACGGTGAAGGCCTGAGCGTATATGATGCAGCTCTGATCTGGGCTTCTAATGGAAAAGATGAGGATTACACCTTTGGCTATTCTGAAGATGAATTGGAAGATGCTCTTTCATAAGACAAATCAATCAAGAAAAAGGAGGCAATCATCATGAAGAAGATTCTGGTACTCTTTCTGGCGCTGACACTTGATATCGGAAACACTTGTGCTTGCATAGCAGAAACCCCGGTCGACTTTTCTGGTTATTCGCTCGAGGAGCTTCTTGAGATCAGAGAGAACTTGACAAATGAAATCTCAAGCCGTCCCGGCGGAGAGAAAATGGTCTTGGGCTCCGGACAGTATAAAATTGGAGAAGATCTTCCAGCAGGTGTCTATTCCTTTAAGTTCGTGCAGAACGGCGACAGCGATGTGTCGCGAACTGATTATTACGTCTACGAAAACGAATCCATGTACAAATATGATATCGATCGTCTGTGGCTCGGAGATATGCCAAGAGTGGAAGGATCTTTTAAGGGTGACGGAGAAACACGAATCAGCCTTTATCCTGGCGAATATCTGAGTCTCCGCTATAATGGCGCAGAAATTGCCAGAGTCGGAAATGTATCTGAGCGTGGTAGTTATGATGTTCCGTCGGGAACTACCATCCCCAAAGGGAACTATACTATTGGCGAAGAGATCCCAGCGGGTACATACAAAAGCTACTTCAGCGGCTCAGCTACTTCTCGTGTGCGCGTCTTTCAGGATGCTAAGGAAGCCAGCAATACCTTCAACAAGGGTAAAGAGACAGTCCTTGACTGGAACAACACTGAAGGAACCGTTACACTTAGCGATGGTAACATCCTACGGGTGGAATACACACCAATCATCATGACAAAGGGCGGAGGCTTTACGTTCGATTAATCATCAGATAGAGCAGCTTGACTGTTTTCCATCTAAGCGAACGAACTACTACCGACAACCAAGTAATAAAGGCACTGGAAAGTGGCTTGAAACAAGCACTTCCCGGGGCCTTCTTTCGATTAGAAGAGGGCCACTGGAGGAAAACTGCTAACGCGACTGCAATTGCCTACCGTCTTCATTAGAAAACTCGAAATAATTTGCCTTTCGCATATACGGCGGACGACAAAGAGATATCTTGTAAAGGTGAACAGAATCGAAAAACGGCTTCAAATAAGGATTTACAGCAGTTGCACTCCGGAGCAGTAATCAACTTGAAGATCGCTTGCCCTGTTGGATTTCTAATCATTCGTGCTGTTAGCGGCCATAATCACGGCAAACTTTGGCGGATGTCGTTGCAAAGAAAAGCGGAAGGTCGTAGAACCTAGTGGCTCAAGTACAGTTTGCCATTCACACTGGGATGCCTAACTTGCGATTCTCCAGCTGGATAAAGATGATGTGAAACAGCTAAAAGCAGAGCGCTCCATCCGGCCGATTCTGAAGAAACTGCATGATGATGCCGAAGACTCATTCCCGGACAGGCAGGGTATCGACAAAATCTTGCGAGGAGAACATGTTTCTTATGAACGGGTGCGAAAGTGGCTGGTGCTTTTGACCTTTTATACTGTTCTCGCTTAATACGATTGCTTTGCCGAGGGCAGAGGTTTCGCGCCTGCGGGCGCGACCAAAGGGCTTTCCGATCGCCCTTTGGAATCCTTCGGGCCGTCCTTTTGATGCTGTGCTTTTAATGCAAAACAGTATAATCATTTCTTTCGTATGGGACAAAAGGATTTCGCCTCTGCGGAGGCAAGCAGAGGGCTTTGCGGTCGCCCTCTGCACTCCTTCGCACCGTATCCCTATAATCGTTTAGAATAAGAACAGTATTACAAGCTTCTCAAATCGTGAAGGATGAACATCTGCGTCAGTCCATCCATTTGCGGTGTTGCGAAATTGAACTTTTTTTGCTACAATATAATAGGAGTTGTTGTACAGATTTTTCAATGAGGAGGGACCACCTTTGAGAGAAGCATTCAGGCGCATTGGCGCGATGATACTGGCTCTGTGTCTGCTGGTGTCCATACTGTCCGTGGCTGTGCTGGCCGAAGACGGTACCGATATCACTGGTACAATTCAATTCACCGTCAGCGGCTACAGTGGTGTGTATGACGGCGAGGCGCATTCGATCTCGGTGAACGTCACCTCGCCGGAGGGCGCAAGCGTGAGCTACGCCTATCCCACAGAAGGCGAGTACGGCAGCCAGAACCCCGCATTCACCAATGCAGGCGAATATAAGGTTGCCTATATGATCGCAAAGGAATCCTACGCAACCCAAACCGACATCGCGACCGTGGCCATCGAACGGGCGGACGTGAGCGACGCGGTGAAATCCACTCTGAAGAGCAACTTTACCTATGATGGAAATCCCGTGCAGTTAGCACCCTTCCACGAAGGTATTGAGTCGTGGGAGATGGCCTACTGCGATGCCGATGGGACATCGCTGAGTGCTGCGCCCAGCGATCCGGGCAGCTACAGCGTCAAGATCAGCGGCTATGGCGCCAACTACTACGCGCATGTCGACCATTCGTTTACCATCGACGAGCCGGAGAAGGAAATCGAATACAGCGTCGAGGGCTTTGACGTTGATTACGACGGCAAGCCCCATTCGATCTCGCTGACTGTCAGCACGGAGGGCGTGACGGTCAGCTACGCCACAGCGTATGAAGGGCCGTACGGCGAAACAAACCCCTCGTTCACCGAAGCCGGTATGTACGTTGTTTACTACAAGCTTGAAAAGCAGGGCTACAAATCCGAAGAAGGCTCTGTAACCTCGGAAATCCATGCGATTGACATCAGCGATGATGTCAAAGCCACGCTTCCGGGCAGCTTCACCTGCACCGGAGCACCTGTGCAGTTCAATCTTCCTACCGACAAGATTCAGGAGTGGTCGGTTGAATACTGTCAGGGCGATCTCAGTCTGGAGAGCGCACCCAGCACGCCGGGCAGCTACACCGCTACCATCAGCGGC
>OGPT01002715.1_pt1 | contig 13768 bp, 18 predicted proteins | sample 1552951 | NCBI WGS metagenome assembly OGPT01 (sample SAMEA2580224, study PRJEB22360) | human gut metagenome | biome: human gut; feature: human-associated habitat; material: faeces | place: Denmark | collected 2008/2010
CATCTTTATCTGCAGATAAAACAATTGAATAGTCCGGTGTACAGAATTTTGTCCCTGGAAGGTTACTGTTGTAATAACTCTTCTGGCAGACCCCGCCACCATTTGCCACGATACCGGATGCTCCGGAAGTATTTCCCTCAATCGTCCAGAACCTGTCTCCGGCTACTTTTGTTACAAAGCCGGTATGGGTAAAGGTACCGCCATGTTTAAAGATAACAATATCTCCAACTTTTGGATTGGCATTCTTTACAAATAAGACGCCTAAGGTTGGGCAGTATACATACGGCCAGTGTTTTAAGAGTTTCTTTGCATTATCCAGACCAAAAGCTTTCATGAAACACCAGGAGATAAACGCTGCGCACCAGGGCTGCCCCTGATAGGATGGTTTTATATCTCTCCAATATTTTGTATAGTTTGCTGATCCGGCATTTCCAGTCTTGCTGTCAAGCTGGCTGTTATTTTTCTTTTCTAGGTACCCGATCTCTGCTTCTGCAATTCCCAGAACTACGTTGATAGCTTCACTCTTTGTCATGACTGTGTTTTCCTTTTTTATATCTTTTGCTTCGTTATAATCTTTGTAAAATACATTTCTATCTACAAGTCCGCTGATGCCTGGTATCTTCGCTTTGCTGGAATACTGCCAGCCCACACCAAAGTCCGGCCGGAGTCGTTCCTGTAAGGTGCCGTTATCTGATGCCGGATAACGTGCAATCCAGAAATCATATTTTTTCAGATGGCTGCAGATTACATTCAGGTACCAATCCACATTGCAATAAATACCAAATTTATATCCCGCTGCCGTGATAATCTTTTCGAATGCTTCTGCCAATTTATGGATCTGTTCAGCTCCAAGGCTTCTCTGATTATTCCATTCCAGATCCAGCCAGACCGGATACTGCAGTTTTCGCCCGTTCAAAACTTCCACTACTTTTCTGGCTTCGCTCTGTATCTCCGCAACTGTCATGGCATAAGAATACTTATATGCCCCAACCGGGATATTGTATTTCCGGCATTCAGAGAAGTTCTGCTCAAAGTAGCTATCTATCACGTTTCCCGCTTCTGTAATCCGCAGGATTGCGAACCCCATGCCGTAATCAGCAACTGTTTTCCAGTCAATTTTCCCTTGCCAGGCAGATACATCAATTCCTCTTATTTCCATGTCCGTCTCCTTTCATAGAGCGAAAAGGGATGGTTTCTCATCCCTTATTCGTCTTTATTTGCCTGTTTTACAATCTGGTTCACGTATGTAGAAAGACCGGCAATCAGTATTCCCTGTGTAATCGCTGTAAAAATTGCCATTGCAATATCCTGTCCGGTACCGCAGGTGCAGGTGGCAAACACATAGATCGCGCAGATTGCAATGCTGATTCCGCCAAGGATAAGCGGGATGTACTTATCCTTTACTGCCTGTGCCTGTTTGAGTGCCATTCCTACGAAATATAAGGCAATAGCTACTACGATGAGTTCCGGTTTTACATAGTTTGTGATCTGTTCCATAATCATTCTCCTTTTCTTTCCAGGTCTTCTATTCTATGATTCGCAACCTTAATATGTTCCTCCTTTCTCCGCCTTAACCGGCGGCTTTTCTTTCGTAATTCATATTCAGAAGAATTATATCCTGTCTCTGGATGAGCAGGCATTTGATTTCTTCTTCTGACATATCACTGGCTTTATGCTGAATTCCATTAATACGGATATTTCTTGTTACCAGTTTTAATTCTGACATCTTCCTCACCTCTTCTTTATGGTATGGGAAATGATATGTATGAGTTACTGTTTATACAAATTTAAGCAGTTTGTCGAACGACTTTCGTTGACTCTCCTCTCATATGCTCTTATCCTGTAAGTACAGAGTAGTGACCTACCCGAGTACATACGATCGGAATGTCCTCAATAGTAAGTTTCAACAACTGTATTGCTTTACAAATATCTATCTGCTTCCATGAACACATTCCATTCATCTTTGGTGACAATATGCGCTCCGACCATCCCATTGCACTTGCGAAGTTCGACTGAGTGTTAAAAATCTCCACGATTCTTCCTCGTAGCTTGTTATAATCGAATGCCAACTTGATACCTCCTTTCCGGTTCAAGCTTTTGAATTATCTGTGTAATATCACGTCGTCCATTTTCTGTTAACATAAAATTCAATTTTTTTAACTTTTATGTTTTTATTATTGAACTTTTGCATAATATGTGTTATATTTCAATTACGAAAAGGAGAACATTATGAAGAAAGAAAACACTGCAATTCGTTTAAAAACAATAATGAATATGCGCGGACTTCGGCAGGTTGATATTCTTAATCTGACTGTTCCATATTGTCAAAAGTATAGTGTAAAAATGAATAAGTCAGATATAAGTCAATACTGTTCTGGAAAAACAGAGCCTAACCAAGAAAAGCTTTTTATTCTAGGAAATGCATTGAACGTAAGTGAAGCATGGCTTATGGGTTTTGACGTTCCTATGGAAAGAACTCCCTATAAAGCAGAATCTGTTCAGAACTCTTCCGTCTCTGCTCAGTGCAAGGAAATCATAGAAATCTGCAATCAGTTGTCTCCTCATAACCAGAGAAAGGTTCTCGCCTACTCTAAGAACCTTCTCTCCGCCCAGCAGATGGAAGAAGATCTTCTTGCAGCTCATGCCCGGACGGATGTTGAGCAAACACCCGAAGGTGTTCAGCATGATTTGGATATTATGAATGATGATTCAAAATGGGAGGAATGATATGGCATTAGATATATTGGAATTGCGTAAACTATGTATACCTAAAAACATTCGTATTACACTCCACGCAGCTAAAAGGCTGGAACAGCGTAGGATATTCTTAAAAGATGTAATAGCCTGTATTATGAATGGAGAAATCATCGAACAATATCCAGATGATTATCCTTACCCCAGTTGTTTAATTCTGGGGATGAGCATCGAAGATAAATATCTTCATGTAGTCATCGGAAATCACGAATCGGATTTGTTCCTTATAACAGCTTATTTCCCCAGTTTTGATAAATGGGAATCTGATTTCAAAACCAGAAAGGAGAATGCATAATGACTTGTTTTTACTGCAAAGGTAATATTGAATCTTCTACAACAACTTACATGACTGATTATCAGGGATGCTATATCATTATCAAGAATGTTCCTTGTGAAAAGTGTTCTCAATGTGGGGAAGAATACTTAAATGGTGAAACACTTGAACGAATTGAAGAAATTATTCAAAAAGTTAAAGGTATGCTGACTGAAATTGCAGTTGTTGACTACAAGCAAACAGCTTAGAGAGAACCGTTTTATTTTAATCGCTAAAGGGGTGATCCCAATTGAATTACGAACAATTACTGACTGCTGCCGATCAAGAAGGGTTACTTGTTAAAGAACAACCTCTTACTGAACATGATGGCCTGATCCGCGGCAGTCGCATAGCAATCCGAAAGGATATAGAAGCACAAGCAGAAAAATCCTGTGTGCTTGCCGAAGAAATCGGGCATTATCGCACCAGCTCCGGAAACATTTTAGACCAGAATAAGGTAGAAAGCCGAAAGCAGGAATATCGAGCTCGGCTTTATGGGTATAATCTAAAGATTGGACTTACCGGTCTGATCAGCGCTTATGAAGCAGGATGTGGGAATCTTTATGAGATGGCTGATCCGAAAAGAAGACCGTACGGAAGAATATTTAAAAGAGGCTATACAGTGTTATCATTCTAAATACGGTGTATACGCTGTTGTTGATAATTATGTTATTTATTTTGAACCATTTGCGGTGATACATATGATTTCATCAGCAGATTAAAGAACGGACCTGTTATTACCAGATTCGCTATTGGAAGAATATAGAGATTTTACTATTGAACAGATGTCTAGAATGACTGGATATCACCAAAAGCTCATAGAACTGCGAATGAGTTCTTGAATACAGGAGGTTTTTCACATGAAAAAGACATTATTAAAATATTTTACAGTTGCCCTAATTACAATCAGCACCATATCTATGCCGCTAACTGTTAAAGCAGCTCAAAAAAGTAACATTTCCATTCGGCCAAATGTAGCATACTCTAAATATGACATCACCGGTGATGGCAAAGCTGATAAAATTCGAATAAATTTCAAGTCGGAATCTTATCTGAACATTGAGGTGAATGGCAAAAAAAGTTTTAGTTTAAACGCCCAAAACATATATCTTGTAAATGCAGATCTTTATACTCTCAATGGAAATAAACATTTTTTGAAGCTAAAATGCCAAGACATTGATAATGATCACATTGATTACGACAAATTATTGACTTATAAATCTGGAAAACTTGTATCTGCTGTCAATTTAATGTCGCATCGTAAAGGTGCTTTCAATGCTCGCCATAATAGTTTTACTCAAAAAGTTGGTGCAAATTACATTCAAATCCGTATGCAGTCAATGCCAGGAGGAGTCGGTTCTATTCAATATACCATAACTTATAAACTTTCCGGAAGCTCTCTGAAGCTTTCCAAAACTACATATCCTGTCACTTATTCCAAATCATACAATCCCCTTCTTGGTGGACAAAATATGTGGAAATGTGCAAAATCATTGAATATAAAGAACGCCCCTAACGGAAATATTATCTATACAACAGATGCTTACGAAGTATGTACTGTAAATAAAATTAAATATTCTGGCGGCAGTGCCTATATATATATCCGGGCTGAGGATGCTGATATTTCTGGATGGGTAAGATGCCCTAATTCCTATACAAGCAGATTTTTTGAAGAATCCCTGTTTATTTAATTATCATTGCATTCAATAATGTCTTCAAAAAGTGCCCTTACTGGTAACAGCAACCAAACATTCTCGTTTGAACAGATGCCTCGAATGACGGGGAATCACCAGAAATTGATTGAATTGAGAATATCTAATAATTCAGATTTAGATCCGAATTATTTAATATTCTTTCACCTTATAAAGACATACATTTCAATGGTCAAAGCATATTTGATGTTTTGGGTTTTCCAAACGATTTGCTTGAACGTTTAAATCAGCTAATCACACAAAAATTCATATAAAAACCGCCCCTGCTGGTAACAGGGACGGATCAAGAATCTCCGAAGAGATCCAGTACTTTAGCAAAGATATTGTATCATCTTCGGAGCAGTTACACAAGTCGAACATTTGTATATATGTGATCACATCAATGGATTAACGAAAGGAGTTTTCATTATGCCATTACCCAAAGAACGGATTTATACAATAGATGACATCTACGCTCTTCCGGATGGCGAACGTGCAGAGCTGATTGATGGGCAGATCTATATGATGGCACCGCCTAATACCAGACATCAGGTAATCGTCGGTGAACTGTATGCTACTATCCGCAATTACATTAAAAGTAAAAACGGATCCTGTAAACCATATGTTTCTCCATTTGCAGTGTTCCTGAATGAAGATAACAAGAACTATGTCGAACCAGACTTAACAGTTGTCTGCTCACCGGACAAAGTAGATGAAAAAGGTTGTCATGGTGCACCTGACTGGGTAATTGAGGTTGTTTCTCCTGCTACCCAGAGTAAAGATTACGGAATAAAGCTGTTTAAATACCGTATGTCCGGAGTCAGGGAATACTGGATCATTAATCCTATGAAGGGGATTGTAAACGTTTACGATTTTGAAAATGAATCGGGTACCGGATTATACTCTTTTGATGATGAAATTCTAGTATGTATATATCCCGATTTATCAATTGTGATCTCTGAATTATTATAATAAAAACCGCCCCTGTTGGTAGCAGGGACGGCTCAAGAATCTCCGAAGAGATTCCGTACTTTGGCAAAGATATTGTATCATCTTCGGAGCAGTTACACAATCAGAACATTTGTGTGGCTGTTATTTTTATACTTAAAATTACATATTTTATAAAACCGAGGTGATATTTATGAGCAGTAAAGTGGCATGTCTTTACATCCGCGTCTCGACAGAGGACCAAACAGAACTTTCTCCTGATGCGCAGAAACGTCTTTTGCTGGATTATGCTCAGAAGAATGACATGATTGTTTCCGGGGACTTTATCTTTACTGAGAGTGTTTCCGGCCGGCATGCACAGAAGCGCCCGGAGTTTCAGAAGATGATTGCCCTGGCAAAGCAGCCCTCTCACCCCATTGATGTGATCCTGGTATGGAAATTCAGTCGTTTCGCCCGTAACCAGGAAGAGTCTATCGTATACAAGAGTATGCTCAAGAAGGATAATGTAGACGTGATCAGTGTATCTGAACCACTGATTGAGGGACCTTTTGGCAGCCTGATCGAGCGTATCATAGAATGGATGGATGAATACTACTCCATTCGATTGTCAGGTGAGGTTTTGCGTGGCATGAAAGAAAAAGCCCTGCAAAAAGGCTATCAGACATCTCCCTGTCTTGGCTATACTGCAGTTGGACATGGAAAACCTTATATCATTAATGAAGCTGAATATGCCATTGTCTCTTATATCATGGACCTGTATGATAATCAGAACTTAGATGAGACAGCTATTGCCAGGCGTTGCAATGATCTCGGGTACCGGACAAAACGTGGAAAACTCTTCGAGCGGCGCAGCGTTGACCGGATTCTTGGAAATCCCTTCTATTGCGGAACTGTTGTCTGGAACGGAGTGGAATTTGAAGGAAGCCATGAGGTACGTCTTTCCAGGGAACGGTATGAAAAACGTCAGAAGCTGATCACTTCCCGGAAACGTCCAGTCAAGGCGCGGAATGTCTCTGCCTGTAAGCACTGGCTATCCGGTCTTTTGAAGTGCTCTGTCTGCGGGGCCACGCTTTCTTACACCGGTAATAATAAGTGTCCTTATTTCCAGTGCTGGAAGTACGCAAAGGGATTTCATAAGACTTCTGTTGCCTTATCGGTCAAAAAGGCTGAAGAAGCTGTGATAAGTTATTTTGATCAGATCTTAGATGGAGCAGAATTTACATATGTATGCAAAAAGAAAAAGACTGATCATTCACTGCAGATCGAACAGTTACAAAGAGAGATCAGTAAGCTCACCATGAGAGAAAGCAGAATCAAAGAGGCTTATGAGGCAGGCGTAGATACTCTGGAAGAATATAAGAATAATAAGGACCGTCTGGTATCAGATCGGTTAGAATTGACTGCTGCCCTTTCACAGCTATTACAGGAAGAACAGGCAGAGCAGCCTGACACAGAAGAAATCCTGAAAGAGATCCGTTCTGTTGCGGATGTCCTGAAGAATCCAGACGTAGGTTATGAAGAAAAGGGAAACCTGATCAGAAGTGTTGTGGAACAGATCATATATGATAAGGAATCCGGAAAAATGTCTTTTGACATCATTATTTCCTGAATTTCATCCATCCATAAAAAAGTGCCATTTCAGCCTTTTAACATTTTTGTAATATTTTTTCAGAATTGAAAATCCCGCAAACCCGCATAAACACTGGGTTTGCGAGGCTATTATAGGGTACTGCACTCCGGTGGCCCGGACGGTGAGATCGGCGCTTCCCTGCGTTATCTTTCCCAGCGTTTTACCATGCCGAACCGAACGACTTCTGCTTTGCTCAACGACATAGGAACAGAAGAACTCAGTCATCTGGAAATGGTATCCACTATTGTACATCAGCTTACCCGGGACCTTTCCATGGAGGAAATTGAGAAATCCGGATTTGGACCGTATTATATCGATCACACAGTGGGAGTCTGGCCACAGGCAGCAGGTGGCGTACCATTTAATGCATGTGAATTTCAGAGTAAAGGTGATCCGATCACTGATCTGTTCGAGGATCTTGCTGCAGATGGTGCAATCATATAAGAACAACTTTTGATTAAAAGTTCCAGTGAATTTCAATCGGAACGTCCCTTGTTCCCGGAATACGCTTGCCGACAGATATATAGTCAATCAGTATTTCCACGATTTCGCGGGTAAGGTGTTCCAGGTTGGAATATTGTTCGATAATTTGACGGCGGTTATCGCCCACCGCAATTTTTTCCTCGATTTCGGCTAACTGCTTTTCTCCGTCAGCAATTACACGTTCCAGTCGGTCGCGCTCCGTAGTAAAGTCCTTTGACATTTCCACATAATCGCTTTCAGATATTAAGCCCTTGACCTTATCCATGTAAAGTTCCCGGATACCTTTGGAAAACTCTGCAACCTTTTTCTCATAGACGGCTATATCAGAGAGCAGACGTTTTTTCTGTCCCTGCAAGTTATCACAAAATTCTATGTTCTGTTCTAACTCGTCCTTATCAAGATACTCGGCTGCCAGTTTGTTAATCTCGTCGATAACCATTCTTTCCAGTTTATCAACAGAGATAAAGGAACCGATACAAGCGTCCTTTGCCACATGGCGGTTAGAGCATTGTAAATAATGCTTACCATGATTCTTTGACGAACGCATTGTATAACCACAATTCATACAGCGAGCTTTTCTGGCAAATAAACCGATTGTGCCAACTGTGAAAGGTTTTGCCTTTTGAGCTACCAATGCTTGAACCCTATCCCATAACTCACGGTCAATAATCGGCTCATGTGTACCCTCAACTCTGTACCACTCGTCTTTGGGTCTGGGTTTGTTTTGCTTTGTCTTATAAGAAACGCTGCCATATTTCCCTTGAACCATATTCCCGATATAGATTTCATTCACCAACATATCTGATATGGCAAAATATTTCCATAGGGTACTGTTTTTCGTTTTAGGCTGCTTGTAACGCAAACCATGAAGTCGTTTGTATTCCGTAGGGTTTGGTATTCCTCTGTCATTCAGCATACGGGCAATGGCGGTCTTTCCATATCCCTGTGAAAACAGTGTAAAAACTTCTCTGACAACTTCCGCAGCTTCTTCATCAATAATCAAATGCCCTTTTACGTCAGGGTCTTTTTTGTAACCATACAGAGCAAAAGCACCGATATGGTGTCCGTTCTTTCTTCTGTCAGTGAGAACGCTTTTAATGTTCTCTGACATATCCTCCAAGTACCACTCATTCACCAGACCGTTAATCTGTCTTGATTTCTTATTTCCTTTATTAGCGGTATCTGCATTATCAACAATGCTGATGAAGCGAATACCCCAAATAGGAAAAAGACCGTGGATATATTTTTCCACTAATTCTAGTTCTCTGGTAAATCTGGATTGTGTCTTACAAAGGACAATATCAAATTTACGATTCTTTGCGTCCTCCAACAACCTGTTAAATTCTGGTCGTCGTCTGTCAGAACCAGTGTAATCATCATCACTGTATATGTTGTAGACTTCCCAACCATGCTCTAATGAGTATTGAAGTAACATTGACTTTTGATTCTGAATACTGTTACTGTCGTCTGTTTCTGATTGTTTGTTTCTATCTTCCTCTGATAAGCGGCAATAAATAGCAACTCTTGATTTTGATTCTATCATGCTTCGTTCTCCTTTTTGAGAAGACGAAACAAACTATCTCTACATAATGTTATTATAACATCTTGTAGGATAGTTTGTCTATCATCTGGCAGGAGTTGCCCTTCCTTTATTTTTTTCATATTGATTTATCAACTCTATCCATTTTAGAGTAAATGCTTTTGTAAACGCCGCTTTATCACAATTTTTAAAAACATTCTTGCAAACTACCTTTGCGTCATTTGCCATTGAACCACCTCACTACAATATATTTACAAAGTATGCAAAAATGCTTGTACATTATGAAAGAATTTGTCTATAAAGTAAGAAGTAATCAGATGGCTTTGGAAAGCTCCACTGGAATTTCACCATTCCCATTCTGATGGGTGAACCGCACCATGCGAGTGTATCATTATTCTGATATACGGGTCATGGCAGCAACTTTTCCAACAGTCGCTTACGGATCACTGGCGTGGTCGCTCGCTTCTTTATCCCTCCTTTTCATGGGTCATGGCGTTCCAGTCCGTCGGCTCACCGCATATCAAACGTATCTGATTACTTTATTCAATTTTCAAAGAACACTTGTAAAACGGAGCTGGAATGAGGTGGTATCACACTCCGTATATATTCGCTTATTTCACTCTGACTTCAAAACCTAGAATTGCTTTAATAAGGGCAGCTCTAATTCTGCCTTTCAGTTCCATATCGACCACAATATACATATTTCCGTGTTCATCATAGAACGGGCGTAAACTTGCTTTTGATATGTAAGCGTCATAGTGATTTAAAATTTTCTCTATTGCCACTTCGTCGCCATCAGCAGCTAAACTGATTGTGGAGAATAGAGGACACTTTTTTGTAGACTTCATCATGTTATAATTCCTCCTCGTACATATCTCTAATGAGCTTTAGTGAACACATTCTGTTTCTATAAACAGAGTTTCTGGAAATATCCAAAATCTCTGCGATTTCTGCGTCTGGTAATTCCAGAAAGTAGAACATCAACACAACATTGCGTCGTCTTTCACTTAATTTTTTGATTGCTTCACATAATTTCTCATCATAGACACGAACTTCTGTACCGAACACATCAAAGGAAGTAAATTCAAGCGAGTATTCGTCCGATACACCCAACTGGTTTAATTCCAGCTCTGGTATTTCACAGAAAGATATTTCATGCTTTGCACGTCTGGCAAGTTCTTTGTTGTAGTTCTTTACAGTTCTGCCAATCACCTTACGAGCCAGACAGTCAAATTGAAGTCTTATAGCGTTCTCAAATGAAGAAGGTTTCATAATCTCACCTCCTTTCAAGTTGAAGTTGCTAAAGCGAAAAGGCTTTTTACCTCTTTCCGCACTAACACTCAACACGGAGGGGTGATTTGTAACCCGAATCAGAAAAAAATCAAAAAATTTTTTAAAGTAGCAAAAAAGCACAAGAGCAATACTGACGTGCTGTTCTTGTGCCTTATAAATTGTTCCTGCTATGTGATGTGAAAAACCATATACAAGAGCGATATAATCCGCAAAAGTTAAACGGATTTTTTTAACAAGCTACCAATGGTCGAATGTTGTTGAATGTATAGGCATTCCATGCGGCTACCTCCTGAAGCCGCTAAAACAAAACCAACCAGTAGTTTGTCCACCGTTGGACAAAAATAAAACGGCGGCTGTATGAACCGTCGTTCTATCTAAAAGGACGTATAAAAGCATTACTGCTGACAACGGTTTTTTTTTTACCGCCAAGCAGCATATATTGTTATTTACCTGTTCATAGGAACTGATAAACCTTGCAATACGTTTTACTGTACCTGTTACAAATTCTTTAGGAACAGTAAAATGTAGTGAGGTGATTAATTATGCGTAAAACAGAAGATAAATACGATTTCAGAGCCTTTGGTCTTGCCATCAAAGCGGCAAGGATGAAACAAGGTCTGACCCGTGAACAGGTGGGAGCAAAAATTGAAATTGACCCACGCTATCTGACGAATATTGAGAATAAAGGGCAGCACCCAAGTTTACAGGTGTTTTATGACCTTGTAACTCTACTTAATGTGTCTGTTGATGAAATTTTCCTGCCGACCAGTGACAAAGTAAAAAGCACTCGCCGCAGACAGTTGGAACAACAGCTTGATACTTTCGACGACAAAGATATGGTTGTCATGGAGAGCGTCGCTGCTGGTATCATCAAATCAAAGGAAGTGGGGGAAGATTAGTTCCTCCATTTTTATTTGCCTGCCAATCATACGGGATATGGTGATAGGTAATAAAAATGAGCCGATAATCTATGAGATATGAAATCCTCTGAATTATCGGCTCTGCATCTAAGTGTCTGGCTCTTTGATTACTGTTATTTTTAATTTGCTGGCATTAATTAGGTTTTCCTGTTTGCATTTTGGACAATACAGTGGAAAATTTATCAACTTAGTATCCGTTCTGATTTTTGTTCTTGTTTTATTCTTGCATATAGGACAGTATATCCATTTTGCTGTTCCCATTTGTTTCCTTTCTGATATACTATTTTAATGTAAATTCACATGCCAAATAATAAGTGTCATAATCCCAATCTTTAGGGGATTCGAAATAAGAAATACTTACTATTATTCTATAGTGCCCTGATGGGAGTTCGCCATAAACCGAGGAAATATCAAATGGTAAACTTAATCTTTCGGTGGGATTTATAACTGCATCATCTTCGTTATCTTTTGATGGGTCATAAAGTTGAGTTAATTGATACCATGTTTCTGATTGCTCCGCTTCAATTTCAAAATAGGCTTTAGAATAATGATACTCTTTGTTGGAGTTATTTTCTAAAAAAAATTTTGCGTTTTCTAAGTCAGAATACTCTTTTTCACTTGATGTAAGCTCAACATCTGATAAAGTATTAATTTTTTCCTCAGTTCCATAGGACGAAACCTCATAATTCTCTTTGAAATCCTGTGATGATATTATTTCTTCATCTGATGTTGAATTGCACCCGGACAAAATGCTTGTGACAGTTATTAAAATAATACAGATAATTTTTTTCATAATCGAAACCTCCTTTATAAGTGCTTAATAGCCATGAGCAAAACTCCACACATTCAGTATTTATGCGGGTTTGCGAGGCATGGCAACCTCATTAATCACTTCAAATTTATAGCAACAATCAGCTCCAAATGATATAATTAAGTTGTCAAAATCAATTCACCGAAAGGAGCTGATTGTTATCTATCGTCAAGAAATTTTGAAAGACATTCGTCTTTTCACTTCACAACCAGTTGCAAAGTTTTATGATTCTCTTTTTTTGAATCTTGATTTATCCTTTGTTCCGGAATTCCCCAAGACAGGAAGGAAAGGCTTTTCAAATCACGCTATGATTTGTTCCTTTATTGTCATGAAATGCGAAGGCTTCTCCATGATTTCCGATCTTGTCGATTATCTTCACAATAATCTTCTGATTGCGCATTTTTGTGGCTTTGATATTTCTCGTCCACTTCCTTCTTATTGGACTTTTGATCGCTTCCTGAAAAATTTCGATAACAAAGTTCTCTCTGAAATCATGAAAACTCAGGTGTTATTCCTTTCTAAAGAAGGTATTGTAGACACTTCTTTTATTGGCTTAGATTCAACCCCTGTCTCTGCAAATACTTCACAGAATAATCCGAAATCTTTTCTCTCAAATAAGTTTAAACCCAGAAATCAACCAAGGGCGGATTCGGATTGTAAACTCGGCGTCCACACTGCATCCAATCAAACGAACGAGAAAAAATATGAATTCTATTGGGGCTATAAAAATCATGTCCTTGTAGACTGTATTTCAGGTCTTCCTATTTATGAAATGACCACAACCGCGGAAGTTCATGATGCTACCGTCGCTTTAGATATCCTTGCTGCTACCCATTCCTTTCAACCAATAACGGACTGCACATTCCTTGCCGACAAAGGTTACGATGTCAAAAATATCTACAATCAGGTTAAGGATCTTTACAATGGAGAATGTATCATTCCATTAAACAAACGTAATTCCAAAAATCCGAAACTTCTTCCTCAAGGGAATCCCATTTGCGAAGCAGGGCTTGCCATGTGGAAGGATGGTAAGTTTTCCGATTGTGGTCGTACCCGTCAAAAGTTTTGTTGTCCTCTAAAATCAAGTAAAGATACCGTTTGCCCATGCCACCACAAAAATTTCTATAATGGTAAAAAGCATCGTGGCTGTACGAAATATCTCACCATTCCTGATGATTTAAGACTTTCCATTGATAGGGACAGCAAATATTTTGAAAGTAATTATTCACTCCGCACAGAATGTGAACGCTATAATTCGCGTTTTAAAAATACTGGTCAGGAGCGGATGTGGGTGAGAAATAAAGCGTCTGTTACAAACTTAAACACACTTGCCCATATCAGTTTACTGGCAGTTGCCGTTGCCGCAATCACTAGCCATTCCGGTC
>OGPT01002720.1_pt1 | contig 13756 bp, 4 predicted proteins | sample 1552951 | NCBI WGS metagenome assembly OGPT01 (sample SAMEA2580224, study PRJEB22360) | human gut metagenome | biome: human gut; feature: human-associated habitat; material: faeces | place: Denmark | collected 2008/2010
TGGAGGTGGAATGGAAAGAATGGAATGGAGTGTAGGAGGTGACAATGGAATGTGTGGAAGAAACGGGATTAGGAGGAGGCAGAGAAATGGAAATTGAAGGGAGGAAGTGATGCTGGGTGGACTGGTCAGAATGTGCTTGCCTCTCGTCTGCCAGAATTGGATCTGCAAGGGTATCGACTTCAAAAAGCGGAATTGAATGCTAGAATGCGTGTTTATGCCTCTGCCTCTCCGTTTCGTTCCTCGAGCGAGTTGTCTGTCCAGTGCATATCTACTAAGTGTTTATGAAGATTGCGATTGGTTCTGCATGGCATGGAGAGCAGGGAGTGGGAATCGCTGTTGTTTCCCTTCCTGTAATGGATTTGAAATGGGCATGCATTGCATAATTGATTCCTCTTCTGGGTCGCTTCGCTGTTCACTCTGTGTTTCGTTCGTGGTTGTGTGCGAGGACTGCGCTGTCTCTCTGTTGTGTTGGGTGAGGAGTGTGTGTTTTCCGTCCTGTCTTGCACTTCGAGTCTGTCCGTGTGTTGTTGGTTGTTCGCGTTGTTCCCTTCCTGGTGCTTGTCTTCCGCATGTTTCTGTCAACGTCTGCTGTGCATGTGTTGTGCCTCTGCAATTCAGCTGTTGTGCATCGGCAATTCACCGGCAATTCACCTATTGTGCATCTTCAGTGCGTGCCCTTTCCAACAAACGCCTCTCAAATCGACACTCCCCGCTCTTCCACTCGCATCTTCCTCATTCGCAATTCCTGCAGCCAGGTGGTGACGAAGTGGTGTCTCCTGTTGCTGGTGTTCTGCAGAAAGGTGGCCAGCGCCGTGGTGGCCGTCATCATCCGTTCCCTCTCCCTCTTCAAATCACCCACCCTCTCCGTTTCGTCGCCAGCGATGGTGAAGTAGAGTTGGTCGAGATAGGTGTGGAGCAGGGTGGCTGTCTGGTTGGCATGTGGGGAGCGCACGCTGTCCATGAGAGGAGGCGCGGCGGTGGAGAGCGTCTTGAGAGCGCAGTACTGTTCCTCGAGCGTGGGGGCGTAGTTGTCGTGCTTCCTGTGGGGCGTGATGAAGGGGTCCCAGCGCAGCAGTCCCAGCACGCGCAGCAGCAGCGGCTCGATGACGTCCCGGATGACGTCCTCTTCGATGGGTGCGTCGCCGCAGTCTTCTGGGCAATCCACTCTGCGAGGAGAGTCTGCAGTGCATGCAATGCATGCGTCGCCCTCCTGCTCTCGCTGCTCTCGCTGCTCTCGCTGCTCTCGCTGCTCTCGCTGCTCTCGCAGTGCCCGCAGTGCCCGTTGCTTTCGCAGTGCCCGCCTTGCTCGCAGTGCTCCGGGTGGGAGCGCAGCTTGCGCCTCCATCTGCTGGAGGAACTTCTCCTCGACTCCCTCCGCGGCGGCGATGGTGCGCATCATGACCTGCCGCTCGGCCTGATAGGCAGGGCAGTAGAGGATGTAGTGCTCGATGGTCTCCCTGCCGTCGTCCCGACAGGAGGGACACTTCCAGGAGAGGTTCTCCTTACCGGTCCAGAGGTGGTTGGGCAGCACCCAGGTGTACGTGCGCATGCGGAGGAGGACGCTGAAGCCGCGCGCGAGTTCGGGATGCTGGTACCATGCGTCGAGGTAGCAGCGATTCCAGGGCTTGCCGTTGAGAATGTACTCCTTGAGCGCCTTGGCGTCACTGGCGAGGAGGGTGCCGAACCACCGGAAGGCGCCGATGCTCTTCTGGTCCTGCTTGGTGGTGCAGAAGTCAAGGAAGAAGTCGCCCTCCTTGACCGTAGCGATTCTCTTCTCCTTCGCCGTCGCGAGCTGCTGCAGGCGCTGCCGCTTCTGCACCTCCCCTCCTTCACGTGACCGCTTCTGCACCTCCCCTCCTTCACGTGACCGCTTCTGCGATGAAGCCTCATCCTGCAGCTGCTTTTGCGACAGGGCGTAGAAGGCGGAGCCGCCAACACGGAGCACGCCCTTGATGGGGGTCTGGGCGTAGGTGCCAAATGTGTTGATCGTGAGGAGGAGGTCGTGGAGAACGCGACTCATGTGGTGTCCGCAAGTGATGATGCGAGTTCGCTTCTCCAGGGCGAGGGTGTACACGGGCGTAATATCCAGCTCGATGGCAAGAATATGGGGGCAGGTGTTGCGCGTGACCTTGCCCTTCACGAGGAGTTCCATGGCCCTCTGCATCACCAGCTCCATCTGGCAGTCGTCCTTGACGCCGCCCCAGACCTCGGCACCATAGGTGCAGCAGGGGAGGAGCTTGGTCCTGACGATGTCCGCGCGGATGGGCAGGGGAATCGACTGGTTGACCAGCAGCGGGCGCAGCAGCCAGAGCATGCGGTTGGCGGCGTGCGCTCGCTTGGTGATCATGACCGTGCGGTCGAGCGAGGGCGTGATCTCCAGTCCCAGGTACGTGTAGTGGTCCACCACGGGAATGACCTGGCCCTGCAGCAGCCACGTGCGTGCTCGCTCGTTTTCCCGTGGGTCCCATGGGTCGCTGACGGAAGTGTCGCTGAGCTCGTCTTCCCATGCGTCATTGGCGGAAGTGTCGCTGAGTTCCTCGCTGGGCACCATCTCCTCGCGGTACATCCGGTCCTTGCGCAGGAGCTCCTTCCTGCGGCGACTGTGGGAGTGCTTCGGGAAGCGCATCACGCCGCACTTGTTCACGCCAACCGTCATGTGCCAGCGGAGGGTCCACACGGAGACGGCGTCCATGAGCTGCTGCAGGCGGTGAGGCGTGCGGGCGAAGAGGCAGAGGTCGTCGGCGTAGAGAAGGCACTCGACGGTGGGGTCCCAAGGGTACTCTCTGTTCGGGTTCTCGGGGAGGATGTCGTTAATGAATATGGAGAAGAGAATGGGACTTAGGGGGCACCCCTGGCGCAGGCCACGCTGAAGGCGGATGGGCTCGGACAGAGAGTCTCCGATGCGGATGCGCAGGGTCGAGGCCTCGTACAGGCGATGGAGGAAGGCGTATGTCTTTCCCGTCACCCCGTACCTGCGGAGCTTGTAGAAGAGCGCGCCGTGAGGCACCGTGTCGTACGCCTTGCGGAAGTCGATGAAGCACACGTAGACGTCGCTCGGAGGCTGGACCTGTCCCTTGCGGTTTTGCTTCTTGCCCGTGTAGGTGGGTAGTGCCGTGAGGCTGCTTCCTGGCTGGCCGTTTCTCGAAGGCGTGGACTGCGCTTCCCTCTCTGCTCTCTTCACCGGCGTGGACTGCGCTTCCCTCTCTGCTCTCTTCACCGGTGTGTACTCGGCGCATTGCGATCGCCACCGTTCGATGATTTCCAGCAGAGCCACGACATGGCCTGCACACTCCTGTCCAGGGCGGAAGCCTGCCTGCGCGTCGGTGAGCATGTTTTCCTCTTCAAAGGCGTGGCTGAGGCGGTTGGCAACCACGGAGCAGGCGATCTTCAGCAGGACAGGCATGAGGCTAATGCCGCGGTAGTTGTCCATGTCGGTCGGATCGCCCTTCTTAAAGACAGACACAACAATGGAGGACTGCAGTTCCTCCGGAATGAAGCCGTTGAAGAGCGTGTTCACGGCATCCACCAGCAAGCGGAAGGCCGCCGCGCCGTTGCCCTCCGCCGAGCAAGCGATCTTCTTATACACTTCCGCTGGAATGGCGTCGCTGCCGCTGCTCTTGCCATTGTCGAGGTTTTTGATGGCTTCCTTCACCTCCTTCGCGTTGATGGGAGCGTTCCAGTACGCTGCGTCCATGCACATGCGTTCTCCCTTGGGTTTGAGAAGAGGGGTCCCTTCCCACGGGTCTCCCTTCTCTGCCACGCTGCCCGTGACAGCCTCTCGCTCCTCTGCCACGCTGCCCGTGACAACCTCTCGCTCCTCTGCCACGCTGACAAGGCGCGTGTAGTACTTGGCGAAGGCGCGGCAAACCTCTGCATCTTCCATGACAAGGGTGTTGGTGTCGGGGTCGCGTATGCGCATGATCTTCTCCTCGCGCTGTTCAATCTCGCTGTTGATGGCACGCCAGAAGGCGGAGGGGTTCGGCTTCAGACGGATCAGCAGTTGCGAGAAGAGGGTGCTGTTACGCAGGTCATGCTCCTTCAGAATCTTCTTCGCTTCGCGATTCACCCTCCTCACTTCTTCCAGCATCTCGGGTGTCTTCTCCTTGCAGCATGCCTTCTTCGACAGCAGGCGTCTTCGCTTCGCCAGAACTCTCCTCTCTTTGGCAGTGAAGAAGGAGTAGCAGCCGCTCTTTCCTCCGCTCGGCGGGCGCTTAGCGTACTTCTCTTTGCCCCACTTGCTTTGCTTCTGTCTTCTCCCCCGACGCGGGGTATTCTCCGTGCGGGAAGGGTTCTGCGCACTCGCCTTCCGCCGCCATGGCTTGTCGGCACTGCTGGCACTGCTGGCACAGCTGGCACTGCTGGCACTGCTGGCACTGCTGGCACTGCTGGCACTGCTGGCACTGCCAACTGCCCGCGTATACCCCATCTCATCCAGGGAGTCGTACAAATCATGAACGAAGCGGAGGACAGCAGCGGCGCTGTTACGCGCTGCGAGCTCTGGGTAGTTCTCCGAAGTGAAGCGGTTGAGGGAAAGGAGCGGTGTTAGGTCTTCCAGTACCTTGTGCCGGTCAATGACCTTCTTGACAGGCGCGGAGGAGAGAGGCGTAGTCTTGAGGGTGGTGGTGAGGCAGAGGTGATCGGAGATGATGAAGCCGTCGTTCTGCAGCGTGCTGCATGTGGTGTAGAGCAGCGTGTCCTCGTCATTTACAAGGAAGTAGTCGACACATGTTTCACTTGTGATGTAGGTGTAGTCGCCCTCCATGGGGACGATGGACAGCGCGAGTTCGGTCTCGGCGAGCCAGTTTTCCATGTCTTCGGGGTGGGTGTTGAAGTCGCCCATCACCACGACCATGTCCCCGCGGCCTCGGTCCAGTACGCGGCGCAGCTTCTGCGCGAGTTTGTTCCGCACCTGCTCCTTGTCGCGCGCTTCACACGGGAGGTACACATTCACGATGTGCATCTTGCGGCCGTCCCAGGGGATCGTGACCCAGAGAATGTTGGGGGTACTTCGATCGGTCCTCTCCGCGCGCAGGCCCCTTCGCACAATCAACGCCAACCCGGTGATGCCGGGATAGTAGATGGGAGGGAAGCTCTCGATGATGCAGTAGTTGCGGATGACCCAGGGGGTTGAAGAGTTGTCGCGTCGGGTCTCCTGAAGGGCCAGAACGTCCATGTCGAAGGACCGCAGCATGTCTTCGATTTGCGCCCACTTCTGTATCGAGAGTGTCGTAGTACCGGCTAGAGAGTTCGCGTTCAGCGTGCCCATTCTCCACACACGGTCGCTCTTGGATGGAGTGGGTGTTGTAGGTGTCGCGGGTGTCGCGGGTGTCACGGGTGTCGCGGGTGTCGCGGGTGTCGCGGGTGTTGTAGATGTCACAGGTGTCGCGGGTGTTGCATGCACGGCAGGCACGGCAGACGGCAGAGTCTTCACATGTCGAGGAGACGCGCAAGGCCGTATCGGCTTCAATAGAGTGTGGGGATGGCGTTTGACAATAGCACCGTAGCGCCACAGCACCCTTCTCAACGGGAGCAGGAAACCTTCATTGAGGACGTTCTCTCCGTAGACACAGAATACCGCCGGCCGCAGCTTCCCATTCTGCCCCTTCTTCTGGAGACGGCGGATGGACACATTTCTCGGGTAGTCCATGGTTGACCCGAACGCACATGCTTCACGGATATGCCCGTAGCAATCCTTCGTAGTAGCATAGGAATAGTTGATGATGCGGAAATGCGGTGATGCGATGCGTTTCTGCTGTGAGGATCGACGATGAGTCCCAGCTGCACGGCTCGTAAGAATGGACGAAGATAGAGAGTCCCGCCTTGATGGATTGTCGGAATTGCCCAGAAGGGCCAGTTGATTACCAGAATCGCATAGAACCCTGGACCCAGAAGGAGAGGCGGATTCTACAATAGACTGGGATGCGCTTTGCAATGGACCGAATCCACCCAAATCGATTTGTGGAGATAGATCCTTAGAATCTGCAGATATCAAATCCTCGCACGGAAGGAAAGGCGCCGCATCGCCAGTATTCGATATCGTTGGAGTTGATTGCTCTCGGAAAGGTTCGGCACACTCGCCAGAAGCAGATTTCTGTACGGTATCGTCACGCTTCTCGGGGGTAATGCGCATTAGCGTTGCTTGCTGTGGATTAGGCTTGTACTGATTTGCTCTAACCCAAAAGAAATATGAATCAGGGTTTGGCTTCTCCAGTGGGGAGTTTCACGCTAATGAGAATTCTCCTGTTCTGCGTGCATTGCATGCATCGGGTAGATGGAATGTGTTTCCTTGTAATGGCTAGAGTGGTTTCCGTCTGTCATTTGGAATGAAGGGTGCAAGGCTGGTCGATTTCGTACCCGTGAGTTTTGAAACTGCTGCCGAATGGTCGCCCGCTTTATCGCAGGCGTAGAAGTCCGTTTAGGAACATGGAATGAGGGTTAGACTTCTCACAAGAGACCTCTCTCCTGCTTCCGTTCCTCGCTATTCCGTGGCTCTCAATGCTTTTCTCCTGGCTCTTTTCAGCAGGGTGTGGAGGGATAGCCTCGCCCTTAATCCTCGAAGCGAGTGTCGCCTATCGGTTGTTGCAAGGGTCTAGTGCTAATGACTCTGTTTCCCTGTCAAGGATCGTGATTGATGGTCTCTGAAGAGAGAATGCTGTCAGAATCTGCAGCGCTACTCCAGAAGAGGTGGGTGGTGACGAGAGAGAGGATGCCTGGTAGTTTCCACGCCCGCAAGTACTGTCCCTGGCATCCATGGGAGTGCATTGCGATGTTGAAGAGTTGCAGTGTGCTCTGGCCCGAAAAGCAGGCGGATGCTCTACTCCCTCGGTTGCTGGCACTGCTGGCACTGCTGGCATTGCTGGCATTGCTGGCATTGCTGGCATTGCTGGCATTGCTGGCATTGCTGGCACTGCTGGCAACTGAAGAAGTAGAGGATCGATGCACGGCTTCCGCGCTGGGGGCGGTTTCAACAATTTGAGCAGGAACAGCGAGGAGGCTTCACGGCGGAGGGCGTGCTCCATTTCCAGAACCCTTCTAGTGTTGCAATTGTGTGGGAAGTGTTTGTTCGCAAGAAACGGCAAGTCAAGCAAATAGTACATTCTTAGGCGAGTAGGATTGGCTGGAAACGGGCTCAGTTGGTAATTACGGGTGGAAGGAAGAAGTGACAGAAATGGGTCAGGAAAGAAGGCACCTCAAAATCAGCACGAAAACGGGAGAGGGAACGAGTGCAAGGAAAGACATCAATTTCGGAGCGGGAACGGTGGAAGAGGCACAAAGCAGAGTGGGCTGTGATTCAAAAGTGGTTATCCCATGTAGATGTGCAACATTGCAAGTCCTGACGGAATTAGACACTGGGATGCTATCTGTCTCCTTTGAATGGAAATTCTGCTTTTGGAAGTAGTTGTATTGGGTGTGATGTAACAAACAGAGATTCAATTCCTACCTGCTTTTATCTCCTTGACAAAGAAGATATCTCCGAGAGCCAGTAGATGCTCTTCAGTCAGCTGATCGAATACCCTTGATCCCTCGTCCTGGGCAAACGACACGGGGGTGTAATTGATGCAGGCGTACTTCGCTCCGCACCCAAATTTCCCACCCCATAATTGGTTTTTCACTGTCGTAGACCTTAAGTAGTTAACCCAGACACAGAGCCACTCGTGCTCCGCGTCCTGGAAAACGTACCTACCCCATAGCTTTCGAGGTTGCTTCTTGGTGGTGAATTTTTTCCACATGGAGGTCGCCACATCCTCCATGGTTAGCCACGCTTCATCCACCCGCTGGATCTTGTACAAAAAGACCCAGTTCGAGACCTCCTTCCCAGATAAATTTGAACGGTTCCCGCCGTAGCGCTGCCTGTAGAACGGTACAAACTCATGGGGGTAGTCACGCAGCAGGAGCGTCAATGCTTCGGATGGAAACTCCTCGTCGGGGGGTGGCAACGGGATAACCATCTCCTGTACGTAGCCGCCGTTGAGAGGAGCGTCCTCCTCGTTGGCGTAGAGGCGTGGGTGAGGGAGAACTACGTTCGGCACGTAGGCGCCGTAGCGAGGAGCGTCCTCCCCGTTGGCATGTGGCGACTGGAGAGCCACCTCCTGCACGTAGCCGCCATTCAGAGGAGCGTCCTCCTCATCCACGTAGAGGCGTGGCGACGGGAGATCCTCGTTCTGTAGGTAGGCGCCGTTGAGAGGAGCGTCCTCCCCGTTGGCACGTGGCGACAGGCAGGCCACCTCCTGCACGTAGCCGCCATTCAGAGGAGCGTCCTCCCCGTTGGCACGTGACGACGGGCAGGCCACGCCCTGCTCGTAGGCGCCGTTGAGAGGAGCGTCCTCCTCATTCACGTAGAGGCGTGGCGACGAGCAGGCCACCTCCTGGGCGAAGTTTCCGCAGCGAGGAGCGTCCTCCCCGTTGGCATGTGGCGATTGGAGAGCCACCTCCTGCTCGTAGGCGTCCTGGTCGTTGCGGGCGAAGTAGTGACCGTCATTAGGGTCGCAGCAGGTGTAGACATAGTAGTAATCACGGCCGTAGTTGACGGGGTGCAATTCGTCATCATACCGCAAAGCAGTCAGCCGAGAAGCACCCAGGTTGTTGTTGAAGTCCTCGTACGCATTATCGTCGTACACGACGCCTTCACAGGAGCTATCGCCCAAGTGGACGAACTCGACGAGGCTGCCGGAGATGTCGTTAAGGGACGAGGGACAGGTGGAGGAGACGGGGTTAAAGGAGGAGGCGGCCTCGGGGGAGGTAGTGCCGGAGGAAGCGGCGTTAAAGGAGGAGGCGGCCTGGGGGGAGGAGGTAGTGTTGGAGGAAGCGGCCTCGGGGATGGCGAAGTCAGGGGTATTGAAGGTAACGCTGTTAAGTGACGCGTCTGAATCAGTATCAAATACGGTATTCATGGTTTGAAGAGAATGTGAGTATGTAGATGCGTGATGACAGCTAGAAATTGGTTCATCCAATCAGAAAACAGAGAAGCAGGCGTTTCACACTATTGAGTTGTGGTGAGAATTGGAAGTATGGAAACAAAGGGAATAGAGAGAACGGAGAGGGACACGACGAATCAGGGTAAGAAAGGATGGTGTTCTGTTCAGGATCACGGCCATTAGGATAGTATGTGGTTAAAACTGTCGATAAGCGTGGGTTTGTTAATAAACAGTCTAGTGATGGCAAAACGGAGTGTATATGAACACAGCGTTTTGGCAGAGAGAGATACGAAGAAAGAGTATGCAGGGAAGGAGGGTGGCAATGAAGGTGTACAGAGAGATGGTTTCAGACAAGACGTCAATGCATGATTGAGGTCACGCCAGAGAATGGGTTAGGGTGTTAGCAAGAGGGTGAGAAGTAGGATCCAGTCGTTAGAGCGAATGGCTTGGGTAGATCAGGTAGGGACAGAAAAGTGTCCTGGAAGAGGTTCATCTAACCGCAGAAGGATAAATACGCTGGAGCCTAACTTGCCAAAGGTGAAAAGAGTGGGGTAATGCAGAAAACAGGACTGAAGAATAGATGGTGAATACAAGCTATGCGATGTAAATGGACGATGAAAGAAGGATAACATGGGAACGCTGGAAGGGGAACGGAGTTGATTGAAGAGATGCATCGTGATTAGAGAAGACAGGTATGGAATTGGGCTGGATATAGAGGTTAGAAAAGAAGGGCAGTGGAAATGAAGCAATGACACAGGGATGGCGTAATGAGCTAGGGAAGAAAGGAAATTGGAGGAAATTACCACAAGAAGGGGGTTTTACGGCGTTGCTTGTACGGAGCGGAATGCGATTGACGGAAGACGGTAGGAAAGGAGTAATAATTAAAGGAATGGTTTAGATTATACTGTTAGTTGGTTGTAAAGACACGATGCCGTGATGATGTCTAGATTGGGATCAAGAATGGGTAGAATACCTAGACTGTGATGCATAAGGATAGATAGAGGTAGGTTAGGGGCATATTCCTCATTTCTAGGTTTAGGGTCGCAATTGAGTCAAAACAAACAGGTAAATGGGAATTCATTACCCTGTCCACAAATTCCTCCAGACGCCGACGGTAGAAGCGGTGCAGCTCGTCGTCGATGTCGGCCTCCTCCGGCATGTAGTAGTTCTCGCCGAATTCGAAGACCCGAACTCCGTTGTCGGCGCGGCGCAGCAGGGCGCGGTAGAGGGCGGCGTCTCCGTCTGTCAGCTCCTCCAGCGAGTAGTTCGACGTGATGACGAACCACTCGGGGCAGATCTTCATGCATCTGCCCTTCGCCTCCGCGATGAAGGGGTAGCGGTCTCCCCAGATCTTCAGCTCTTGCGCGAAGAAGCGGAACGGCTCCGGGTTCGGATCGTCGAAGATGACGACGGGCTGGCCCGTGTACCCGTCCCACCACTTGCTGACGGGCTTCATGTAGAATGAAAGCCCGTCCTCCGTCGGGTAGCAGGTACGCGCGAAGTCTCGTGCCATGCTCGTCTTGCCGCTGCCGGGGACACCGAGGATGAGGATGAGGCGGCAGTGCGTCGTACTCCTCATCGGCTGGTTGCCCACCAGCAGGTCGCGGAACTGCCGGCAGCGCGACCCGTTCTGGAATAGGAAGTACTCCGGGAGGAGACCCCACTTGCCGGCCTTGATTTCTTCCGCGTACTGCTCGAAGATGGCGCGGGTGATGGAGTATCTTGCCGTGCCGAAGCGTCGGAGGTAGGGAGACTTGGGACGTGGGGAGGGGAGGCGGTAAGGCCCAGAGCGGCAAGGGGAGGGGATGCGGGACGGGGAGCGGGAAGGGATGTGGGACGGGGAGTGGGTAGGGATGCGGGACGAAGAGCAGGACGAAGAACGGGACGACGAGTGGGGAGGGATGCGGGACGAAGAGCAGGACGAAGAACGGGACGGAGAACGGGGAGGGATGCGGGACGAAGAGCAGGGCGAAGAACGGGACGAAGAACGAGAAGGGGAGAAGAGGCGGGACGGCGAGCGGGGAGGGGAATGAAGATGGGGCAAGCGGATGCCCTGGCGGTGAAGGAAGGGGGAAGGCGGAGTCGTAGCAGGATGACGGCGGGGAGAGGGAGTTCGCGGCGGTGAGGCTGGGGAGTCTTCTGGAGTGGTGGCAGGATGACGGCGGGGAGAGGGAGTTCGCGGCGGTGAGGCTGGAGCGTCTTCCGGAGTGGTGGCAGAGGCGGCGGAAAGGGACGACGCAAGCGGGTGAGGAGAAGGTCCTCCGCCCAGGACGCTCTCCACGAAGGTGTCCTTCGCGAAGATGAAGGTGTCCTTGCCGAGGACGCCTCCGCGTACCTTGGTCTCCTTCTTCACGACGTAGTGGATGACGTTGATGATGTTGTCGGGTCCGTCGAGGTAGTTGATGTGGGGACGCAGCGGCTCCCTCAGATCGGGGATGACGCGGAGTGAGATGGAGCGGAGACTCCTCGTCATGCGCACCGTCCTCTCCGTGGCGAGGTAGACGTGCGCATGGAAGCGGCATGTGGAGGGGCAGCGCTCGTAGCCGATCACGAGTCTCTTCCAGAGCGTGTTCTCCAGAAGATACGCGTTGAGAACACGCATCACGAAGTCCTCCTCTTGTCGCGTAACGGGGAAGGAATGGGGAAAGTGGATGGTTAGCATCCAGTGCGCCCGCTGGATCGAATTCCAGTTGGCTCGGACCTGGATCCCAAAGCCATTGAACCTTCCACCATCGTGAGGCCTCCTCCACGCGTTCTCCTCCTCCAGGTCCTCCTCGTCGTCCGCGGTCAGGTCCTGCACGTCGTCGGCAGCAGTCTCCTCCTCCATGTCCGCGGTCAGGTCCTGCACGTCGTCGGCAGCAGTCTCCTCCTCCACGTCCGCGGTCAGGTCCTGCACGTCGTCGGCAGCAGTCACGTCGTCGGCAGCAGTCACGTCGTCGGCAGCAGTCACCTCCTCCATGTCGGCAGCAGTCACGTCATCCGCAGCAGTCTCCTCCTCCATGTCGGCAGCAGTCACGTCGTCGTCGACCGTGTCCTCCAAATCGTCGTCGACCGTATCCTCCATGGTTAGGTGTTGGTGAACATTCGCAGACGCAGAATTGAGGGTTGCATCAGAAGCCTAAGGTTGTAGAGATTGCATTACCCACTACAGTCGAATCTCGACGCAGACGACGTAGGGGGTCAGAGTCAGTTCCGGCATCACGCTGGTGCGACGGCTGGTGGTCCTTGTTCGCATACACATCATTAGCAGATGCGTTGGGAGACGGTTTAGGAGTGACGTCGATGAGCTTGTCAGATGCGTCGCTGGGCGTAGAGGTGCTATAGGTGAAAACAGATAAACATCAGAACCAGCATTCGGGGTACAGAGAGGTGATCGTACTGTTCATCGTGTTTTAGGTTAGAACTTAAGGAAATTAAATAAAAGTGATAGAAGAGAGCAGAGTTCCCCAATAGCGTGAAACTGCCCAATAGCGTGAAACTGCCCAATAGCGTGAAACGGCTTTAGGGTGGTTTCTGAGAGCGTCCAGTGGTCAGCGCTGCATTTCAAGCACGATTTTTAAGCAGATTCAAATTCAACAGCAAATCTAATCAGCGGATTCCTTTCCTCATGGAGGATTGTAGAGATTGAAGCAAGAAGAAGGGGCGCTGTCCGCATTGTAGTGAAGATGTTGCAGGACGGTGTAATTCAGCATGTGGCGCAGGAGACGGAGTGTTAATGATATGCAACGATGGATGCCAGTGGTGGGTGTGAGAGGAAGACAGATGCAACGACTACCCGTTGGAGGAAGAGGGAGAAGAAGATGTTGTGGATAGGGAGAGGTGTTGGTATGTAAAGGAAGGGTTGTTTGTTGCAAAGAGGGACTGGAGACTGATGCTGACGGTGGGTTGGAGAGAGGGTGGAAATGGATTGCTATGAAGTAGCAAATGGGAATGGAAGCGGAATGGAGCGAAAAAGAGGCTGAGAGTAGAAATGGTGCGGAATTAAGGCAAGCCCGTAGTATTATTCTATATAGGTATGCAGCCCCCGCACTCCAATAGTGGCGAATATCGGGGGTAGATTGTGTGTTGGGCTGAGAGAAGTGGGATGGAGTATGGAAGAAAGGGAATGGGGGAATGAATGTGTGAATGTTGGAGAAGAGATGGGAAGGGTGGGAGGGAGATGCATTGCGATGAGGATGGAATTTGAAAGGAAGAATGGGAATGGAATATGTGGATGATGGAGAATGGATTGGAAGAGCATGAGAGAGAGATGCATTGCGATGAGGATGGAATTTGAAAGGAAGAATGGGAATGGAAAGAGAGAGAGACGGAGAATGGATTAGAGATAGGAAAGAGGAGAATGGTGAATGGAGTAGCGAAGGAAGAAAACAGGAAGCGTTGAGTAGGTACTGAGGAAAGGAATGATTGTGTAGGTGATTGAAGGAGAATGAGGACGATGGCGAGAGGGGAGTCTGATTCTCGGATGGAAAATGGGAAATGGAATGATAGGCGTGTGTAGAAGGGGTTGGCATTGGGTTGAAGAGTCTCTGGCGATTCACCCCCATCCATGAGAGGGAGAGCAGGAATGAGAAGGACAGGCTATGTGAAACACAAAGAAGAAGAGAATGGCGAAAGTTGTTGGAGGTCAGTGTAATGGAGAGAGAAGCGAGAGTGTGGAATGGGTATAGCAGAATAACAGAAATAGATTGGAATGATTGTTTGTTACAAAGAAGTGACTGGAGACTGATGATCACGCTGGGTTGGAGAGAGGGCAGAAATGGATTGGGCATCAAACGACAAATCGGAATGGAGGTGGAATGGAAAGAATGGAATGGAGTGTAGGAGGTGACAATGGAATGTGT
>OGPT01002723.1_pt1 | contig 13745 bp, 7 predicted proteins | sample 1552951 | NCBI WGS metagenome assembly OGPT01 (sample SAMEA2580224, study PRJEB22360) | human gut metagenome | biome: human gut; feature: human-associated habitat; material: faeces | place: Denmark | collected 2008/2010
GGAGCGGGCCGAAACGCACATGTCGTTCGCCTCAATCGCAGCCATGTTTAGCAGTCAGTTTGGAATGAAGCTCAGTACCCGCGGGGTTGCGGATACGATAGCCTACTGGCGAGAAAACGGAAAGTTGCGTGGCGAAAGCAATGCAGTCGCTGCGCAGAGTGATATCGTGTATGCACTGAATGTGGCCAAGGACATTTGCCTGCGCTATGGGTATTCCCTAACGAAAGCGGAGCTGAAGGATTTCATCTCTTGTACGAATTGTTTCCATGAATGATGCCTAGTTCTGTGTAGGATAGACGCGCGGGTCATTCCGGCCCACGATATGATGTGGCTCGATTATGTGTGTGAGAATACACACCAAGCGATGGAGTCTTCCAAGAGTATCTTCTCCCTTCCTCCGAATGACAGGGATTGTCTTTCCCCTCTCTTATCCATGTACGACCCATCATCCGTGCTTTGTGTGTACTCGTTTCCTTTTTGCTTTTCCTGCCTTCCCAACACCGTTGCCAATTCATCTCTCCCGAACCAAATCTGGGTGGTGGTTGCAAGGGACGGCTCTTCGCCTGTTCCACCGATCGTGAGCACGTCCTTTTCGCATGATTCCTTCTTCTCTCACGATTCTGCCCACTCTTCGCTGTGCCCTTCACCCGCAATGGCAATGCTCTCTGTCCTTCGCGCTCTCGATGAAAGGGATTCGACGCCCACGGTGGTACTGTACTGTGATGTGATGCAGATGGCATCCGTCACTGACACCTCCACTTCCCAAGAAGTGACCCTCAGTATGGCTTCAGCTTCCACATCCCCTTTAGAAAGCACAGAAGATCTGTCTCCCTTCCGCCTCTCTCTTTCCCACACGCGGCTTCTTCTCACGCCTCTTCCGCTCCTCTCCTTCTCCACTCTCAACGGCCTATTCCGACTCCTCCTCAAGTTCGTCTCCTCTCCCAACTGATCCTTGATGACGGCAAGGACGCTGCTCAATGGAGCATTACCCGCACGCTCTCCCAAACCGTTCACGGTCGTATGGATTCCCTTGATACCCGCACGGATGGCGGAATATACATTCGCTACGGCAAGATCATAGTCGTTATGCGCGTGGAAGTCAAACCGTAAATCCGGGTAGCGGTCCACCATCATCTTGCAATACTCGTAGGTATTTCCGGGATTCAAGACTCCCAAGGTATCCGGGAGCATGAAACGGCAGATCGGAAGTCCTTTCAACGCATCGATTACCAAGAATACGTAATCCGGGGAATGCTTAATACCGTTCGACCAGTCCTCCAAATAGATATTCACGTCGATCTTCCGTTTCGCCGCTTCCAATACGACCGTACGAATATCGTCAACGTGTTGCTCGGGAGTCTTTCGAAGCTGTTCGGTGACATGCTTATAAGAGCCCTTGCAAAGCAAGTTCACGACACGGCAACCTGCGGATTCAATCCAGTCGAGAGAGACCGTACCATCCACGAAACCCAAGACCTCCAATTTGTCTAGGTTCCCGGAACGGGCGGCCCAAGCGGCTACACGCTTCACGGCCTCAAACTCTCCGTCCGACACACGGGCGGAGGCGATCTCCACCCGGTTCACGCCTAAGTCGTTCAGCAGCACTTGCGCTATGCTAAGCTTCTCGTGAGCGGCGAAGGAGACGCCCGAAGTTTGCTCCCCATCTCTGAGGGTTGTATCCATTATTTCTATCATAATCAGCGTGCTGCCTCGAAGGCTTCTATCTTTGATTTATTTGCCAGTAAATAGTCGATATCGTCCAATCCGTTGATCAGGCAATCCTTTTTATAGGCGTTGATCTCGAAATGCTCGCTTTTGCCCGTAGCCTTGTTCGTGATCGTTTGCTCCGGTAGATTTACCTCGACCTCAGTTTTCGGGTCCTTGTAAATCGAATCGAACAATTCAGCGAGGAACTCTTCAGTCACAACAACCGGCAGCACGAAGTTGTTCAACTCGTTGTTTTTATGGATATCGGCGAAGAAACTGGAGACCACGACACGGAAACCGTAATCGGCGATCGCCCAAGCCGCATGCTCACGGCTGGAACCGGAACCGAAGTTCTTTCCCGCTACCAATATCTTTCCGCTATACGTAGGATCGTTCAAGACGAATGATTCGATCTTATTACCTTCCTTATCATATCGCCAATCCCGGAATAAGTTCTCGCCGAACCCTTCTTTGGTAGTCGCTTTCAGAAAGCGGGCTGGGATAATCTGGTCGGTATCCACGTTCTCTAAAGGAAGAGGTACGCAAGTGCTTGTGATTATATTGAATTTTGTTTTCATCTTATGCTACTTTATTAGATTAGTCTTTACATCAGTTCTCTCGGGTCCGTGATCTTACCTGTCACAGCGGCGGCGGCGGCCACAAGCGGCCCCGCCAAGATGGTGCGAGCACCCGGTCCTTGGCGGCCCTCGAAATTACGGTTGGAAGTGGAGACCGCATATTTACCCGCCGGAACCTTATCCTCATTCATCGCCAGACAAGCGGAACATCCCGGTTGACGAAGGACGAAGCCGGCCTCGGCCAAAACCTTGTCGATCCCCTCGGCACGAATCTCCCGCTCTACCTGCCAACTGCCGGGAACCAGCCAAACCGTTACATCATCCGCTTTCTTCTTTCCTTTCACCAAAGAGGCGAAAGCACGGAAATCCTCGATACGGCCATTCGTACAGCTACCTAAAAAGACATAATCCACTTTCTTACCCAACATAGACTCGCCTGCCTTGAAGCCCATATAATCCAAAGACTTCTTATAAGAGATACGGCCTGCCTCGGGCACGCTTTCTAAGGAGGGGATATCTTTGCTGATACTCATACCCATGCCCGGGTTCGTACCGTACGTAACCATCGGGTCGATATCCTCGGCGTGGAAAACGATCTCCTTATCGAACTTAGCGTCCGGATCACTATACAGCTGACGCCACTCGCTCACCTTCCGCTCCCATTCCTCGCCTCTCGGGGCAAACTCACGGTCTTTCAAATAATCGAAAGTAACATCATCCGGAGCGATCATACCGCCACGGGCACCCATCTCGATCGAAAGGTTACAGATTGTCAAACGTTCCTCCATGGTCGTATTACGAATCGCCTCGCCAGCGTACTCTACGAAATAGCCCGTAGCACCGCTGGTACTCATCTTACTAATAATGTATAAAGCAAAGTCCTTCGCCGTAACGCCCGGTTTGCGTACACCATCGATCGTGATACGCATCGTTTTCGGCTTACGCTGCATGATACATTGGGTAGCCAAGGTCATCTCCACCTCGCTCGTACCGATACCGAAGGCGATAGCGCCCATGGCACCGTGCGTAGAAGTATGGGAGTCGCCACAAACGATCGTCATACCCGGCTGCGTCAAGCCTGTCTCCGGACCTACCACATGGATGATACCATTCTTCGGATGTTGAAGACCGTAATACGTCAAGCCGAAATACTTCGCGTTCTCTTCCAAGGTATCCACTTGATTCTTGGATATAGGGTCCTCGATAGGCTTATCTTGGTTCAATGTCGGGATATTGTGGTCCGGCATACAAGTGATTTGCGCGGGACGGAAGGGCTTCAATCCACGTGCACGTAATCCGGCGAAAGCCTGCGGGCTAGTCACCTCATGACAATACAGACGGTCGATATACAATTGTATGGTTCCGTCGGGCAACGTGTCCACCACGTGTTTGTCCCAGATTTTCTCAAATAATGTCTTGCTCATTGTCTTGTCTATTTTTAGTCTACTATAAACTTATTGATGGCGTCCACGAAAGCCTCCACGGAAGCGGCGATAATATCGGTATTCGCGGAGAACCCATAATAGGTAGCCCCGTTATACTCTACCTGCATATGCACCTTGCCCGTATCATCGCTACCTTTATTAATGGCTTGAATCAAGAATTCCTGAATCGTCATGTCACTATTACTAATGGCTTTTTTCACCGCCTTGATACCCGCGTCAACCGGACCGTTACCAGCTGCGGCCTCATATCTTCTTACTCCCGACAAATTTAAACAAATACTTGCGACTGATTGTACTCCAACACCACTAGTTACCTGTAAATATTCCAATTTAATACGGTGGGTGGCCGTACGATCCTTCCCGACCAACATCAAAACATCATCATCATTAATATCTTTCTTACGATCGGCCAGTTTCAAGAACTCATCATACACCTTGTCCAATTTCTCCTGCTCCAGATCCACACCTAAAACATGCAGGCGATGCTTCAACGCCGCACGACCGCTACGAGCAGTCAATACGATCGCGTTATCATCGATACCCACATCCTTCGGATCGATGATCTCGTAGGTTTGCGCATTCTTCAAAACGCCATCTTGATGGATACCGGAGGAGTGAGCGAATGCGTTACGTCCGACAATAGCCTTATTCGGTTGTACCGGCATATTCATCAAGCTAGAAACCATACGGCTCGTACTATAGATCTTATTCGTCGTGATATTGGTGATGATATCACGTTCTTTATGGCTCTTGAAAATCATGGCGACTTCTTCCAATGACGTGTTACCTGCACGCTCACCGATACCGTTTACGGTTACCTCCACCTGACGGGCTCCGTTCAACACGCCTTGTACGGTATTCGCGGTAGCCATGCCCAAGTCATTATGGCAATGGGTGGACAAGATCGCGTTATGTACGCCATCCACATGTTCCATCAGATACTTAATCTTCGCCCCGTACTCATCCGGCAAGCAATATCCTGTCGTATCCGGGATATTCACTACGGTAGCCCCGGCCTTGATCACGGCCTCCACGACACGGGCCAGATATTCATTATCCGTACGCCCGGCATCCTCACAGTAGAATTCTACGTCCTCCACGTACTTTTTAGCGTATTTCGTGGCGGCGATCGCACGCTCTATAATCTCCTCTCTCGTGGAGTTAAACTTGTATTTGATATGAGAATCAGAAGTGCCGATTCCGGTATGTATACGTCCCCGCTTAGCGAATCTCAACGCCTCGGCTGCCACGTCGATATCTTTCTCCACCGCACGGGTCAAGGCACAGATGGTCGGCCAAGTCACGGCCTTTGAGATCTCAACCACACTCTTAAAATCCCCAGGACTGGAGACAGGGAAACCAGCCTCGATCACATCAACACCTAGCTGTTCCAACGCCTTAGCTACTTGAATCTTTTCCACTGTATTCAACTGGCATCCCGGAACCTGTTCACCATCACGTAAGGTGGTGTCGAAAATAAATAATCTGTCTGACATAATCTTATATTCTTAATTTACTAATATCCTATACTAACTAAAAAAGCCTCTCTCACAAGGAAGTGAGAAAGGCTCTTTCATATATCGTAATGCTCGCAAAGCATACAGTCTCACTTCCTATCCCGTTCCCAGAGTAGAATAATGTTTAGAGAAATAATGAGACTATTTTGCAAGTTGCGTGTCATTGTTCTTGTCTTTATTGTTTTTGTTTGAACGTTGCAAAGATACGGCCTTTTTTGATACCACCAAATATAATTCGAAGTTTTTTACAGGATATTTCTTATAAAACGTAAGATAAACAATTACATCTGTTACTAAATAACACTGCCCATCGTTAGGTCGTAACGATGGGCAGTATAAGCTGCTTACGATGCCCATCATAAAGACCTTATGATGGGCAGTGTTATGATACGATAAAAACGGCTCGCGCTAACGAACCACGACCTTCTTCACGAACGAGGCATCTGGAGCGGTACACTTCAAGAAATAGACACCGGCATGACCTACCGGAATCTCCATCTTGCCGCAAACCTTTCCTTCGAAAATAACGATACCGGCTACGTCAACCACCTTCAAGGCAACCTCCTGCGGCATATCCACGAAGATGGATTGGTTGGCCGTATACAGGCTCATACCCTCCTCGATGGACTCCACGCCGGTAGGCACGTCCGGGTTCTCCGGGTCTACGGGATCCACAGGAATGACCGGGGTTTCCGGATCGGTGGAGGAAGAGGTAGAGGAGACAACCTTCACCTCTATCTTGCTACTAACCGGCTTATAATTCGGATCGGTCGGCGTGAAGGCAATCTCTTGCATTCCCTTTTCGGTAATCTCCTTATCCGGATCGCTCCAAGCGAATGTTCCGGCTACGATACCGGGATTTCCACCTTGTAGAATTGATTCGGCCAGTGTATGACCGAGCAAGATATCGGAAGCATCCGGCCACTTCGTAATCGCAGGTTCGGCTTGTTCTATCGCATAGGGGAATACTTCAGTATATTCTTTATACTTCGCATCAGCTGAACGATAAACACGTACATAATACTTATCGACATTCTTCAAGACAGCCGGTTGCGTACAGGCCTCGTCAAAGAAGAACGTGATCTGGCAAGCCTCGTTGCCCGTACCTGTCACGGATACGAGTTGAGCCGCACCGTTATATACGGAGGAGGTTTGAGCTAACTTGAACTCTAGTTTATCCTTGCCGACAAATTCAGGAGTAACCCCCGTAGAGCCTTCCGCTACCACATATTCCCGAGGGTTCTTCTTTGCGTCAACAGGGTTAGACTCAATATCAGACCAATGAGAGAACTTAGCGCCTTCCGCAGGCACAGCTTCCAGCGTCACCGTTATACCGGCGGGGATAGAAACCTTACCATCCGTTGCGTCGTATGGCATACCGCCATTAGTGACACGTACGTAGCCCATCGGTGATACCGGTTCCCCTCCCGCACGTAGGATAGACTCACCAAAGGATAAGTTTACCGGATCTTTCGTAGAATGATAGTAAACCGTGCCTTCGTAATTCTTTTTAGCCGCATCGCTGTTAGGCTCAATCACGTATTTTGTCACGCCATTGGTAGTTGTGCTTGTGATGTCCACCTCTGCCGGGCGAGTCTTCGGATTACCTCCGTTCGTAGGCGCTTCCGTTACCGAGACCTTGGACTTATGGATCACTAAGCCATCCTTATACTCCCCTTTGAACTCATTATACAAACCATCCTCTTCGCGATGCAACAAGACCGTATAATTGTCCGCATCGATTGCCTTAGCAGTCTTCTCACCCTTAGTGTTCTTATATAAGACCTCAAAAGAGAAACCAGCGTAAGTCTGCGAAGCGAAAGGCACGAAGTTGCGGGATACGCCACTGTAGTAGTATTCTTGATACGGCCAAAGGATGTATGTCTTCTCGATATTTACCCGAGGATCGAATACAGCTGTCACCGTCAGGTCGCCGGTTACGGTCAAGACATCATTTTGAGATATTTCCTTACCGTTCGCCAAGATGGTAAGCAGTCTCGCTCCGTTCTGTCCCTCGGCACTCGCTATACGAACCTCCGTACCATAAGGTTGTTCTCCGGATGGCTCCAACGTGATCGTACCGGAAGCGGTCTGAGTCGGGTTGCTGCTTACGGCAGAGGCCTTCACCATGTATTTCTTCGCACCGAAAGCAGCTTTTGCCGTAACATCGCCTGTCACGGTCCACAGGTCGTTCGTAGGGCCGGTCACGCCCGATAAGGTGACACTGCCATCCAAGCTATACCCGGCATCCGGAAGCGCAACCGCACGTAGCTTCGTACCAACAGGAACGGAAGAACCGTAAGCGATCAAACTGCCGTCTTCCTTATATAATAAGATAGAGCCGTTCGCCACATCTTTATCGATGGAGACAAGTGCCCCCTCTTTTGGCTTGAATGCGGCATTGACCTCCAAATCCGCTGTAAGCGTCACCTTGTTACCCTCTAGAGGCTTCTTGTTTATAGTCAATGATTCCAACTGGGAGTTCACGTCCGGTGTAGCCACGATTTGCAAGATCGTACCTTGTCGCAAGAAAGCTCCAGACGCAACCTTCGCACCTTCGGCCGTAACCGAGAGACTGCCGTTGCCTACATGATTGATCGTTACCGCACGCATGATCGGGGAGAAGTTCGCCGTATAGGTCTTATTATTATCCGCCTTAACAAAGATGGAATCATTCGCCGGCAAGGTCTCGCTCGCGCCCGTTACCGACCAACTCTCGAACTTATAATTGGGCAGAGACAGGGCTACCAAGGAGATCTCTTGACCCTTCACGTACACGTCATCCTCGGTCTTGCCCAATACGTTTACGGTACCTCCTGTTGTCCCTGTAGCGGTGACTAGATACGTAGGGGTTACCTCAACCTCCACAGACACCTCCGCTGTATTGTAATAAGAGGAGTTATCCGGATAGAAAGTGACGGAACAGCTTTGCTTCCCGGCCGGCATCACCGCATTCCCGTTCGTCCAAACGAAGGTACCGGCAATCGTATATCCATCTTCATCCTTTACGCTACCACCGGACAGTAAAGAAGTTGAAAGCAATTGCCCCTCCTTGATACCTGTCGTTTGCGGCTTCGTGATTTTACTTGCGTCAATAGCGATCTTGCTCGTCAGACTCATGACATAGACCTCCTCGAACTCAGCGTAGTCAGTGTCACCCGCATAGGATAGCTTGACATACAGGATACCCTCTTCCTTGCGGTCATTGTCGGTAGCCGCTATTTTACAAGAATCATCCTTAAAATAAGCGACCGTAAGCGGCTTATCCTCCGGGATGGTCGTATAGCTCAATCCTGCGGCTATAGCCGGGTTGACCACTTGCTCTTGGCCCGATACGTTCACCACCAGATGGGCTCTTTCCTTATACGCTGTAAGGGTCGCTCCACTCAAGTCCTTCACCGACTGCCCATTGGAGGCCTTGTTAGACAAGAGTCCGTTTTTCGCCGTGAACTTTCCTCCCTCAAAAGAGGCCGCCAGCACTACCGGGATACGGAGCACAGGGCCTTCCGGGGCTTTCATATCCTTGTTTCCTGCACTGTATACCACGCAACGGAAGCTGCCGTCACTTTGCTTACTCCACGTAAGAGCATGATCATTTGCCAACTCGCCGAGGATCGGGGTTCCATCTAGCAAGATACCCTCGGACAAGGTGAAATCCACCTGGAAGGAAGAAAAACTAAAGGAATTGCCGGATACCTCCAGCGTGAGCGTATCCTTACTGCCAGCGGCGTTCAGGTTCGTCTTCGCCAATTTCCACTGGGCGGCGGTAGCCGTTCCCGCTGATAACAGCAGGAAGAGGGCTACGAATAATTGTTTTATATGATTCACTTTCATAATTTACTTACAGATAAAGATGTTAGTATTACTTGCCTTCACACCATGGCCTGTCTTCGCCGTCAAGCGGTAGTAGTAAACGCCCGCCGGTAAAGGAAGGGCAACCGTATAGCGGTTCTCGCCTACCTCGCCGGGCAAACCGTTCAGTACCGCAGTCAACGCACCGTTCGCGGAGAATACATGGATCATAACCGTCTGGGCGGGTTCCTCCAGTTGATAAGAGAAGGTCGTGCTGCCACGGAACGGGTTCGGATAGTTGGAGACGGCCTCCAAGCGGCTGATCGCCTCGATCGGGGCATTGGAGGTTACGATCGCGTCGCCACCGGACCTCAGGCTGTTGGCCCTCGCGTCGGAGAAGGAGGCCCCTACCAAGGTAACGCCCGCCGGCAGACGCATGATACGGCTCTTGCCCGAAGGAATCGTACGGCCATCCAAGCTATAAGCGATCACACGCAAGGTATCCCCGTTCAAGCTGGAAGCCTGCAGGAACTTAGCAGCGTCGCCCAGTAACGGGATCTCGTCGATGACTCCCACCAACTCCAGATAGATACCGGCTACCGGTACTTGGCTATTCATCGTCAAGAAGTTGTCAGCGTCGAGCTCCATTTGTACGGGAACCTCGGACTCAGAACGCAGTGCACCGGCCTTGGTAACCGGCTTGCCGTGGATGAGGTTGACGATACCAATTACGTCAGCGATCTCTACATTATTATTATAGTTCACATCCGCCTCGGCAAAACCGAAGTTGGGGATCATGTTATCCTTGTCCTCCAAGATGTAGCTTACCGTAGCGGTCACGTCTTGCACGTTCACGGACTTGTCGAGGTTCGCGTCGCCGTCGCAGGTGTAGACGGTCGTTACATATCTTATTCTCCAGCCCGGGAATAAAGGATTCGTCACGGAAACCACCACTAGGTCATTCGGCATCAATTCCTCCGCTATCGTATATTGGTTATCCTTGAAATCTATCGTATCGTTATTCACGGCCCAGATATAATCTGAGACAGTACCCGCTACCGTGGCTTGAGCCGACAGGTCGATCTTCTCACCATAAAGGCTGAAACCACCTAGACGAGCCTTGCCTACCGCAAGCAACACATCACCTTCAGCGGATTCCAACTGTCTCGGGTTCTGTACGCCGCTGAACTCCAGAGCCGATCCGGAGGTATGCAATGCCTTCAAAGCCGGGAACCTATCCAAATCAATCGAGGTAGTAGTCTTGGGAACACCATATGTCTGCAATAAGGCGGCGATCTCCGGGCAAGTCTCCTCTATCGGCTTTATCTCCGTCCAGCTCAAGAACAACCCCCTCAAATTCTTATTATTGGAAACATCGCAAGCCTTCAAGCCGGTATTGGATACATCCAGATACTCCAACGCGGGATACATGGAGACGATCAAGGTAGAAAGCGGCGTATTGCCGGCAAGCATCAAGGAGCTCAATACCGTGCTATTCTTCGGCAAGGTTAGTTTCTCTACCCGGTTGCCGTAAAGCGATAGCTCTTGCAGCTTATCCAAGGCGGACAGATCTACTTCCTTCGTGAAGCTATTGCCCATCTGATACATATATAATTTCACTAAACGTCGAGGGTTCTCGTCGTTCCAGATCACTTGCGCATACTGTGAGTTCTCGTTCGTCTGCCATGCGCCGCTGCTCCACCACTCGCTCAGCTCCTTGTTGTTGGAAGCGTCTACGATACGTACCAAGGTAGCCACGTCGCTTTCGGCGAATACTTGGGGTACGGTGGTCTCCACATGGATGCGCGAGGTCTCGATCTGCCAGCCGGAGAAATAAGTGATCTCCGTGATCTCACAGAACTTCGGATTCATCAGTTTACAATAATAGTCTCCATATTTTTCCTCCTTGCTATCCAGCACGAATACACCCGGACGGTTTAGCACGGGCTTCAATGCCTCTTTCTCCTCTGTCCTATATTTGGCGTTTACCCACAAGAATACGGTCTCTATACCATCGATCACGGCCTCCGAGGAGAGGTCGATCGTATCGCCGTTCTCGAACCATTCTATACTCTCCGGATGCGAGGGGGAAGTAAGCGTTATGTGCCCCCAACCGTTATAATTTATCTGCCGATAATTCTTTACCGTAGAATATCTCAAAAGAGATCCATCCGCATTCAAGTTACTCAAGTTCGGGTACTGAGCCAGATCGAGACTCTTCACATATCCCGGCAATCCCAACGACTCCAGATTCTTTCCCACATGCGCGGAAGGAAGCTCATACTCCGTATCTTGCAAATATAGATGACGGATAAACGCCGGCAAGTTCTTTATCAGATCTGCGAACTGCTTCGTATGCGGCAAGGCCACATAAGTCAAGCTTGTAGCCTTATCGAAGCCTTGTACCTTTAAGTCTGGGCAATACTCGATGGTCAGCCTATTTAATCGCTTAAAGGAAGAGATATCCAACGAAGTCAAAGATAAATGCTCTAGGTAAAGCTCCGTCAACTTCGAGCAACCAGTCAAGTTCAGTCTCGCCAACTTCGTTTTTTGGTAAGATCCCTCGCCCGTGTATCGCGTGCCAAATCCGAAATATTGCAGTTCCGGACATTTAGATAGGTCAAGAGACTCCAGATTCTTACTATATACATGCAGGTGCTCCAGCTTCGTATTCTTCGATAGATCCAGCTTCTCTATATTCATGAAATTCTCACAATCGAAATACTTCAGCTCGGTGAAAGCGCTTAGGTCTAATTGAGAGATCGTATCCTTCGAGCTCCAATCAAACTCAATAGCTAGATGTGTCAACCGGCCGACCTCGTCCGTGCTCCAGTCCGTACGGATCACGTCTTGATACGAGTTCCAATTCTCGCGTTCCCAGCCCTTGCTATCCACGAACTCCTTTAATTGGGTGATATTCGGGTTATCGGCAGCCAACTTCTTCAATCCGGCGATGTCTGCAGGGGAGTAGTTGTCCGAGTTACGGGCTACCTTGATCTGCACCGTATTCATCCTCCAATTTCCGTAATTCGGATTGGTAATCTCGCACATATAATATTCACCCGGCTTCCCGGTAAATACGAAAGCCCCTTCCTTGCCGGATACCGCCAGCATGGTTGCTTCCGTCTGTTCACCAGTAGCCCGATCAATAAGGTACCATTGATATACCGATTTCACGCCACCCGCCGTAGCGTAAGCGGATAGATCGATCTCCGTACCTGCTGCGGCGTAAGCATTGTTATTGTCTACTTGCGTACCAGCCTTGATTGTAGTAAAACCATAAACGTTCAAATTTTGAGGTAACGGAGTAGGCAACGTCACCGTAGCCCAAGTAAGCGAATTATTACCACTCAACCCCAAGTTCCGCAGTCTCGTCAATTTCGACAGATCCAATTTCTCAACTTGGGTACCATCCAAATCCAACTCTTCCAGTCCGGATAACGCCGATAAATCCAACTTGGAAACCGTACGGGTTCTATAGTCTTTGATAAAGAAGGATTTCACCCGGCTCGTGGATTCTTCATTCCATGTCACGCCCACGTTATAGCCATCACCCTGCGTCCTGTCTTTCAGGTACTCCTTGCTGGAGATGAAGTTCTGCAAGTCCGAGTTCAGCGGATTGGCCTCGGCGATCGCTTTCAAGGCGGCTATATCGTCCTGCGAGTTATTGGTTGGGAAAGCGAACGGTGCTTGGCTACCATACCCTACCCTATTGCCGTCCGCATCACAAATATCCACTTGAACCGTTCCGTTCCATTCCTCCGTGGCGTGAGCCATCAACGTGAATTGCGTAGCGGAGAAGGAAGGGATATCTAATACGTATCTGGACTCATTATATGGACTAGTCTCTTTACTTAGGTTCTGCCCGGAAAGAGTCAAGCCTTCAGAAGGACCATACAGATAAATTTTCATCCTAGCGTGTTGCCCCTGCAGGAAACCCGCCTTCGTCACGTTGATCGCAAAAGGGATATCCTCGTTCAGATCGCCGGATGTACGCGACAGACTTTCCATGCGAGGGCTCTTATCTTCCATCAGATATCGCACCTCATGCGTAGAGGAGGCCAAAGGATTCGCAGTCAAGTCTTGCGACGGGTATACGCTTACGGTATACTTCACCGTACACTCCTCCGAGCTGTACATTCTAAAATGAAGATGGGCATCATCTCCATTTTTAGACAAATTCTCATCCGGCCCCCAAAAACCGCCATTGTCTAACGCCTGCGCAGGTTCGGACTCTTCCCCGAAACGGAACACTACCCCGTCCGGATTCGCCGTGTTCGCCAATTGCACGCGCATGACCATGCCTTCCGTGAAATGTTCGGCACTAAAATCTATGTACTCAGCAGCTACCGGATTCCATTTACTGATAAAACCATAAGATACAGGATACGGATGAGCGTAAAACCGTACCTCCCCTTCTGCCGGATCCGCCGACCCGACCATACCCCAAGCCAGTCCATGCCCCGGCCATGCGGCGCATAAACATAAGACCATCGCGATGAGCGACAACCTCATACTAATTCCTCGTAAAATTGTTTTCATAAGCAATAAATTTATAAATAGGTGTTTTGTATTCATAATACGTATCGGTATCTCTCACCATTCCCGACTTAGCGTGTCGTATTCGTAGGATGGCCTTTTTCCCATGCGCCGAGCGCAAACACGCCGGGCCGGTATGCGGAGGAAATCCTCCGCATACCGGCCCG
>OGPT01002732.1_pt1 | contig 13719 bp, 9 predicted proteins | sample 1552951 | NCBI WGS metagenome assembly OGPT01 (sample SAMEA2580224, study PRJEB22360) | human gut metagenome | biome: human gut; feature: human-associated habitat; material: faeces | place: Denmark | collected 2008/2010
TAATACCTCACTTCCTGCATTGCCGGTTTCTCTTTCCTGTCAGCAAATACGATTCCATTTGCCGAAAATTCATAGTCTGCCGGTTTATCATCAAAGTCTCCGCCATAGCGTAAAACTTCTTTTCCGGTCACCTGATCTTTTACAAGAATTGCCTGATCGATAAAATCCCATATAAATCCACCATGATACATGTCATATTTATCAATCAGCTTCATATAAGCTCCCAGACCTCCCATGGAATTTCCCATATCATGCATGAATTCGCATAAAATATACGGTTTCTTTGGACTGTTATTTAAATATTCCTCTACATCCTCCGGCTTTGCATACATTCTGGTCTCCAAATCAGAAATCGTATCCTCATATGCCCTGTTGTAATAAGCACTTTCATAATGAACTAATCTTCCATCTTTCTTTTCAGAAAAATAAACGTTCATTGCTTCAATGTCATCACCTGCATAAGATTCATTTCCCAATGACCAGAATAGAATGGATGTATGGTTTTTAAATGTTTCAAAATTATTTCTTGCACGATCAAGTACCGCCTCTTTCCACTGTGGAAGAGATCCCGGCACATTGCAGGATGGTTCGATCGCTCCTAATTTCTGGAAAGATCCATGACTTTCCAGATTTGTTTCTGCCATCACATAAATTCCTGCATTGTCGCACATATAATACCATGGTATCTGATCCGGATAGTGACAGGTACGCACAGAATTAATATTATTTCTGAGCATACATGCGATATCTGCTCTCATATCTTCCAAGCCAATGCATCTTCCTGTTTTTGGATTCCACTCATGACGGTTTACTCCTGTGATAATCAGGCGTTTTCCATTTAAATAAATGATCTTATCAATTATCTCAATTCTTCTGAAGCCAATACCATAAGGAATTACTTCTGCTAAACTTCCATCTTCCGCCTTAAGTTCTACATACGCATGATATAAATAAGGATCATGATTATCCCACAGTTCCACAGTTTCTAAATCAGCACAGATCGTACCTTCTAAATACTCATTTTCTTTCTTTAACTGTACGGATTTTTCTGCCAACAAATTTTCTTCCCTGTCTTTTAAAATAAAGCTGGCAGTTATATTCTGAGCATCCGGTGCAGATACTTTCATGCTGACAGTTACGCTTCCACTCACATTATCCTGATTCAGCACAGGTTTGAACCATACATCATCCATATGTACATCCGGTATCGCTTTCAGAGTAACATTTCTAAAGATTCCAAAAAAACGGAAAAAGTCCTGATCCTCTAAAAATGCTGCTGTGCTCATCTTATGAACCTGAACTGCCAGCACATTTCCCTTTTCTTTTATATAAGGTGTCAGGTCAAACTCAGAAGGCGTAAAACTATCTTCTGCATAGCCTATAAACTGACCATTCAGCCACAGATACATCGCTTCTTCTACACCTTCAAAACAAATATGGATTCTTTTTCCACACATACTCTTATCCAGGTCAAAGTATTTGATATAAGAACCTACCGGATTGTACTCTGCTTCTGAAAACATTCCTTTTTCTGCTCCGGTCACCTCCATGCTGTAAGCTCCTCTATGGTACTCTTTTCCTTCCCACGGATACATGGTGTTGATATAACGGATTTTATCATATCCAGCCAGTTCAATATGTCCCGGAACCATAATTTTATCGAATCCTGATGCATCAAATGTTTCCTCATAAAAATTAACCGGTCTGCTTTTTACATTTTTACTATAAGAAAACTCCCACTGTCCGTTTAATGACTGAAATAATGGGTTTTTCTCTTTTTTCATGTCCGAATAATCCAAATAATAACAATGATCACTGTGTGCTTCCAACTGATTCACACGAAATACTTCCGGATTATCCAACCATTTCATATCAGCATTCATATTTTTCCTTCCTTTCCAACTGTTTTCTAAGTTTTTCATTAGCATCTTCTACATTCATTCTTGACATGATAAATGTAATAACCAATGACAATACCATCGGAATCCACAAATACATAACATGCAACATGTTCAGGCAGGATTCTGGCTGGATTGTTGCTTCTTTCACAAATCCACTTGCATCAAGTAACCATCCGCAAAGAGCAACTCCGATTCCTCCACCGATCTTTGTTCCGAAAGAAGTACAGGAATACATTGTTCCATCAATGTGTTTATGTTTTGTAAGGTATGTATATTCTGAACAGCTTGCAACTACAGCTCCCATATCCCCCTGCCATGGTGCCATTCCAAGTGCTGCAACCGCTGTGAACGCAAGCATGAGCGGAACACTTCCCATATAGCCGGCAAAAATCACTCCGACACGTCCTGCTGTCCCAAGAATATAGCCTGCAAGATTCATTCTATATAAACCTTTCATCTTCTCTACCAGCATTGGTGTAATACACATCGCAATGATGACAGGGATATTGATCGCCCATGAGAATACAGAATATAAATCTTCATTTTTCAGTATGTAAATCATGTAATAAATTCCCATATTTAACATAGCTGAATAAATCTGCTGACAAATATAAGTAGCACAGATCATAAGATAATACTTATTGGAAAATAAAAGCTTTGCAGCCTCTACCAGACCATACTTTTCTTCTGTGTGATCTTTACCTGCTTTCAGTTCTTCTTCCGGAAGCTCCTTGATTGAAAATACGGAAATCGTATTTACGATCAGACCAATAACTGCATATACTACCGCAACTGTTCTCCATGCAGCTGCTCCACCGCCTGCTGCTCTTACAAACTGGACTGTAACAGACTGAATCAGTAAGCTTGTCGAAAATGCAAAGATAAAACGACATGACCCCATCTCAACACGTTCTCTGCTGTTTTTTGTACAGAAAGTAACCAATGATGCATACGCAATATTGTTCGCAGTAAAGAATACTGCATTTAACAGTGTATATGCAACAAAGAACCATGCATACTGTGCCGTTGTTCCAAGAGTGTCCGGTATTGCAAAGTTTGCTACAAGTGTTACCGCACAACCAATATACGCATAAAGCATCCAAGGTCTTGCTTTTCCAAGTTTACTTTTTGTTTTGTCAATCATCGTTCCAAAGAACATATCACTGATTCCGTCAAATAGCTTTGATACCATGATCAGTGTTCCGATAATACCGGGATTCAAACCTACCGTATTTGTCAAATAAAGCATTACGAATGATGAGAGGAACGCATATACTACATTTCCTGCCAGATCCCCCGAACCATAACCAACCTTGTTATACCATTTCAGGTATTTTTTTTCTTCCATGTGAAACTTCTCCTTTCAATGTACCCTCATTTTTTTCCACAACTTTGTTATATCTAAGATATAACAAGATACATTAAAAGAGCCATATCACAAATCGCACAAAATATGCACAAAATGATATTGTTATATTAAAATCACAATAATCTATTGTGTTATAGCACTAAAAGCATGCACAAAATAGTATTATTTATGATATACTAATTATGAATACAGATAGTTTTTGTCTATCATTGTGCTTGCATTTGCAGTAATATTTTTAATGGGGGATTAAAATGTATACAAATAATGCCTATCTGAATAATTCTACTGTCGACCGAAAAGACAAATCGAAGCCCTTGGTGATAACCATGTGCGGTACCTATAAATTATATACAAAACCAAAACTTCCTACATGGCGTCCCCGGGGCAGGCTTGACTTTCAGCTATTATACATTGCTGCTGGAAAAGCACATTTTCATTTTGGCAGCGATACGGAAGAAACCATTGTTCCGGCTGGCCATATGGTATTGTATCGACCTAAAGAACCTCAAAAATATGAATATTACGCCAACGACCAGACAGAAGTTTTCTGGGTTCACTTTACCGGTAACAATGTTACTAATTTACTACGTTCTTATGGATTAACCAATGATAAAAAAGTTTTTTATTGTGGTTTTGATTCCGAATATAAAACTCTTTTCCAATCAATGATAAAAGAATTACAGATGTGTCAGGATGGATACCCTGAAATGCTGGAAATGTATTTACGCCAGATTTTTATAAAACTACAACGCCATTTTCATTCTTCTATAACTATCACAAGCTCTCGTACTGCTGCTGAAATAGACCGTGCTGTTTCCTACTTTAGTGAACACTATAATGAACAGATCAACATCGATGATTATGCCAAACAGAATTTTGTCAGCACAAGCTGGTTGATCCGCAATTTCAGATTATATACTGGAATTACACCAAAACAATTTATTATGAAAAAAAGAATATATAATGCAGAAATGCTTCTGCAAAATCAGCATTATAGCATTAATGAGATTGCTCGTATTGTAGGCTATGACAATCCTTTGTACTTCAGCCGTATTTTTCAAAAAACGAAAGGTATCTCCCCTTCTGAGTATAGAAAAAATGCATAAACCAAAAAGCAGAGATGTGCTATTCTCTGCTTTTTGCAACTTTTGACTATTTATTTTTTCATTTTGGCACGAAATACGCTCTTTCTCATTTTATAATGGCATCGTAAACAGAAAGGAGATGAACTTCCATGAGAAACAAATTCCACAACTATATTGAAAATATGCTCAGCTTTTATTCAACCTTCTTCACAAAGGGATATTACCGTTTTTAAGTACCATTCTATACATAACGATTGCAATGCCACAAAGCGTAATGCCAAAACTATTAAATCCATTTCTGAAAGAAATAATATTAGTCTTAATTATGTTAGAGATGAGGTTGAAGGAATGCTTTATTCAGCATATTCGGTTATTTTAGGTGGAGATTGCAAGCTTTCTGATAAGGGTTTTACAGATATAGATATTTTACTAAACGAAAATGACGAACAATTCTTCTAGATACCCAAATAATCAATTTATTAAATGAGTATGTAGAATTTATTATAAACGATGTCGATATAATGTCTGATTGCATAAGATCATCACTAATCGATAACTCATGGCCGAGAAACAAAACTAAGCAACGTTATAGAAAAATAATTTGCAGATGCCTGTTTTGCTTCGTCTAAATTCATCTGAAAACATGAAGTGTTATAAATTATGATCCTCTTTACACTTTTCCTTGCATCAGCTCATAAGATATGTTATATTATGCGTAGAAAGAGGGAAAGCCAGAGAAGCGGCTTACCCGAATGAATTAAATAACCGTTTTATCAACAGCCGTCATTATTCGCAGTAATGGCGGCTATTTTCGTTTTCCCTTGAAAATCGTGTGGCACAATCCAACAAGGGCGCAAATGAATATTCCAATCTGAATTAAGTCAGAGTATGTAACATACATTGGCAACGCCCTCCTTTCTTTCGTCTGGAGGGTTAGCCCCTCCGATAGAGGGTAAGCCGCCCGGCTCTCTGGTTTCCCATGCATAAAGTATAACATGATATGTTGCTCTACACAATCAGGATCCAAATACCTGATTCATAATATCTCCAATCACACAATACCATAAAAATAGATCGCAAGTTACCTTTGAGCCATAGGTAAATATAAAAAGAAAACATATGTATGCAAATCTCGGTCGTCTACACTATCGATTGCATATCATATGTTTTTCTTTTTAGATTCATTCTGCAGTCTGCCAGATCAGATAGCTTTCGATGTTTCAATTGTACTTCTCTCCTTTATCATCTATATCAATTTATCCTTCAGTTTCTGCAAACTATCTTCTATTTTATCGACATCAACAAAATGCAAATTTACTGTTGTTCCATCTCCACTTTCAAACCGGATTGGAGAATGATTTCTCATTTCATCATTCATCGGATATAACAACCATATTTCAGGAGTGTTATATTTCTTGGAGTATGCATACATCTGATACATATCCGCTTGTGAAATACCATAATTTACTCTTTCGTTATCAACGAGACTTTTCCACTTGGTATCCAGAATTACTGCACGCTCTCCTCTTTTCATAACAATATCCGGTCTAAGTGCAAACTGTCTCCTTGGTTCCATAAAAAGATAATGTCCCTTATCCTGGCTGGAAACCTCCCAACCTTCCGGGCTCATAACTTTTTTCATCTGTTTGGCCACATAACTTTCATATACAGACTCCATCGGAAATAACAATGCTCTTGATGCTGTTACGCCGGAAAATGTAGTAAAACTCTTATTCATCAGAAATACCTTTGACCACTGCATCAGCATTTCATAATCCTTGGTATTTCTATTAATAACCACCTGTGAAAAGTCCTTCGCATAATTTACTGAAGCATCCACCATTTCAAAAGCTGTTAGTAGCTGTCTTATCTCTTTTGAGTTTTCTGCACTTGTCGTCAATTTCTGTAACTTTGCGAGCGTTGCCTTTACAAGCCGGTTTTCTGCCCTATTGGGATGGAATTCTTCATAGGCTACGTAAAAGCGCTCTTTGTGGGCCAAATTTGCCCTCACCTGCTGATTTACAAGCAGTTTTCCTTTGTAATAGCGCAAATTATCTTCCTGACTGACATAATTTGACTTTATCCCGCGCTTCACCAACTGTCTTACTTCCTGTAGATACATATTGATGAACAGTTCATACAAATTCATCTGATCAACTTTTAATGAAGCATCATTAAACACCTTGCTTGGAAAATCCTTCATGCTTCGAAGCATTCTAAGGAAAACTCTCTTGGTTTGAACATTTCCTTCATCTTCCTCTCCAAACGATATCTTTGGAAGTACCTGAACCTGGAAGCCATTCTTCATTTGAATTAAGCCAACGTAGTTCTTTATAGAAACCACTTCTCCAACATTACGTCGGTAGCCTATCTTCATAAAATCTAACGCGTCTGCACTATCTGCGTCTCCGGTAAACTCATGGATAAACGCCACCAGATTTTCGAATTCTTTCTGATTCAAATATTTATATTTTTCATCATCCTTATAATCCGCATTGCAGATAATGGAATCAAACTCTTTTACCTCAAACGGTTTACCCATGCTATCACCACACTTTACAAAATTTCCTTATAGCTGTTGATATTGCTAAAGGCTACCTTATTGATTGAGTACCTCTTTTCCGGAAGATCAATCACATCTTCAACGTTACCTTTGAAAATATTCTTTGCCACTACTTTCTCATCAAGAATAAACTTCAAGCTATCATCACTCTTTGCGTTATCGCCTAAAACAAACTGTATCTTCTGATAGTCCTCATAGAAATATTCTTGTAATAATGGAATTACGGATTTCTCAAATATGGACTGCAACTTTGCAAGTGATGCATCATCCTTAAGTCCGGTAAAGAATGCGTGTCCAATTGTATGTTCTCTATCATATAAGAATGTGATTCTTTCATTGATCTTATCAAGCACTGCTGCCACATCCAGATCCTCTACCTTATCAGCATGAATCTTTCTAAGCACATCAGAATCCGGCATCATTTCAATAAACTGGAACCTTCTACGAAGGGCTGTATCCATCAATGCAATTGATCTGTCTGCTGTATTCATTGTTCCAAGTATATACACATTAGATGGTACACTAAATTCATCTCCTGAATATGGTAATATAGCTGATGCTGATTCAGACATCCCAGCTCTCTTTGTACTTTCAATTAATGTAATTAATTCCCCGAATATTTTTGAGATATTTCCTCTGTTAATTTCATCAATAATAAATACGTGTGGCTCTGTATTTTCTTCAATCACTGTACTTTCTAAGCCTGGATTTACTTTCTCAGCTAACTTAATAACATCCTTTACATTCATATTAGGGACTTTTGCAAAAGTCATTCTATGAAGTAACTTACCATTATTTATATCAGTAATATCCTCATCAATATTTTTTGCAAGCCATTTCACTGCTCTTGCAGTCTTATACATACTCTTATCTTGCAGCACAGCTGCTTCATCTGTTACTATTGCAATTCCGTCAATTGTCTTTCGAGTTTTAAATGACAAAATAATATCGCCAAGCTTCACATCTTCCACAAAAGAACGCGCTTCATCCGAATCTATGTCAAATCCCATTCGAACATTATTTTCTTCAAAGCATTCCTGTTTTACTTGATTCAGATCTCCATTCATAATGGTTAACTTCCATATTCTAGCCCCTGCATCAATAGAATCACCGTTCTTTGTTCGAACAATGCTTTTCGCATTTTCACAAAACTCCTTGAACACTCCTGATTCTATCGTATATCCAATATCTTGCTTATTCTCATCAATAATCGGTTTAATTCCCTCTATGAATTCTTCATATCCATATGATTGATGAAATGTGGTAAATGCTATTCTTCCAGCTTTTTTTAATTCGTTATATCTTGTCATAACTGCATCATAATCTGTAAGTTCATCTACAGACTTCCCGTCGCAAATTGCAACAGCGTATGTGGCAGAATTATATGTCTTTCCTGTTCCAGGAGGTCCATATAATATTAAATTCTTATCAAACTCTTTATTTGCTTCTTTCATCTCCTGGAACACACCTCTTTCCTCTAATGCTTTGATTGCCTCCATCAAAGGCTCTCTCATTTTATAAGAAAATACACCATCGGCACTGTCTGCCAAATCTCGTCCATAGAACAAAACTGGCCAGTATTGATTTTCTCCTGTATCTCTTGCACATAACGAACAGTTTGTTTCCTTATGTACAGCCTTAGCCACATTGATTGCATTCGTGTTATAATGCGCGGCGCCATTTCCATATTTATTCGCTATCTGCTTGCAGGTTCCTATTCCACCCATCAAATACAAATAATGAAGAGTATCTAACCATGCACATTTTACAATATTCTCATCACCCAGAATTCTTTCGTATTCTTCTGCAGTAATCCCTGGATCATATTCGGAAATATTCGGATAATATTCAATCTCCTCTTCTCCAATAACATGTTTATAATATGGTATCAATTCACCAACTGCTTCTAACATGGTATTTTCCATATAATCGTTTGTCGTATCACTAGTCCATTCTTCTATGCGACATATTTGAACTTTTTTATATGTTCCATTTTGTATTTTATTTTTTATTTCATCTGCTGTTTCTTCTACCGTATCTGGTTTACCTAACTCATCACTTCCCACAACATAAACTAATGAACTCTCCGGTTGTAAAGGCATATCCAAGTAGCTATGATACATTTCCATTTGCTTCTTATCTGTACCATCGTTTTTTATCTCCAAACTAAAACGATATCGAGCTTTATTAAGCTGTGGCGATATCTCAGCAGAAATAGATATACTAATAGGATTATTGGCATATTTACTATATTTCAACTGGGTCCATAGATATTTACGCGTCTTAGTATTTGAACCATCAAGCCATGCCATAGGTTCACATCTATCCAAGCCATACTTTTCCTTGCATAGCTCTGCCATTTTTTTCATCTCTACAACTGCTGCTTGCCCACGTGCTTTTATTCCTAGTAATCTCTCTTTTTCTAAAGCATCCAGTCCAGCTGTTTCCGGATTCTTATATGGAAGTTCGCGATTATTATCCAGATAGTCAAGCACTCCTAAATAATCAATATTGGTATGTGATCTTGCTTTTCCTATATTCCATGCAGCCATATCAAATATTCGATAATTCTTCACTTTAAAATGTTGATCACGAAACGCTTTGACTATTTTTACATTATTTATGTATTCATATATTTCTGTTTTCTTTTTAATTCCGGTATTAAAATATACATATATATTATCTGCTCCCATATTACTGTTGAATATTGGAAACGTCATAGGTTTCAAACAGTGGAGCACCATAGATGCTGATGCTGCACGCATTCCATGAAAATTATTATTTAATGTCTGCTCACATCTATCAAAAATCTCATCATCATCGTCCATGTCCATAATATCAATACACATTTGAATAAAATCACGAGGCGATTTATCATCTGTCTTTCCCTGGAACGTATAAAATCCCGTTCCAAACATACCAAAGTTTGTATCATTGCCTTCATTATTTGTATATTCGCCATTTTGGGCTCTTATCCAAACCGTATCTAGTAAATCTTCTAATCGCTTCTTTTCATCATCTGGAAGATGACTTTCTCTAACTGTTTTCTTTTTTGCATCAAGTCTCTGTTTCCAGGTTCCAACACATATAAGATATACCAGATTCAAATCCTTATAATCACATTGCGCCAAATCTCCAACCTTTTTATATGATTTTACTACTTCCCTGAGTAATTCATATGTTGCATCATGAGAATCTGGATCCATCTCCTTTGCATTTAATAATTGTTGAACAATATCTAAATACTCCTTAACTTCTGCTGGTACTCTCATAGGTCCCATTGGAGATTTGAAGCCATGCAGCTCTAATGCATTTTTTCCAAATAAATCTGTGGAAAATTCTTTCAACATTTCCAACTCCATGTAACGACCTTTTGTACCATCAAAATCACCAGAAATATTGAACTTACTATCATCTATAGTTGGTGTTACTTTATTAACAACATTTACTTTACATTTAAACCGTATAGCGCGAACTGTATTTGAAACGTATATGTATACGATATCTCCAACATTAATATTTGAACTTTGCGTCCAATCTATTGTTCCTAACTCACGAAAAGCTCCTACAACATCATATTTATCTGGATTGCCAGCAATAATCCATTCAGTATTTTTTTCATTATGGTTATCCAACTGTATCACCTCAATTCAAAAAAGTGTATAAAATCCCATATATCATTTTATCATATTTGTACAGATTTGACATCCACATTCTTCAAATCAAAAAAGCCGACCAGAACATCTCCGCTCCAGCCGGCAATATTCAAAATTCGTTATTCACTTATGCATATCTGTTTTACTGTTCCATCCAAAAATCTCACTTCAAAGTGCCTTTTATCATATGCAATGATTCTCTCAAGCACCAATATTACATGTTCTGGCACAACCGATTGTATTGGTCCTTCCGCAATCAGCATTTTCATCTGTTTGGCTCGTAATCTTTCCAATGGGTTTCCATTCTCTATCTGATCATCCCATTTTTCCGTCAGATTATCTTTATTTGCTACCACTCCATTCCAGGCCACTCGAAATGCCTCAAATATGGAATCTTCAAATATATTCTCTGCTGAGCAGGCACTGGCATCTTTTGCTTTCTTTGAAGCACACATCCAGAACTTCTTTCCATTTCGACTCCATCCGCACCTTCTATATGGTTTGCCACAATGCGAACACACAAGCCTTCCTGAAAACGGGCTGCTATCGTTGCCAAAAGCATACAATCCTATTTCTTCCTTGTATACATCCCTTCGTTCAAATTCCATCTGTACTGCTTGCCACTCATCTTTTGGAATAATGGCTTCGTGCGAATCTTCCATAAAATACTGATCTACTTCTCCATGATTCTTCACTTTTTTCTTAGAAAGGAAATCAACCGTATACGTTTTCTGCATCAGGGTGTCGCCACAATATTTTTCATTTTGCAACATCGCCTTTTATTGCTGCAGAAGGCCAGGTATCTGCTTTCGTTCCTTTGACACCTTCCCTTTTAAGGATGTTACTGATCTGACTGCAATTATATCCTTCTTCAAAGAGCTTATAAATTCGCTTCACAATTTTGGCCTGCTCTTTATTTACAATGAGCTTTCCGTCCTCATCCTTATCATAACCCATGAACAGTTTTGTGTTTATGGTAGGCTTTCCTTTTTGGAAGTTATGCCTGATTGCCCATTTACAATTTTCTGAAATGTTTCTGGATTCTTCCTGTGCCAGGGAACTTAAAATGGTAAACAGCAGCTCCCCAGAGGCATCCATTGTATTGATTCCTTCCTTCTCAAAAATAATGGGAATTCGCAGTTCTTTGAGCTTTCTGGAATAATACAAGCAGTCTTGCGTATTTCTAGCGAAACGGGATATTGATTTGGTTATCACCCTGTCAATCTTTCCTTCCTCACAATCTGCAATCATCTGATTGAATCCATCTCGCTTTTTCGTATTAGTTGCTGTAATACCTTCATCTGCGTAAATCCCAGCTAGTTCATATTCCTTATGCTTATCTACGTACTTGGTGTAATATTCCTTTTGATTCTCAAATGAGCTGGCCTGTTCCTCGTGATCTGTTGATACTCGACAATACGCTGCCAGTCTAATCTTCTCTGCTGCCGACGCTGTACTCTTTGCGCTGTGGCTTCTCTTCTTTGCAGGTATAACTGTAATGTTTCTCTCCATTTTCCCTGTCCTCCTTAATCCAATAAAATCCATCCCATTCAGGGAGCCTATTTAATACTTCTTCCGGCACCCTGACTCCTTTGCAATAACTCTTTCCGCGACTCGCCATCCCGTTACATATGAACTCTACTAATCCGTCATATCGTCTTGACCGGGTTAATAAATGTCCGCACTCCGCACAGTAAACTCTCCTGTAATATGGATAATTTCCCGCATTGTACTCAGGCATTGGTGGAAGTTTCTTCTTGGTATGATTCTTCTTCCATGTACTTTCCTTCACAAAACTATGCTGTTTATGAATTGGCTTATCTGGATCGAAGCTAATATAAATGTTTCCATCAATTTCTCCCCAGCTTTCAATCACCTTTTGCGGCACTGATACTCCGCTACAAAATCCTTTTCCCTGCCGATTACGTCTTCCGCAGGAAAAGCTGTATTGCGCGCCACTTTTCGTTTTCTGCCCATGCAACACCCCACCACACTTCGCACAGTGTAATTTATGGATATATGGGTAGTTCTCCTCTGTAAGTGGCTTCATTTCCTAATGTGTTGTTCGTTCCTTAGATCTATCGTCAATCACCTTATTCGCTGCATTCCATAACCGTTTACTTACAATTGCTTCATGATCATTCTCAATATAAAATGAAGGCACTAATGTTTGGTTAACATGTACCTTCCTCTCTGAATCGGTATAAGTCCTTTGCATAATGTAATCGCCCTTATATGCTACATTGCGGACTGTTTTATAAACCCACTGTGCAGTGAATGGCTTTCCGCTTTTCAGTGTAATTTCTTTCGCTGCTGCCATCTTGACGATGGTCTGCGTTGAATAGTTCTTTAAAAAATATGAGTATGTATATGATGCGTATTATGATTGTTATATCTGTCCCAACAATCAAGTATTGGTATACCGCACAACAAACAGGGACGGATACAGAGAGTATAAAAGCTGTGCGGAATGCCCGTATCTTTCACAGTGCACTGAAAGCAGGGATCATGTAAAAACAGTAACGCGTCATATATGGGAGCCATACATGGAAATCTGCGAAGATATCCGTCAGACGATAGGGATGAAAGATTTATATGGGCAGCGAAAAGAAACCATAGAAAGAATCTTCGGAACTGCAAAAGAGAATCATGGTTTCCGATATACACAGATGTATGGAAAAGCCCGGATGGAAATGAAAGTCAGGCTTACATATGCATGTATGAATTTAAAAGAGTTAGCAAAAATCAAGGAAAAACAGGGGCTGTTGGGTGACAGAAAACCATACATAAATTTAATTATAGGCATAATTCGTTTGATAAAAGAAAAATGGCTCTGGGATTCATATCCCAGAGCCGTTTTACTTCTCATAAACCTGAAATCGATATAGGATTAGTTGTTGATCAGCTTATCGTTTTCGTTGTTCCAGCTGTAAAGCTTACGGATCTCTGCACCAACCTTTTCTGACGGATGCTCAGAAGCAAGCTTTCTCATAGCCTTGAAGTGAACCTGACGTCCTGCAGGAGACATATCTAATAAGAATTCTTTTGCGAAAGAACCATCCTGGATATCGGAAAGGATCTGCTTCATAGCTTTCTTTGTATCTTCTGTAATGATCTTAGGACCTGTGATATAGTCACCGTATTC
>OGPT01002753.1_pt1 | contig 13651 bp, 7 predicted proteins | sample 1552951 | NCBI WGS metagenome assembly OGPT01 (sample SAMEA2580224, study PRJEB22360) | human gut metagenome | biome: human gut; feature: human-associated habitat; material: faeces | place: Denmark | collected 2008/2010
AAGACTAACTATTTGCAACAAAAGTAATGGTTATTCTTCATATTTCCTAAAGAAGCGGTGTTTTTTACGACATAAGAGCGACGATATGTTTTTTCCATTACATGCCAACTATGATAAAAAGATAAGCAGCCAGATTTTCATTGGTTGGAACTTTCTGTTTCCCTTAAGAATACCCTAAGTTTACCCTAAGTAAACTGATAGTTTAATGCGGTGAAACCAACAGTTTACTTAGGATAAACTAATAGTTTATCCGCATGAAACTTTCTCTATTTACCGGAAAGCGCCCAAATACACTGAGAATCAATTCATAGCCTCCATTTTACACAATAGGAAAAGCTATCGGGTCACTCTTTCCTTGTGGAGCATAACAGTGTGACAGATATTTTTCGTTTTTCAAACTTTGTGCAGGAAGCAGCAACAAGAATTAAACGGTGTGGAAAACGACATAAAAAAGACCGCTACCCAATAGCTGTCGGTAGCGGCCTTTATCCTTGTTAGAGAGAATTAAATTATCAAATGCTTGTTTTCACAAATTTACAGATGATATAAAAAATATTCCTAAAAAAGAGTTTATTCACACTTTCATTTATTCGGATAATTCCTTGACAGCAAGATTATCGTGCACCTATCGCTTTCGCCCATTCAGTGTCCAGCCAAGCTTTTTGAGTATCAGGAAACAAGTGGCTGTCAATAAAGCAACTGAGTCCGCAACTGCGAGACAGCCCGATGGGTTGCTGACTATAAGCACTGTAGAATTGTGGAGTGTGGTCTGTAAAAATCACAGCTTCTTTCAATGCCGCTTTAAAGGCATCAGTGTCATTGGTCAGTGCTTCAATATACTGCTCCAAGTCATAAAACAGGTGTGGATTAAGCCCTTCATAACCTTGAATGGCAGTCAAATCCACTTGCTTGTTTCCTACTGCAGTTACCACGTTTTTCACAGCAGCGGCCAAAGCTTCCAATTTATTGCTTTGTACCAGTGCGACAGTACCCGACGTTTGTCTGTATTTATTCATAAATGATTCGCAAGCGCCTTTCAAATCTTTTTGGAAGAGCTGCGATACGATTTCCTTATATGGGAATCCATCGGCCAGCACCTCTGTCGGTGAAGCTATTAAATAATCGGTTACATTTCGCAGATCATAAAGCGCTTCTATAGACGACATGAAGCAGGCATCGAATAACAAGTACTCGAATTTCAGTCCTTCAAGCGCCTGTGCCAAAGCAGGAATTTCCATGTATTGAGTACCGTCCTGTCCGATAAACCGGGTGCTGGGTGCCATGACATGCTTGTCGAAAATAGAATTGGGTCCCCATCCGCTACCATGGCTGGAGAGTACTAATCCGTAGCTGTCAGCAGGCATTTCCTCCATCACCTTTTGCAAAACATTCTTCATGAATACGGGGTCTGTAGAAAGATCAGACTGAGTATATTCTTCGATAATCTGATGCGATGTCCGGTTATTCTCCTCATTGATGACCAGTTTGGTCAATGTAGACCGTTTGCCATTATCGTAGAATACAGCTACCTGATTTTTGTCGGACAGACGTATCAGGTGCCCGGCAGCTCCCTGAATAACGCGCAGGTTGGCCTCCATTTCCGTTTCCAATCCGGTATTGTCACCCATGTAATAGAAAATAAGCGTATGCTTCTTGTCGGGCACAGAGAAAGCCTTTGTTGCAATCTTTACACTAGCAAGCACGTTTTCTTCCTCTCCTTTGGCAGCAGCCAATACCACATATTGCGTGTTGGCATCCAGTTCTTCTATCAAGATATCCATCGGCTTGTTGGCAGTGGTCACAATACCTTTGTCCAGCACTTCCTGTGCATCGGGCATGATTTCGTTTTCTTCCATTACCAAATAAGCACAGCGCAAGGCATTGGTCGATTCCAACGTAATGTTTACAGTGGTGTAACCGGTCTCGCCGGCCGTGAGTGTCACGGTAGGTGTTGGAGGCAATATGGTTTCTTCCATCGGAGTGTCATCATCCGAACAGGCAGTGAGAGCAGACAAGCAGAAGAAAATACCTGCACCCCATTGGTATAAGGTTCGTTTCATGTTCATAATCTTTATATTTTAATAAATTATCGTTAAATTGTCTGTTGCGGGAAGTTTAAGGATTAAAATTATCCACCACGTTCACCGTACCTTTCCATTCTCCTGTTATTTCGTATCCCGCATCATCCCGGAAGTCGAATACGAATTTATAACCGTCGTTTTCTTTACTTACAGTCATTGTACCACTCTTGATAGGAGCCAATATATCTGTAGCCCCTGTCTCATCATCACTGCGCTTATCTCCATACCAGGTATACAAGATATCTGCTTTGTTGAACATCATGTATCCGGGAAGCGCATACATAGGTTCAAACTTATGTTCTATGGTGTAGACCCCTTCCTGAAGTGTGGCTCCTTTATTCGCATCAGTAAAGAATTCGATGGTAATCATCTCTGACTTTATCTCTTTCCCTTCTTCGTCTTTATCTTTATAGAAATTTATTTGCCAAGAACTCAATCCGGGATAGAGGTATTCTCCCAAATAATAAGCTTCTATCTCTGTCAGTTCTTCGGGCAGAGCCAATGTGACATTGTTCTTCAAAGTGCTCATCGGGCTGGCAGGCTTCGTATTGTCATTGTCGTTAAAATTACCCATAGGCAATGCCCCGCTGAAATTGCATGTTATGTTCAGACCGTCTGCACTTTGGAAATTGAATGCAATATCATAATTTTCACCGCTTCGTGTCACGGTCATGGTTCCACTGTTCAGGAAGGCAATATATCTCTTGCCTGTTCTGGAATCGACTTTCTCCAAATAAGAGCCCGTAGGATAATATTGCCCGTTTATGTCGGAAATTTGGCCTTTGTTGATAGTCATGGGGATTTGCATATATCCCTGTGCACTTCCTCCAAAGATAGACACTTGGTAAGTACCTTCTTCCAGTGGAGGATTTTCCATATTGTAATCTAACAATTTATGCATATAACAGCTTGACAATTGCAAATAATAGCCATTGGTCAGTACCTCGTTTTCATTGAAGTTTCCATGATAGAATTGCAACAGCATATCATCGGCATGCGGACAGAACCAGTTGCCGTAATATCTTCCTTTGGCTAAAGTGAAAGACACCTCTTGATCTTCCGTAAAAGGCTGGTAAGTGCCCTGTGGTGTTTCCGGCTCATATTTTTCAAAGATAATATCACCTTTGAAGTGTCCTCGGAAAGGCTCTCCGTCTTCCATGACGATATCCATATCAATGGTATAGGTGTCACCTTTACGCTGAACAAGTACGGTTCCTCCTGTGACGTAGCTGTAAACCACTCCATTGGCAGGGTCGGATGAAATACGGGTAAATACATTGGTTGTTTCCACATCCCAACAACCTATTTGTGCCGTCTCTTCTCCTGCATGATATTCTCCCGCCGGCAGAGTAGCGTTCCAAGGGTCGCTATCGGCTACATTATAAAGATCCAGGCGAACCAGATAGTCTCCAATATTGGTCGGTAAGTCGTCTTTTCCTATTTCCCCAGAGGCCAGGCGAATAACATAGTTACCGTTTCCAGGCTCATTGTCGGTACGGTAACTTGCCTTTTCCAATAATTTCAGTTTCACTACAGGTACATCATTTTCATAAACCGGTTGTGTCTTCATTTCAAGAGCCTCGGAAAGTAAATAGCGTCCTTGACTCACAACAGCTGCCTGAATGATGTAACAAGTTTCCGCCTCTAAGGCAATAGCCCGTTGGATACTTGTCTCGGAGTTATCGGCCAGTATGCCTTCGTTAAGAATATCCTCCGCTGTAGGAGCCGTCTCGCCTTTTTTATAGCACATCCAAGCACATTGGTCTGCATGTTGGGGTGTGAGTGAGAACTCCAATGAATGACTGGTAGCTTTGATGGCGTTCAGGGTAGCAGCCGCCGGAACTGCCTTTTCATCATCGGAACATGATGAGAAAAACAATACCGATAGAATGGCTGATAAAATATAATATGTTAGTTTATTCATAACAAACTTTTTTTTAATGTGATTTATTGGGGATTATCCATATCGGTAACCTTAGAAGTGAAAGTACATACATAACGCTGTCCTTCCGTATCAGTAAGGTCTATCTTAAAGGTATATGCTTCACCGGATTTGTCGACTTCCACCTTGCCTGATTTAAATTTACGGGTAGTGAAACCATACGAATAGACTGAGATTTCACTGGATTTGCTGTCCAACGTTCCGACAGCGCCATCGTTACCGACGTTATAAGTTCCGGCGGGAAGAACCTTCTCCCCCACAGCTGCACGCAAATCAAGGGTCATTTCTGTATCCCAATTATTGAATGCAGCCTTGAGATAGAATTGTCCATCTACTGCGCCGTTAGGAAGTATGCGTTTCAGTTGTTCTATACTATTAACCTGAATTTGCAGTTCATCGAAAATGGCAAATTTTTCTCCGGATATTTCCCCCTCATACGTAGCATTTACTTTGCTGCCATCCTCCAGTATGAATTCCATACTGATTTCATACTTTTGGGTTTCCGTATTAGCATTCAATTTCATTGCACCAGATTGGATACCTATCTTTTCTTCTCCTTTCATAAAGTATGTGTAATTGATATTCGTATCAATGTAGTATCCATCTTCCGCCCCTACCACATAAGTACCGCTTTTGGTATATTTATAATCTTCACCATAAATGTCAAGTGCAAGTGTGTAGTTCCCGTCACTGAACGTGATATTATCATTACGCCCATAATCGGAACCCTCGGCCGAGGTAAATGCAACGTTATACGTCTTGACTATCTCTTGCGCTTCCCCGTTGGGTTTCAGCATCAATTCTTGCAGCAGATCCATGGCTCCCGCCAATTCGTCATTCTCATCCATAGCAGCTATGGCTATACTCTTGATTTTTAATCCGATTTTCTGGTCCATTTGCGGAGTCAAGACCCAATCCCCGTTTTCCAGTGCGCTGGGGGCTAACGTAAAGCTTATATCCGGATTCAATCCCCATTGATCGTTTTCAAAGATTACGCCCAAGTAGAGTTTAAAGCCATTAGCTGTCTTCAGAAATTGTCCGCAAGGCACGTTGAGCACACCGTCTTTAAGGACTCCTTTGAAAGTAAGTTCTGCATTCTTGAATGAAACAGTTACCTCATTACTCTCGGCTATAACACTTACTTCATCCTGTGTGGCAAATCCGTCCCTATTCTTAAAATCAGCTATCCAAGAACGGTTGTAAGAATTCCTGGAATACTGCATAAAGCTATACTCTTTAGCCAAACTACCGGATTCCAGCGTCACTTTACCCAATCTTTCCAGACTTTCTGTGTTCTCATCAGCCAAGATGTAATACCCATTCTCTGCTTCTTCGTAACTCAACCAGGTTTGGGCTTCTTCACTGATTCTCACCGTTATCGGCATTTCACTTTCAAAACGGATAAACTGTTTGAAAGCCTTGTTTTCGGCAAAAGAGAAAAAATCGTCAGTCTTATAGTTTGTAATGATACCCATCTGTGTGATGCCTATCTTGGCAGACGATTCGCCCATGACCAGTGAGATGGTGGCTGTACGGGTTTCCATTTCGTCGTTGGGAGCTATGTAGAAGCTTACCACTCCATTACTGCACGCCTTGATGGTACACCATTCTTCATTGGAAGTAGCCGTCAGAGTAGGATCAGCGTTGCCCACCTCAATGGTTCCATCACCACCAACAGATTTGAAATCAACCGTAGAAGACGTTATTTGCAGTTCTACCGGTGGCAGATATTGGGTATCGTCATCGTTGCAGGCACCTAAGAACAAAGAGCATCCTGCGATGAGTAGATAGATGATATTCTTTTTCATATTCACTTCTTTTTTTAATGTTTGTTATTTGGAAGCCGCTTGCTGTGTAAATGTACGAAAGAATCCTGTCACATAAGCCAATTGCAGGACATCCTTACCTGTGTTATTGTCTATTGCCACAAAAGAGTCGCACAAAAACTTGCCCCACATACCGTTATCCTGCAAGATGACGGTTTGGGTTACATCTTCCAAATGGCTGTCTCCAGGGTTGGGCGCTGCTTTTTCCTCCATGTAACCTTCCATACCAACACCCTGTGTCTGGCTCAAATATCCTCCTCCCTGCAAAGTCCATGGTACTAAGACAATGCCATCAGGCAACATTTGGTATTCCAGACTGATACTACCGGCCACTGCATTGTAGCGTATGCGCATATCAAACGGCAATCCTTTCATAAGATAACTTTCATTGAACAATTCTTCTTCCAGTGTTACAGGTAGCATGGTATTTCCTTGGTAATACACAAAAAAGTATTCACCGATGTATTTCTCATAGCGGGAGTAAGTTTTGGGCAATTCTCTGGCACGTATAGTTACTTTATCGTCTGTGAAGCTCATGCTACCCTGTTCCCAGCGCAACTCTTTCACATCCAAGGTAGCTAGCGACAACGGTTCATCGAAACTGATACCTTCCGGTGTATAGTGAAAAGGCAGATTTACCTGGCTGCCATCGGCATTTTCCAAGATAAATTTGCGATAACGCTGTGTCACTGTGTATTGTATCACTCCGTCTATCACCACCTCATAAGCGGCTGGATAAGCCTCATTGGTAATCTGTTTAACGCTTTGCAAGTAATCTTCCCAAGCTACATTCTCCGGCAGCGGATGCATTATCATTTTGTTACCGGTCTTCTTACCCTTCAACACCACTTCGTCAGAGGTACAGGACAAGATAAGAAAGTCACTGTCTCCCTCCATACCCATACCATCTTCGCCTATACCCAATGCATTGGAAGGCTCTGAGAAAAAATGGAATATTTCATTGTACGTACTAAACGTCAGCATGGGTCCGGCACTATTCACCATATCATAAGCACCTGTACTCACCTTATCGGGCTGGAAGAGATCGCATGACACATCGGCAGTGCCCTCTTTATGAAAGCGTATCAGCATAGTGTATCCCCCATAAGCCTTAGTAGCGGCAGGATAGTAATTCAGCACCCATCCGTTACCGGCAGAACGCAGTACTTCCTGATACTCGGCGATGGACTGGTTGATGCGGTTGGCGGCCGATTGGTCGAAAACATCGTCCACTTCAGAGGTACATGCTCCTGCTCCAATCAATATTAAAGCCAATATCCATAGATTATATATCTTTTTCATATATATGTTCTTTTAGTTTAATTCTGTCAAATCAATATATTTCACTTGTTCGGAACGGCGCTGTACAATATCGCGCAATTTGTCCAAGTCAATATTCCAGACTTCATTCATGTAGTTTCTCACAATTTCCATCTTTTGGTTAATGAATGTGGCTCCCTCATCGGCTATTTTCAACTGTTGTTGCCACCAGGCAGCATCATGGGTCACATAGTTCGCTACCAGCTCGGCAAAGTCCTCATGTACTTCCGAACCACCGTAGGCCGTAATGAATCCCATGCCCAAAGCCGCTTCATCACTGACATTCACCCATCCGTTACCAATATATTTTCCACTGGACACAGCATAGAAGTCTTGCGGAAATTCGATGGTCTGATGCAAGATGTGTGAAAATTCATGGTGCATGGTACTGAAATACCAGCGGTTCATCATCTCTACATCCACGCTGTTCGGGTTCAGAGCGTTGATATTATACAGAGTTACTTTCAAACCGCCTTCTGCCGTACCCAAGGTAATCTTTCCGTTATCATAAGCCGGAGAACCTATCAAATGAATCATCTTAGGACCATATGTACATATAAAATCGCGGTTGTTTCCCTGAACTTCTACATAGGCATCAATCCACAAGTATTTTACCAATTTGGCCATGGCTACTGATTTGGACAATTCGGCCGGTGCCAAGTTATAGTCGGTATCCGATTCCTTGTATTCGAATTTATATTTAAAATCGATATTATAAGGGGTGACATAGTTATCGAGCAACCATTCATCGAATGCCGTACGGTATGGAGTCATGTTGTCGAAGCTGCTCTCCTTTGTCAGGTCATCTTCGTTGCAAGCAGTGGCACCGCCGATAAGGGCTGCCGCCATCAGAAAATAGGTTATATATTTTTTCATATGTTATCGTATTCAGTAGATTATATACTTAGTATCTAGGATTTGGTTCCATGCCGGCAGTGATGACATCTTGTGGAAGTTGGATGGCGCGTCGCGGGTCTTCTTTTCCCAACACAATCGGACTGTTGCCGGCACGGTTGTGCGAAAACTCTATGCCATAGCGTTTCAGGTCAAACCAGCGAAGTCCTTCCTGCATGGTTTCCAAACGGCGCAGTTGCAAGATGAGTTGGATAAGATTCTCTTCCGTACCGGGCTCTACGGTAAATCCTTCAGGGTTAAGACGCTTTTTCACACTGCGTTCCTTGTCTTTGGTAACAATGGTGGGCTGATAAGGCAGGCTATTGTAGAAATTATTAACCTCTTGCTCTGTCAGATCGTGTCCTTCGTCCTTACTCAGCGCACTATGGCTTTCTATCCAAAAGTTTATGTCTTCCAAAGCCTTACTATAGTCAGGGTTATCACTCAACACATAAGCCTCTGCACGGCATAGTAGGGTTTCATCTACCGAAAACGGTACTGCTACCGTGTGCGGGTAGTACAGGCCATTGGCCTTGTCTACGTATTCAAAGTACAATTTCAGTTTCGGGAAAGGATTTTTCTGTACTACACTGAGGATGAAAGTACTCATAACCAGTCCACCCCTCCAATGCCAGGGACCGTCTGCGTCAATAGTCTCGTTAGTATAGATTGGGGTTCCGTGTCCGTAGCGTTTCAAAGTATTATAAGGACCTGTAATGATAGGTGCTTGCGACCCTAAAGCAGCTAAAAGCAGATTGGCCGGTTTCTTTTCAGACACGTATTGGTTGCTGATGTCGTCCACCAAACTTACTCCGCCGAAATCAGCCTCCCAATTACGCAGTGCTGTGACCGGATTGCTGCCGATGGCAATGTTGGCACATTCTATCACCTTATCCCATTTTTGGTAATAGAGATAAAACCGTGCAGCAAAAGCGTTGGCTGCTTTACGGTTGAAGTGATACTTGGGAACCTCATAAGCAGCATCTTTAATGAGCGGAAGTCCAGCTTCCAAGTCAGCAGCAATCTGTTCATACGTATTCTTCAAGCTGCCTCGTTCAGTATTTTCCGGATAGACGCTGTCACCGGTCCGAGTACGGTAGGGTATTCCCAAATGACTTTCTGCCGTATTCGGATTATAAGGCATACAGAATACATTAGCTAATAGAAAATGGGAATAGGCGCGGCACACCAAAGCTTCGCCCCGTTGCGGATTGAGGCTGGCAGGCGAACCTAAGTTTTCGATACCTTCCAATGCCATATTAGCCGAAGCAATAGCAGCATAACATCCTTCCCAAAGGGCATAGGGACTATCGTAACTACTAATGCTGGGAGAATCCCACAAATAAAGTTTTTCGATGAGTTCGTCCGTATCAAATTGTCCACCGTTATCCATCACGTTATCCGATGACAACTCGCCAATCAACAGCGGAAGAGTAGTTGGGTATGCCGAAACCAACAGTGGAGATATTTTGTCGGTACTGTTGATTTCCGTGCGGCTATCGGGCAGTGTATCCAAAAAATCACTGCAAGAAGAGAATGCCAGCAATGAAACGGATAGCAAGGTTATGAATGATTTATTTTTCATGTGATTCATTATTTAAAAAAATTAAATGCCTAAGCGAATGGTAAAAGTGAACTGTTTAGCCATGGGAACGGCCACACCACCTGTGTTAAAGAATTCGGGATCCTGCCCGTTTAATTTGTCGTCTGCATAAAGCAAGAACAAATTAGTTGCCTGCAGTTTCAATCCTAAATTGGAAATTTTTAACGGTTCAATCCACTTCTTGGGCAGGTCGTATGAAAGCGAAATCTCTTTCAAACGGATAAAGTCACCCTTTGCGATGCGGTCACTGGAGTAATTATAAGCATTGTAGGCACGGCTCAGATAACTGTCGTTCACATTCATATACTTATCTGCTATCACCGGAATATTGGTACGATGCTCGTCGCCCGGCCTCATCCAACGGTTCTTGAATTCTTTCGGCATAGCATCAAGGTCGGTATATTGGTTGCTAAATACCGGATCCAAACGGATGACATTGCCAAAAGAATAAGTGATAAACACATTCAGTTTCAGACCTTTGTAGCTGAATACATTTCCCAAACTACCTGTAATGGTAGGATCTGTAGTACCTTCATAAATCAGGTGTGATTTGTTGTTGCGCTCCTGGAAGTTGATGTTGCTTGTGGTCAATTCGCCATTTTCATTAATGAAAGTAGGCAGACCTTCTTCATTCAGTCCACGGAAGTCGAGCGAAAACAAACTTCTTACCGGATAGCCTTGCATGGCAAATCCATATCCGCTCACCATGTCCATTACCGATGAGAATGCCTCCAAATCGGTTACCTTGTTCTTGGTTTTAGAGAAAATGAAGTCAGTGTTCCACTTGAAGTCCTTCTTGGCAATGTTACGGGTAGAAAGAGTCAGCTCTATACCGTGCGAACGCATGCTTGCCACATTGGCATACTTGCCAATTTCTCCATCCAGACCGGTAGTACTCAACCATCCTATCAGGTCATAGTTCTTGCGTTTGTACCAATCCATGCTGAAGTTGATACGGTTATCCAGAAAACCTAAATCGATACCCAGATTCAGTTCATGTTTCTTTTCGTAAGTCAGTTCAGAATTTTTGCCTTGTAGGATGCCCAGTCCCGACTCCATGACATCGGCATTGGGACGCCAAGGATTATAACTGCTCACCATTGCCAGCGAGTTACTCACAAAGGCAGGACCACGGTCGGCAGTCAGCGAGTAACTTGCTTTCAGCGTCAAGTTAGATAATATGGAATTCAGTTTGCTGAACCAAGTTTCTTCGTGCGCATTCCAAGCACCGGAAATATTCCATGTAGGCAACCAGCGAGCCGAACGGCTTTTACCTAGTTTGTTGGAACCTTCGTAACGCACTGTACCGTTCACGGTATAGCGTCCCTTCCATGAATAAGTGCCGGTAGCGAAAAAAGCCACTTGGCGTGCTTTGGTTTCGTCAACAGTATTATAAGGTGTATTTTCCTCGTTGCCTTGCTTGAAGAACAAATAGTCGTAACTGGAAAGCATACCCATGCCATACTGCATACCTGCACCGTTAAACCACACTTTGCTGCGGTCTGTGGCATTTAGTTCCATACCACCGAAAAAGTTTACGATATGATTTTCGTTGAATACATCATTGTAACTGACGGTACTACGCAAGTCATAGCTCGACATAGTATATTTCGTATCGCGATAGAAACCGCCTACGGGCAGTACCGATTCCGGTAGAGTATTGATTTTGTCAGGATCGGTATAGAGCCACGGATTGGCTTGCTGCATGGTAGCGTCATCCATAGCCCTATAAGCCCATGCCTGATTAGAATAATCTTTCACATAATGGTTTTGGGTAGTAGATGAGTACTTGTAAGCCCCCAATATGCTCAATTCTACCTTTTGAATAGGCTTCCATTTCATTTCACCCTGGAATCGCATATCAGTAACTTTTAAATCCATGTAGTTGTTATCCAGCTCGTGGAAAATATTAAACGGTGCATAGTTACGTACGTAGTATTCATTGGGATCCAATGTGCGCGAAGTATTCAGCGCAAATGAGTAAGGATTGATGTCGAAGTCACGTTTCACCTCACCACTTACGGGATCAGCTTGCGAACCAAGAGTACCGGGAGCCTGCTGCTTGCGAAAAGATGCATTCCCGATAAGGTTAAGTGTAAGGTTTTTGAAGATATTATACGTAGAATTAATGTTAGCCGTATAACGTTGCACTTTGCTCCTCTTAGTCCATCCCGGGTCGTTCATCACACTGATGGAAGTATAATAAGAAGCCTTGTCTGTACCGGTAGCCATACTCACAGCATGATTTTGTGAGATACTATTGCTGAACAACAGGTCGAACCAGTCGGTATTACGGAACTCGGCCTGCTTCAGATAAGCCCCCCGTGCTTCAGGCGTATTGGCTAAACCAAATACACCGCCTGTTGCCGAATATTGATTAATGAGATGATACATTTTACCATAGACACCACTCTGCGAAGCACGATAAGAATCAACAAAACTCAGGGAACCGTTTTGCTCCATATTCTTGTATACATCCATTTGCTCTTGAGAGTTCATGATGTTGAAATCGGCGTAGGAGGGAATCATACGATACGTGAACTCGCCCGTATAATTGATATGGCTGACGCCGGCACGTCCCTTTTTGGTCGTAATGACGATCACGCCGGCCATAGCGCGCGCACCGTAGATCGAGGTGGCCGAACCGTCCTTCAGGATATTGAAACTCTCGATATCCTCGGCGTTCAGACCCGCGATGGCGGAACCGATCAGCGTCGTGGCGTCACCCGAAGAGAGGTCCTCGGCCGAAATATCGGCGACATCCTCCATAATGACGCCGTCCACGACCCAAAGCAGCTTCGAGCTGCCGTGAATCGACGTCGCACCGCGGACGCGGATCTTGGGAGCGGTACCGAACGTACCCGATACGTTCTGCACCGAGACACCGGCCGAACGGCCTTCCAGACCGCGGCTGATATCGGCCAGACCCGATAGTTTCACATCGTCGGCAACCAACTGGTCGGATGCACCGGTGAACAGTCGTTTATCCGTTTTGGTCATACCCGTAACCACGACCGTCTCCACGGTCTGAGAATCCGGCTCGAGCGTGACCTTCACCTCAGGCGCAACGGCTACCGTAGCAGTCTTGTACCCCAAATAGGAGATTTGCAGTTCCTCGGATTTCGCCGGAACATTGTTCATAACGAAAAATCCCTGCTGATCGGTGGATACACCGATGGTCGTACCTTTGACGATAACCGAAGCGCCGATCACGGCCGCTCCGTTTTCATCAACGACACTACCGCGCACTTGTTTGGCTTGGGCGAATGCCCCCGCTGCAAACACAAGTACTCCAATTAACGATAGTAGGATTTTTTTTACCATAAGCGTTAATCTATTAGTTAATTTTTTAAAATAAAAAGTTCACTAGCAAAGATAAACGTTTGGTGATTCATATACAAATAAATTTTTAAAATAAAAAGTCAACTGCCCGCGTTAGTATAATGTAAATTGTTCATAATCAATACGCGAGGCCCGTCTCCGGCCAAATCTGCCAATTGCAGTCTAATTAATTGATAACCAAACGTCTGTCTCACAACAGGACGTTGTATCGGTTGCACATCTGTTACTACAGCGTAACCCTTCCGAATACGACAACAAGGGGAAAATAAGCTATTTAGACTCAATCCTGCGTCATATGGTTGTTACTTAATCATTACCTTTAAAGCGGTTTGTGTATTGTATAGGTTAATGAAAAAGGTTGTTAAAAACAATGAGAAACACGTTCAAGGTTCTATTCTACATCAAGAAGAATGCGCCTCTGCGGAACGGTTGGGCCCCGATCATGGGACGCATCACGATCAACGGACAGCGGACGCAATTTTCCACACGGCTCTCGGTCACTCCCGCCAGTTGGGACACCGCACAGGGGCGGGTCTGCGGACGGAGCAACATGGCCGTCCAAATCAACGAAAAGCTGGCCAATATCCGATTTCACATCGAGAGATGCTACAACAAGCTCTTTTACGAGCAGGCCTTCGTTACT
>OGPT01002755.1_pt1 | contig 13648 bp, 24 predicted proteins | sample 1552951 | NCBI WGS metagenome assembly OGPT01 (sample SAMEA2580224, study PRJEB22360) | human gut metagenome | biome: human gut; feature: human-associated habitat; material: faeces | place: Denmark | collected 2008/2010
GATTTTCGTCAATTAACGGTTTGTGCAGTCCCTTTGTTGTGATAATGTCGTTATCGGCATTATTGTGGTAGGAAGAATGTTTTCTATAATTCCACCGCACATAACCTTTATAGAAAGGATTTTGAAGGATATAAACGATACCGCGATGTTCGAAGAGTTTTCCGCGGCGCGTGCGGTATCCGGCATCATTGATTATTCGTGCGATAGTGGTTGAGGTTTTTCCTTCCGCGGCAAGACGATAGATCTCACGCACAATGACCGCTTCCGGTTCATAGATTACAGGAATGTGATCTTCCATATGATATCCGAGCGGTGGTGCTGCCTGGTATCCTCCACGGAGTGCCTTTTCTTCCATGCCGCGCTTGACATCGCTGGCGAGGCGAATGGAGTAATACTCATCCATCCATTCGATGATTCGTTCAATTAAGGAGGCAAAAGGACCATCAATCAATGGCTCAGTGATCGATACGACCTCTACACCATTTTTTTGAAGCAATGATTTGTAGACGATACTTTCTTCCTGATTCCTTGCGAAACGGCTGAATTTCCACACCAGGATGTAGTCATAGGGATGTTCTTTGGATTTGGCATAGGAGATCATTTTTTGGAATGCCGGTCGTTTTTCTGCGTTACGTCCACTGATACCGGTATCCTCAAAGATGTCAGTGATCATGATTCCGTTTTTCTTTGCATAATTTTTGAGCTCGCGGCGCTGTGCATCCGGAGAGAGTTCTTCTTGGCGATCTGTCGATACGCGGATGTAGGCAGCAGCTGTTTTGATGGTTGTGGACATAGGATCACTCCTTATAACTTGACATATTCAATATATATTAGTAAAATAACATTTAAAAGTTAGAAATGAATTCTAACTAAGTGAAGAAAAGAACATGGAAGTATAAATAAAATGTTCTTATTATCTGAAAGCAAGTAATGTTTCTAGTTTGTACTAGGAAAAGGTTTACTTGCTTTCTTTAACTTTGTCTGTTGGTGCTTTATGGCAAGAACATATGAAAATACCCCAAGCCTCGACAAATCCTTGATTACTTAAGAAATCAGTTCCTTTCCATCAAAAATCAATGATTTGATTTTATTTGTTTTCCGGTCAATTTCGAACTGAAAATCACTTCGGATCATAGCGCCAAAGTCATTTTGGGAATCTACATAGCCTTGGACCAGCAAGGTATGTTTATTTTTGGAAAAGGCCCACTCATTCCTGTCGGCAAATTCTGCGGTAGAGGGTGAGGTAAGAATTTCCTTTATTTTTTCCTCACAACTAATCCTTACAGTGTCTTGTTCCTCAGCGGTCATACAATAGTCGTTAAGGGTCGATTTGACTTTTCCTTTTCCGTATAATGTATGATTTTTATAAGTTATCTTATATACATTTTGTTTTTTATCAAGAAAAACAAATACATTTTTTATGTTGCCAATTACAAGAATATATCCTTTTTTTCCTTTGTACCTGGAATCCAATGAAGACTCTGCGGTTATCGACGAAGCATCTTTTAAACCACATTGAGATAAAATTTTATCAATTTTTTCCCCTTGCTTATTTGACAGTCCGTTGATGTTTTTAGCGGCAAAACTTGTCGGCGCATTAGTAGACAGAGCAGCGTTCTGGTTGCCGTAATTTGTGTTGTTATTTGAAGAGGGGGTGTCGTTCCCTAAAACTGCTCCAACTATTGTAATTGTCATTAGGATAAGTATAATGATAGAACAGTAGAATAAACACCCTAGTTTCTTCTTCTTTTTCGCTGGAAGTGATGCTACAGATGTAACATTTGTCGTTTTTTCTGTTTTGAGAATGTATCCGCAGTTTGGACAAGTCGCTGCTTGATCTGAAACTTCATGGTTACATTCTGGACAATTGATTAGTGACATAACAAAATCCTCCCTTATTTGTGTTGATGTGCGTAAATTTCAATAAGATCAACAGAGCAATCTTTATCAAAATCCCCATTTTCGATGTGCTTCATAGCATGGTGGTATGCGTTAAGTAGTTGCATGTGTGAGTGGCGTGGATTGAGTACGATGGTATAACTCAGATCCGGGTTAGCCACCACGTATTCTTTGATGGTAGTAGGCATATCAGCCATCACTACGTTGATAGTGTCGTTGTGCATTTTGAATCCCTCCTTACCCTGATTGTACAAAAATTATTGTCCCATAAAAAGGACTTACAATACTGCGGCGTTATCTTTATTTTCACGCATTTTCTTACTGACGCGATATTGTTCTGCATCTGGAATGTCAATAAATTCGACGGTTTTATCATAATTTTTACGGACAACCTCTTTAATCTCGTCCAAAGTGACGTTGAAAAATTCACGTCTTTGGTTGACCATGTTTAATTTTTTATCCTCGAAAGCATGGTGAAGAGCTGCTTCAAGAGCAGGTGCATCCTCTGAGAAGATCATAGCGTGGACATCAAACTTGAAGGGAACGGAGGCGTCGCCAAGCTCATCCACACGATCTTGCGGATTGAGGCGGCGAGTCATACCGATCTTATATACATTTTCGCCAAATGCTCCAATATTAGATATGATATAGACATATCCTGCTCGGATATTAGCTTGTCTGTAATCAATATCAGATAACGATTTTTCGATATCAGCGAGAACATTTTCAAATTCAGCTTTCTTTTGTAGATATTCCTGATTCGTCGGATCGTTTTCAAGTTGTTTCTTTATTTTCTCATATGCCGTCAAGTAATGAGTCTGTTCTTTTTCAATTTTATGCTTTTCTGCTTCGATTTCTCGCTGTAATCGTTCTTGTTCGCGTTGCTCCGCACGTGCCGCTTTGGCGGCTTCTTTTTCTTCTTGCTGTTTCTGCCGGTATTCAAAGGCAAGGCGCAATTCTTTGATTTTAGCATCCAGATACATCTTAGTAATAGAGATATTCATAATGGAGCCAAGTTTTGAAATGACTTCCGCGGATTTACGAATTCTATGTAATGAAGCGTCAAAATTGGTATAGCGTACTTTAGAAATCGCCGTGTCACATTCGTTGTTAAAGGCACGAAGCAAAAGTTTTTGAGTGTCAGCAACCATTTTACGACCTTTAGCTGCATTTCCGTCTACTTTCCAATTTATAACACCTGTTACCGCGCGTTTGGATTTGATGAGATCTTTTTGGTGATCTCTTAGTTCTGCCAGTTTTTCTTTGTAATCAAGAGCGGAAGCAAAATCATATTGCGGTTTATACAAGCCAAATTCCTGAATTGCGATTTCTTCATCAAGAACAATCATATCATTCTGCTTTTCTTTTATTTGATTTTCAAGATTAAATGCTGTCTGCTTCAATGAGTCGATGTTTGTTTCGATTTGCTGTTCTTCTTTGTGCAGAGATTTAATGTGCATATCCAAGTTGACAGCATCTTTAAGCTCTGGGGTTAGTGATTTTTTGTAACTATCATTCTGTTCTACTAGGCTTTCATATTCAGTTGCGAGTTTGCGTTCATTTCTCAATTTAAGTAGCAAGAGAATAATGCCCACAATCAAAGGGATTCCATAAAGGAACCAAAAGAAAAAAAGTATACAGATAAGCCATGTTTTTAAGTACCATTTGTTGTTCATAACTTTCTACGCCTCCTTATTGTACTTTTTAGTTTGAGAATCTGTCCAACATCTGCTTTACAAATTCAATGTCTTCCTTCTTGACTTTTCGTGAAGCGTCAAAAAGAACCTTATAATCCGGATTTTTATGTAAGAACTCTGCTGCTTCACGTGCGTCCTCGTCCAGGTAGTAAGATTCATCAGAATCATCCTCTGCTGCTAAATCTTTTGAAGCAAGATCATTTATATCAACTCCAAGTAATTCTGATAATGCACGTAATTTTGAAATTGGGGGTTCAGATATTCCTGTTTCCCATTTTTGAATTGTTGTATAGGATTTATATCCCAATTGTTCAGCTATCTGGTCTTGTGATAAATTCTTCTTTTTTCTTAAGTATCGAATGTTTTTAGCAAGGCACATATCGAACACCTCCTAAATTTACTGTTTAGAATATAGTACTACGAAAACGAAAAAAATTCAAGGAAATTTTAATAAAAAGCAAAAAAACATGAAAAAAATTCAAGTTTACTATTGACACATGAAAAATATTCATGTAGAATTGATTTAGAAAGTGAGGTGAGATGGATGCAGATAGACAGACAATATACATTAAAAGAACTTCGTGCGCGCAAAGGAAAGACACAGGCAGATACGGCGAAAGATCTTGGGATATCTACACAGACCTATAATTCGTGGGAAAAGGATATATCAAATGTAGCAGTAAGCAAAGTTAAAGCTGTGGCAGATTATTTTGGCGTACGTTTAAGTGAAATTTTTTTTAACTAAAAACATGAAAAATATTCATCTAATATTAAAGGAGATGAGTCCATGAAAGGGCAGCCACTAAATTTTGATGAAATATCTACAAAAGATTTGGTTAGGGAACTAAATAAACGAGAAGGTATTTCACAAATCTGGGTGGAACCAGAAAACAAGAAATTAGATGTACAAATAACCAGTCCCACCCTGATTTTAGTTGTTACAGACTAAAGTCAGGCAATAGTAACCAAGAACCACAACATTTCATACATTAATTAATATGGAGGTGATTATCATGGCAAAAAGAAAGAAAAGCAAAATCCAAAATTACATAATTATTGAAGGAAAGCCGGTCAAAGTGGAAGACATACCACCGGAGCAGATGAAAGAAATTGCGACGACGCTTGCAATACGTTTTGCTAAGGCTCTTGGGTATGAACCGGTAGAACCAGTAAAGGATACAAAAAACATAGGATAGCCCGAAAAGGGCAGAAAGGACAAGCTATGACGACAAAAAATAAATGTTTATGGACGATGACAGGATGCTCCATTGCCTATCTTACAACGATGGCACTCAACCCTGCAACTGGGACAAGCATTCCGGCGGCGGTCATGTCGGTGGTATGTACACTGTATATCGCGGTGTTTATCGCGGCAAACGTAGGAAACAAGGGGGAAGAGTGATGGACAGACAGGAATTTTATCAAGACGGCGTAACCAGAGTCACGGATCCGTTTTATATCTGCGTTTGTGAGCAGGGGCATAAAGCATACAGCCCGATTTACATGAAAAAATGTGCCTTTTGTGGTGCGGTACTGCGGCAATGTGTCCCTGCTGACCAATATAACAAAAGCAAAGGCGATCAGTAAAGAAAACTGACCGCCAAGATATGCTCACTAAAAACAACCACTTTTAGTATAGCATATCAAAGACCAAAAAGCAAGCAAAACATCAAAAATAAAGGGGTTCAAAGCCCCTTTGAAAACTTGCTAAGGATATTAAGTTTAGAACAATTGGAGGACAAGATATGCCATACATAAAAGCGACGACAGTAGCAGGACAGACCGTGATGATTGAGAAGTACTATTCATCCAGATGGGGAAGGAAGGGGATTGAGCGCTCTGCCAATCTGAAAAAGACAAGTGAGGAGCAGGAGCGTGTAAATCAGCGGCAGGCATTCCGAACGGTTACCCTCTTACTCAACGCCAACTTCGGACCGGATGATTATCACCTGGTACTGGACTATACTCCGGATCAGCGCCCGGCTACTCCCTGCGCAAGCCAAGAAGTTAGTCAAGCCATTCCTTGGAAAACTTCGGCGGCTCTATCGAAAGTGCGGGATGGAACTAAAATACATCGAAGTGTGTGAATTTGGAAAGAAAGGAGCGCTGCACCACCACATGGTGGTCAACAGTTGCGCCGGCACAACGACAGCGGACATCAGAAAGAAGTGGCCGCATGGTCGTGTGCACTTCAATCCGCTTGACGATTCAGGAGAGTATAGCAAACTGGCCGCTTATCTCTTGAAAAATCGGAAGTATTGGAAAGAAAGCGGAGGTACCGGAAAGCAGTATTCCCCATCGCGAAACCTGATTCGACCTGTAACCAAGAAAGTAGTGGTTAAGGCAGAGCGGTACTATGAGAAGCCGAGAGAAAGAAAAGGCTACTATGTGGCAGCCGATTCCGAGAGACATTTTATGACGGAAGCAGGCTGGCCATATATGAGATACATCATCGTAAAAGGAGAAAGAGCACCATGAAGATAGACATATACATCATTACATTGTGGAAGGGGACGAACTTTGCCAAGGGATCCGGAGCATATGGGATTCTGCTGTAAGTGGTAAAAGACGGTACCCCTTATACAAAAGAGCATTATGCCGGATGGGAAAATCTGTCCTATCCCAAATTACAGTTAAGGGCAGCAGTTGACGCTTTGGCATATGTCACAAGACCATGTGAGGTAAAAATACATATGGATCAAGGATATGTGACCGGAGCATGGGAAAGTAAATGTAACAACGGAAAATATATGGGGTTGTGGGATTCGTTGAAACAAAGAGTAGAGAAAATGGACAATGTGGAGATAGTCCTTGACGGGAAACACGAATATGCTTCATACCTCACAAGACAGTTAGAGGCAGGAAACTATCCGGCGATCAAGGATCAATAAATGAAAGGAGAGATACTATGTTTGAAGATTTTGGAGAATTTGACACATTTTTAGAATTGAATCAGGCAGCAGAGGGCTTGAAGGAAGAGGGAGATATGGCTTCCCTCCGCAAGCTGGCATCAGAAAACGGCATTGATGAAATGGATACCGAGGCTTATATCAAGGGTGAGATCCCGGACTTAAGCAATCCAATGACAGCCGCTCTCGGAAAACTGAAAAAGGAAAAGGAGGAGGAGAGCGGCAATTATGTGACGACTGCGATCATTGGATATCTGGAATCCATCTGCGATGATATCGACATGGCACTCGCGATCCGAAAAAAGGGAAAGCGCGTCAGCAAAGTGTATGACAAAGTGTATAAGTATGCCAAAGACAACCAGAAGAATCATTGCGGCGTGTGCAGCGATGAAAAAGCCTATCAAATGGCACGTGAATATTATAAGGGGGCAGAGTGATGAAGTTTGATATCGATATTACTCCCTGCCCGGAAGAGTATATCAAGGCAGCAGTGAAGAGGCATTTTAAGCATAACAAGCCATACAGCCTGGATGAAGATATTATCATTCAAAAGGTGAAGGATGGTCTGCTTTGGACCTATCATTATTATGCGCATTCGCGCCATGATAATGCGGCTGCGCTATCTAATGCGGTTAGAGAGCAATGCCGGTCGCCAAAAGAAATCATTATTGCAGACATGGAAAAGCGGCGATGGTGGACATGGCGGGATGGCAAATGGGGAAAGGCAAAGTGCCGCCCTTGGGATGCGTATTATTTTGATAAAACCATTCCGAAAGATGTAACCGGACATGTGATCGATAAAGAGATGTATGGAAAGCATCTCTGGGATATGCAGGAGGAAGTGAATGCGGATCGCTATCGGCAGAAACAGCAAAAGAAAGCGGCCGATCAAAAGCGCTTGATGGATCAGATCAAATCGATTCCCAAAGCATATGAGGACTGGGCGCTGAACCGATTTGTGAATTTTATGGTATTTTCTCCGGAAGACCGGGCGGAAGGATACTGTTCGCATTGCAGAAAGAAAGTGCCGATGGAGCATCTGTTAAACGGCAAAACAGTAGTCTGTCCGATCTGCAATAAAGCGATGGAAGCAAGAACCATACATAAAATGCCTATGATTCAGCAAATAAGCACGATGTATGTCCAGCCGATAAAAGAAGGATTCGTATGCAGATTTATCAAATATACAAAGACCTGGAGCAATGGCACAGAATATGTCGATCCGCAGGAAAGATTACGTATGTTCCAGGAATATGGAAAGCCACAGCGCTGGTTTGAGCGGCGCATCTGGAGTTATGGGGAAGACGGATATAGCAATGAGTTCGCCGAAAACAGAGTCAAAGGATGGACACGAGCGATGAACTCACCGACGTGCGTGCGTATAGGCCGATACTATTCGGCAAAGTGCCATGTCTACAAACGGACTTTGCCGGCATTGATAAAAAAGACACCGGTGAAGCATTTGACCGGATTGGATGAAATGGCGTTTTTGGTAACCAAAGAACAACGCTATCAGCAGGGGATTTTTGCGTACATAGATATCCTGGATTACTGCGGAAGATACCCGGTGATCGAGTCACTGTGGAAACTAGGATTTGAAAGACTTGCTGTAGATATCGTCTGTAATTCCATAAAAATCAAGACGTCCCACGAAAACCATAAGGCGTTGGGAATATCAAAGGAATTGTGGAGATATATGCTGCAGACGGATAGACAGCAGGATGCAGGCTGGATCCAGGCAATGCAGGAGCTTTCAGGAGTGCATGGAAGTATCGAGGAGAAAGAGGAAGCTATCCTTGTAATGAAGTTCTCCAGACACCGTGAAGAACTTTTTCTAAAAAGAGGACTGAAATTAAGGCGAACGGTGGATTATATCTGCGAACAGGCTAGATATTCAGATCTTACGGAACATACAGTACAGCAGTATGTGGACTACCTTAATATGTCAGACAGGCTGCAACTAGACACAATTCTCTATCCGGATAATCTCGAGAATGCACATGATCAACTGGTAGAGCTGACTAATGATCAGAAAAACAAAAAACGGCTTGCCGAGGCGTCGAAAAAGGACAGAGCGATTGAGAAAGTCTATGAGAAGATCGCAAAAAAATTCTCTTTCGCGGATGAAAAATACATTCTTCGGCCGGCAAAGAGCAATGTCGAGATAGTGCGGGAAGGACAGATTCAGCATATCTGTGTGGGAGCCGGAAATTACACAGAGAAAATGCTCCGGGGAAAGAGCTATATCTTGTTTCTCCGGCAGCAGTCGGCACCGGACAAGCCCTACTATACCGTAGAGATAACGCCGGAGTATGAAATTCTACAGCGTCATGGAAAGTATAACAAAGAACACGAGGAACGTATCGAGGTAGATGCATTTTTAAATCAATTTGTGGAGGAAAAGACAGATGGCAAAAAGCATTATGCATGATGGAATGACCTGCTTTTTATGCGGTGCAAATGGATCGATGGATCATCTGCACTGGCATCATATCTTCGGTGGTCCCAACCGCCGCTGGTCTGAAAAGTATGGATTAAAGGTGCGGCTGTGCGGGCAGAAATGTCACGAAAACGGTCCGCAGGCGGTACATAAATGCAGAGAGACAGATCTTTATCTGAAAGCAGAGGGGCAGAAAGCATTTGAAGAATATCACGGAAGCCGGGAAGAGTTTCAGCAGATATTCGGAAGAAACTGGTTGTAAGCACCAAATGGCTTTTACATCACGGGTTATAAGTCATTTGAATCATATAGCAGACTGCCGGGGGTATCTCCGGCAGGGAAAGGAGCAAAGAATGGAGCAGTTAAGTATAGTGATCAATGATATGGAGGATGTCACAAAAGCGATAGATCAGGCACAGAGAAAAGCATGCACGTCAATCGTCGAGATCGGATATGTGCTTCGCAAGGCAGATGATGCGGAGTTATTCCGGCAAAAAGGATATAGCAGTATCTTCGAATTTGCCAAGCAGGAGTACGGCTGGGATAAAGCTCAGACATCAAGATTTATGGCAATCAACCGGGAATACAGCGAGGGCGGGTATTCTACCGTGCTGAAAGCACAGTATGAAGGTTACGGCCAAGCAAAACTGTCCGAAATGCTTATGCTTCCGGAGCAGATCCGGGAAGAACTTCATCCAGATATGAAACGGGATGAGATCCGGGAAATTAAGAACGAATATAAAGCAGCAGAAAAAGCACGTGAAGTTGAAGATTTCGGAAAATCATTTATTCCGCAGGCAGCAGAGGAAAGTCTTTTGGTGCAGAGTATCCGCCATCTGTTCGAATTGGACGCATATGCGCGCCGTATCCACAAGTTGTGGCCGCTGATGAAGAAAAAGGATGCCAGAGAAGACTGTAACGAGCAGGATATTTTTCTTGCTTTGTCCGAAAATGGCTATGGGAACCAGCGAGCCGGATCGTGCATGTATTTCTTCAAGAAGGATAACTTCATCGTGATGCGTGGAATGTCCAAAGAAGAGTATTCTTATAATGAGTTGCTGGAGGCGTTATTGAATCTGTCAAGTATCGAATTATCTGAGGAAAATACCTGGTACGAAAAAACGTTTGGTAAAAATCTTCCGGCAGAGGAAAAAACGACACCAAAAATGGTGCCGCCCTCGGAATCCCGAGGGCGAGGGGATGTCAAACCAGTGCCAAAGACGACCGTGGAAAAGCATGAGGAAAAAGTATCAGAAAGCCCGAAAAATCAGGAAGAACATCTAGTTTTGGAGGGGCAGAGTGATATCCGTGAATTTGCTGAAGAAATGCCGATAAGCAACGGAAATTTACAAAATATGGAAGAAAATGAGCCACTTGAAATGACGCCACCCTCGGAATCCCGAGGACGCGAGGATTTTGACAAAGAGCAGAAATTAGACGAACCAACATCGAAAATGCCGGATATAGTACCGGATGTCGTCGATGGAGAATGTCAGTATTGCGCCGGTAATAAGGATATCGAGACCAATGACGGTTCCTTCCATCTGCATTTGACCAAACATGGTACCGGAAGGATTGAATTGGATAGTGGGCTTCGTTATGGAATCATTGAATTTTCGTATTGCCCGATGTGCGGGAGAAAGATGGAAGAATGAAAGAAAAAAGAACAGAGGCAGCAGTATGTGATGCGGTCGATGTGATCACGGAAGCGATTACGCATTACTATATTCCGAAAAAAGTGAAAATTGCCTGGGACGGCTGTTACGCATACTGCCCGTCGTGTGGAAACGAGGATATCCGCGACACGGAGTTTCATAAATTTTGCCACGAATGTGGACAGAGATTGGGGGAATTGGAATGATCTATGCACCGGGACAGATATATCAGATGGCGGGTACCGGAGAGTATGCCCGGATCCAAAAGTGTTTTGCGGCGAAAGCCCTGTGCCTGATCCGCGGAAGACATCATTTGGTAAGCTATGACAAGTTGTTAGTGCGAAAGGAGATACGATGAATAAGCAGAGCAAAGACGGAATCATCCGCCTGAAAAAGGAAGGATTGAGCAATGCAGAGATTGCCAAAAATCTCAATCTAAAAAAATCCACGGTAATATCCTACATCACATTGATACGAAAAAGTGATGACTGCCCGGAATGGTTCAGACAAAGCCTTAACCAGCGCCGGAAACGGATAGATGATGCCATCGTGGATATCATGAAAGAACTGGCTGCAGGCATCAGCATGGAGGCAGTGTCTGAAAAGTATGGTGCGTCAAAGAAAACAATTGAAGAGCGCATCAAATTATACGAAAGTAATTTGGTTCAAGATGATAAATGCGAGAATGAAGAACTGCGGATGATTGTCGAAAAGGCGATGATCGCAGCTACAGATCAGGGCAAGGTTTTGGCACTGGCAAGAGCCGGCTGGAAGTTGAAGGATATTGCCGACGAACTTGACGTGACGGAACAGGTTATAAAAAAGGTGCTGCAAGGATATTTATCAAGGCAGCAGGGTTTGAAAGGAGCAGTGCGATGAAGAGATACAATGGAAAAGTTCGGTTTTTAGAAACGGATATCAATTTTACTGCCGGTAAAATCTACGAAATCAAGGATGGCAAGATTGCAAATGACCGGGGAGAAAAATTCCCTCTTTATGATGAATTTTGGAATTTTGAGCAGGTAAAGGAGTATTTTGCTGTAAATGGTCAGTATGACAAACAGGGGATTTTAGTGGAGGAATATAATCCAAGTACCTTAAAGAAAGTTTACATAAGCGGTCCGATTACCGGGACAAAAGATTACCTGGAGAAGTTTGAAGATATAGAAACTGCTTTGGTTCTGGTCCATCAAGGAGTGGAGGTAATCAACCCCGCCAAAGTAAACGCCAATTTGCCGGAAAGTACCACATGGGAAGAGTATATGAGAATGTCCCTGTGTATGCTTAGTATGTGTGATGGAATTTACATGATGGAAGGCTGGCAGCAGAGCCGGGGAGCAAATCTGGAATATGCTTATGCAAAGGGCATGGGAATAATGGTGTTGTGAAAAAGAAAACGCCGACACAAGGTGCCGGCACTTTCTTAAAACGAGAGTATGTATGCAGCGCATTCGCTTAGTGAACCCCACATGGGATTCTGGGTGAGTTGTTCCAGAAGCGCAAACAAAAGCCAAAATACGAATGCAGCATACCGTACATGATTATTTTTCATAACCATAAGCTATTCTCCTTTCTGTTTTGAATTTACGAATAGTATGACTATTTTGGAGCCAGCAAAAATGCAGGGTGATTGGAGAGGAGAAATTGTGTGGATTAAAACTTAAGAAAGAGAGGAAAAGCTGATGAAAAGAGTGGATTGTGAAAATTGTTTTCATTCAGAATTTGAAGATGGAGATAAGTTAAGATGCAGATTAAAAAAATGCCAAGGATTTAACTGCGGAGCAGGTGTATTATGATATGCTTTGCAAAATTGTAGATGCTCCAACGGCTTTACACATGAAATGCTCAATACGGATGCTTATACCGATTATTGACCGAAAGTTGAAAGCGAGGAAATCAAGATGAAGTATAAAATAACTGAAACAAAGACTATAACGAAGGAAATAGACGTGTTACCTTGTCCGTTTTGTGGGAGTGATAATATAAAGCCATTTCACACAAGTGGCTTCTATGGATATTCTCCTTCGACAGACGTTGTAACTTGCTGTTCTTGTGGTGCTCATTCCGGAGTTATAGAAGACCCAGATGGTGGAAACAACCAAATACTTGCCATTCACAAGTGGAACGCTCGTGTAGATAATAAGGAGGTAAAAAAGAAATGAAAACGAAAACAAATCAAATCATCCAGGCAGCAGTTCATGCGTTTGCTCAATGCGACATCATGCACGGACGAATGCCAGATTACGACGACTATTTTGGCGCGGTAAGAATAGCTGTATACATCCATAACATTTCCAAGATGATAAATGGAAAAGCATCGGCAGGATAATTGAGTTGCGCCGGCACAACAAAAATCAAGAGGCAGCAGTAGAAAGGAGATTATGCTTTGGAAGAAAGACAGAAAATAGAAAATGAACGAAAGAAAGAATATCTTTGGGGATATCGAAAGGCATGTAAAAGGCTGGCGGTTTTGGAAGAACAATTAGTGTCGATACAACAGGTGGAAGCGAGTGCGAAGACGCAGCAATTATCCGATATGCCGAAAGGGGGAGGACACCAGGCAGATCTGTCGGATTTGATGGTAAAAATCGAAAAGATACAAAGGAAAATGGATGCCGCAAAAGTGGAAGCTATGCGTGTTAAAGTGGATATAGAATTGAAGATTGCGGAAATGGCCGATCCGGATGAACAGATGGTACTTCGGATGCGCTATATAGAAGGGAAAAAGTGGAATTATATTTCAGAGAAGATGAAATATAGTTGGCGTCAGGTAATCAATATTCACGGACGAGCACTTTTAAATGTGCAAATAAAATAAAACATTTCATATTTTTGCATATTTATATGTGTTATTATGATAGTGTAAAGAATCCCCAAGATAGTATCCTCCCCATAAAGGGCAGTTACCGAGCGTAACTGCTCTTTTTGCGTACTTGATTGGGAATGGAGGAAGGTGGTGTTTTGAGTGAGATTAGAGAACTTGCAGAGATAGATTATATTTCCGGGATGAAGTATAAAGAAATTGCAGAAAAGTATAATATTTCAATC
>OGPT01002758.1_pt1 | contig 13638 bp, 11 predicted proteins | sample 1552951 | NCBI WGS metagenome assembly OGPT01 (sample SAMEA2580224, study PRJEB22360) | human gut metagenome | biome: human gut; feature: human-associated habitat; material: faeces | place: Denmark | collected 2008/2010
AGGAGAGGACAGGAATGAGCGAGATCGCAGCCTGCACTTTGATTCAGGAAGAGCCTGACCGCAAGACGGAGCGGTACACTCCATTATAGAAAGGGGGGATCTGTTTGGGCGAAGAAACTTTGAATCCCCGTGATGCGTACCGTGTGATGCTCCGGGATTACCCGGATGTGCTGAACATCGACCAGATGTGCGAGATATTGAGCGTCAGCACAAAAACCGGGTATGCGCTTTTGAAAAAGGGGAGCATCCAGCATTTGAAGGTCGGACGCTCCTACCGCATCCCCAAGGCACATCTTTTGACTTATCTTATCGGATTCGCACCCGGTCACACCATCCGGGCGTGACATCCTTGCATTCTCTCCTGCCGTTGGGTACACTGATGGTGTCAGCGGCAGAAGTTACATATTCAGGTGGATGCAAAGACAGGAGGAAACATTATGGTAGCAGGGCATCTGCAAGAAAAAAACGACTTCTACTACATCGTTCTGAGTTACAAGGACGCAGACGGAAAGCGAAAGACCAAGTGGGAAGCCACCGGTCTGTCCGTCAAGAGGAACAAGAAGAAAGCCGAAGCTCTTTTGCTGGAACGTCGGAGGAACTTCATGGTTCCCACCGCACCTGCGGAGATCCGCTTGGACGATGACATTCTCTTTTCGGACTTCATGCTGAAATGGCTGGAAGTCACGAAAAGCTCTGTCCAAATCACGACCTATGCCAGCTATCAAGGAATGGTGGAGCGCATCATCGCTCCCTATTTCCGCAAGCGCGGCATCAAGCTGGTAGACCTGAAAGCCACCGATTTGCAGGATTTCTATACCAAACAGCTTGAACGGGTCAAGGCAAATTCGGTGATCCATTACCATGCAAACATCCACAAGGCATTGAAGTATGCGGTCAAGATCGACCTGATCCCCACCAATCCGGCAGATAAGGTCGAGCGTCCGAAGAAGAATGCGTTCAAGGGCAGCTATTACAGTGCCGAAGAGATCCATGCTTTGACGGAGGTCGCAGAGGGCACCAAGCTGGAGATCCCGGTTCTGCTGGCATCCTTCTACGGCCTGCGCCGCAGCGAGGTGCTGGGGCTGAAGTGGGATGCGATCGACTTTGAGGAAAACACTCTGGAGATCAAGCACATCGTTACGCAGGCATCCATCGACGGCAAAAAGGTTCTGGTACAGGCAGACCGTGCAAAAACGAAGTCCAGCCTGCGGACGCTGCCTCTTGTGCCGCCCATCCGTGACCGCCTGCTGATGCTGAAAGGTCAGCAGGAAACCTACCGCCGCCTGTGCGGTAAAAGCTACAACCGGGATTATCTGGGCTATCTGTGTGTGGACGAGATCGGGAACATCATCCGCCCCAACTACGTTTCCGAGCAGTTCCCGAAGCTGTTGGAGAAAAACGGTCTGCGTCCTATCCGCTTTCATGACCTGCGTCATAGCTGCGCCAGCCTTCTTCTGGCAAACGGCGTTCCCATGAAGCAGATTCAGGAATGGCTGGGTCACAGCGACTTCTCCACCACCGCCAATATTTACGCCCACCTCGATTACGCTTCCAAGCTCTCGTCTGCACAGGCGATGCTGGAGGGGCTGGGCTATGGCAATGCGTCAGCATGATGCCATACGCCCACAAGACAGGGTGGACGGGCGATGTTCCGGCAAAAAAGAATGGACAGACGAATAAAATTCATCTGTCCATTCGATTTGGCGGAGCATCAGGGAGTCGAACCCTGGCACCGGTCTCCCGGCCTATCGCATTTCGAGTGCGACCTCTTACGACCACTTGAGTAATGCTCCAGATATTAAATTTTAGAATGCGCCGTGCATTCTGGGAAAACTTTGGAGAGAATTGCAGGAGAGAACGCCAGAAAATCGTTCCCTCACGAAGTCGGAAAACCCGCATGAAACCTAGCAAAACCGGAAAACCACTTCCAAAAAGCCAGTTAGATTTCGAGTCGTTCTCGTTACGACCGCTTCGATACATCTCCAAGTATATTTTCATAGCAAATTTACGATTTGTATATCGCAAATCGGCCTTGAAACTTGGAATAGTTGCTGTTAGAATATTGTTAGAAAACGCATCGTTCAGACAGGCTTTGAATCCTGTCAGGACATCAAAATCGACGTTCTCTCGTGTGATATGGAGATCTCTAGCGAAGCATCCACTTGGATTTCGAGTCGTTCTCGTTACGACCACTTCGATACATCTCCCTATTCACTTCGCGCTTCGGAGCGGCGGGCAGAAGCTGCCAAAGCCGCTTGATAGCCCTATTATTATAACAAAGTTCACGCTTTCCGTCAACTGGTTTTCTTCTGCGTCTGCCGGGTATATTTTCAAGGGCTGTGCGGCATCCTGTAAAAAAGCAGCGGCGGTGTTGCGCCTGCACTTGACAGATGCCGTGATTTCTGGTAATGTATCCAAGCTTGGCAAAAGTTTAACGATTTCGCCCGGCAGCTTCTCCCGGCGGGAGAGGTTTTGGAATGAATGGAGCCGCCGTGGGCGGCAGAAGAGGGAAAGCAACCTATGAACAACGTCAATTTACGCAAGATCGCCGTCATCGGCTGCGGCTTCGTTGGCTCGGCGTCCGCCTTTGCGCTGATGCAGAGCAAGCTGTTCTCGGAGATCGTCCTGATCGACGCAGACCACGCCAAGGCCGAGGGCGAAGCCATGGACATCAGCCACGGCATCCCCTTTGTGGGCAACATGAAGATCTATGCCGGCACCTACGATGACATCGTGGATGCCGCCATCATCGTCATCACGGCAGGCGCAGGCCAGAAGCCCGGCGAGACCCGGCTGGACCTCGTGCACAAGAACCTGAACATCTTCAAGAGCATCATCCCGGAGATCGCCAAGCGGGAATGCCGCGGCATCCTGCTGGTGGTGGCGAACCCGGTGGACATCCTGACCTATGCCGCCATCAAGCTGTCCGGCTTCCCGGAGCACCGGGTCATCGGCTCCGGCACCGTGCTGGACACCGCCCGCCTGAAGTATCAGCTGGGCGAGCACCTGTCCGTGGACAGCAAGAGCGTCCACGCCTTCATCATCGGCGAGCACGGCGACAGCGAGATCGCAGCCTGGAGCAGCGCCAACGTCTCCGGCATCGCGCTGGACGATTTCTGCGAGATGCGCGGCCACTACAACCACGACCAGTCGCAGGAGAACATCGCGGAGAAGGTCAAGAACAGCGCCTACGAGATCATTGAGAAGAAGCGCGCCACCTACTACGGCGTCGCAATGGCCGTCAAGCGCATCTGCGAGGTCATCATCCGGGACGAGAAGTCCATCCTGCCCATCTCTTCGATGATGCACGGCGACTTCGGCGTGGACAATGTCGTTCTGAGCATGCCCGCCGTGGTGGGTGCCGACGGCCTCGAAGAGCTGGTCCCCATCGCACTGAGCGAGAAGGAATCCGCCGATCTCCGGAAGTCCGCAGACACCCTGCGCGGCATCCTGGACGAATGCGGGATCTGATGCAAGCCTGAAAACGGCTCCGGCAGCTGCCGGGGCCGTTTTCTTCTGCACAAAAGCGGACCGGTCGTTGGAATTTTCACAAAATATTACTATTTTGACGCGATTTTGTACAAACGTTCCGGAGGCTTCCTGTGATATACTAATCTCACAACGAGGTCTGCACCGCAGACCCACACAGAGAAAAAACTGAGAAGGAGTCGTATCAATGAGAGAGATCATTTCCTTGAACGAAAACTGGACCCTGTCCTTCCCCAAGGGCGACCATGTGACGGAGCAGGTCAACCTGCCCCACACCTGGAACGCTGTGGATGGCAACGACGGCAACGGCAGCTACCTGCGCACCACCGGCGTTTACACCCGCACCTTCGAGCAGCCCAAGCAGCCCCGTGAGGGCGGCCGCACCTATGTTGAGGTGCTCGCTGCTGCGCTGAGCGCCACCGTAAAGGTCAACGGCACGGTCGCCACCACCCATGAGGGCGGCTTCTCCATCTTCCGTGCCGATGTCACCGATCTGTGCCACGAGGGTGAGAACGAGCTGACCATCGAGGTCTCCAACGAGGACACCCCGTCCATGTACCCCGCTTCCGCCGACTTCACCTTCTACGGCGGCCTGTACCGCGGCGTCAACCTGATCAGCGTGCCCAATGCACACTTTGATCTGGACTACTACGGCGGCCCCGGCATCATGGTCACCCCGGTCCCCACGGAGGACGGCGGTGCAAACTTCACCATCAAGAGCTTCGTCACCAATCCCGCTGACGACCTGACCGTTCTGTACAGCATCGAGGACTGCTTCGGCCGCGAGGTCGCTTCCGCTGTCCGCGGCTCTGCCGAGACCGAAGTCACCATCTACGTGCCCGATGCACAGCTGTGGAGCATGGACGAGCCCAATCTGTACACCGTCACTGCGACCCTGCAGCGCAACAACGAGGCCGTCGATGAGATCTACGCCAACGTCGGTGTCCGTTCCTTCAAGGTCACGCCCAACGAAGGCTTCTCCATCAACGGTGTGCCCACCCCGCTGCGCGGCGTTTCCCGCCATCAGGACCGCGTGTTCGAGGGCAACGCGCTGACCCCCGAAGAGCACTATGAGGACGCCATGCTCATCAAGGAGCTGGGCGCCAACACCATCCGTCTGGCACACTATCAGCACAGCCAGGACTTCTACGATGCCTGCGACGAGATCGGTTTCGCCGTCTGGGCTGAGATCCCCTTCATCAGCGTCTTCAAGAAGGGCGAGGGCGCACACACCCACGTCATGGAGGAGATGAAGGAACTCATCATCCAGAACTACAACCACCCCTCCATCATGTTCTGGGGCATCTCCAACGAGATTCTGATCGGCGGCATCTCTCAGGAGCTGGTGGACACCCACCACGATCTGGAAAAGCTCTGCAAGGAGCTTGACCCGACCCGCCTGACCACCATTGCACACGTTTCTCACACCCCCGTGGACGGCCCCATGCACCACATCACCGACCTGGAGAGCTACAACCACTACTTCGGCTGGTACGGCGGCAAGATGGAGCAGAACGGCCCCTGGCTGGACAAGTTCCACGCCGACCACCCCGACATCTGCATCGGCGTTTCCGAGTACGGCTGCGAGGGCATCATCAACTGGCACAGCAACACGCCGGAGTGCAAGGACTACACCGAGGAGTATCAGGCACTGTACCACGAGCACATGGCACAGGTCTTCGAGGACCGTCCCTGGGTGTGGGCTTCCCACGTCTGGAACATGTTCGACTTCGGCTGCGCTGCCCGTCATGAGGGCGGCGTGAGCGGCCGCAACAACAAGGGCCTCATCACCATGGACCGCAAGACCAAGAAGGACAGCTACTTTGTCTATCAGGCTTACTGGACCCAGACCCCGATGGTCCACATCGCTGGCCGCCGCCACGCACAGCGCGCAGGCGAGACCACCGAGATCAAGGTCTACTCCAACCAGGACACCGTCGTTCTGTACGTCAACGGCAAGGAAGTCGGCCAGCAGACCGCGCACCGCGTCTTCAAGTTCGACGTTGCTCTGAACGAAGGCTTCAACATCATCCTGGCTGTGGCCGGTGATGTGAAGGATTCCATCACCCTGGAGAAGGTCGCCGAGGAGCCCGCTTACTACACCCTGCCGGAGTTCAACGAGCGCCAGGAGGGCGTTGCCAACTGGTTCAAGCAGGTCGGCAGCCTGGATCTGGACCTCAAGGCTCCCATGGAGTTCCCGGAAGGCTACTACAGCATCAAGGACAACATGGAAGAAGTCTCCAAGTCCCCCGAAGCCTTCGCCCTCGTTGCCAAGGTCGTGAAGCTGACCACCAACTTTGATGTGAAGCCCGGCTCCGGTATGTGGGATATGATGAAGACCATGTCCCCGGAGAATCTGGGCAACGTCATGGCTCTGCCCGATGGCTTCCTGGAGAGCCTGAACGCACAGCTCATCAAGATCAAGAAGGTCTGAGCGTTCCCGGATAGGACCCAAAGTTAAAGCCCCATAAAACCGCCCCGGCAGATGCTGTGCAGCACCTGCCGGGGCATTTTGTCGTCCTGTTCGGCGGCACCTTCTTTTCACACACGGCCCTCTCCGGGAGAGCCGAAACGCCAAAAGCCCGCAGCGAAAGCTGCGGGCTTTTGGTGTTTCTTCGAAAAGAAAGGAGGTAAATGAGATGAATGAATAGAGGGAAATGTCGTAGAAAGTTCAGCCGCTCAGCGCTTTTTCTTGTGCTGAGCACGGGGCTTTGCCGAGACGGCAGAGGTCTTGGTGCTGCCGCTGGAACGCCGCTGATGAAGATACTTGGCCACCGTGGGCGCAACGATCGCAAGGATGGCCAGAATCACGATGACCTGCAGATCAGGCAGCTCGTGATTGGTATTGAACAGGGTCTGCAAAACGTTGCTCATAGAACTGTACCTTTCCGGTCCCGGCGGAACCGCTCAGAAGAGGTGGGGGGTCACAGCCAGATGCTGCCGTTCTCGTCCGGCTTCATGGGGGCCGCGATGACAGCATCCACGATGGTCATGGCTGCCGAGAAGCCGGTCCAGAAGGTGGCCAGATACAGCACCCCCAAAACCGGGCGCTTAGCGTAGAACTGGTGCGCCCCAAAGGCCCCCAGAATGCAAAGGCGGAGATACTTTTTCCGGTTCACCTCATGGCGCTGGCGGTTTTCCTTCCAATAGAAATAATGTTCGATGGAATTCCAGATAAAACCGTGGTCGGGGTCTTTTGTCCATTGGGTATTTGCCATTGTTGTACCTCTGTCTTTGTCTCATAAAATCGGGAAAGCCGCCCACTGTGCACGTAGCCGGTGAGCGGTCTTTCCCATGGGATGTAGTTTCCGCAGAATCAGAAAGCGTGGCAGCTTGGATTATGCGTTTTCAGCCATTGCCTTCATCTTGATGGCAGCAACTTCGTCCTGGATCTCAGCCATCTTCTCCTTGGTCAGGGGATAGAACTTCATGGCGATCAGGTTGCACAGCAGGCCGATCATGATGATGCCGCTGTAGCAGAAGGCGCAGCCGATGCGGAGCTTCATGGTAGCCACGTCGCCCTCAACGGGGTTGTGGTCAGCGAAGCCGCAGATGGTGAACATGACACCGGCGATCATGGGTGCGAAAGAGGAGACCAGCTTATCGACGAAGCTGAACAGGGTGCCCATCAGGCCGGGAACGTACTTGCCGGAGCGATAGACCTCGTAGTCGGCGCAGTCCGCAGTCATGGGGATGACGATGTTGCCGGAGATGCCCTGGAAGCCTGCGTAGATGATGCTCAGGCCAACATGGAGGATCAGGAAGTAGCCCCAGTTCAGGGTGCCCTTAGCGGGGTCAGAGGTCATGGTGGTGGGGTCGCCCAGCAGCCACAGGGCGATGGTCAGAGCGTTGACGACCAGACCGCCGACGGAGCCGATGATCATAGCCTTGCGCTGGCCGAACTTGGTAGCCACCAGAGAGATGGCCAGGAAGGTGACGATGACGCTGGGGATGGTGGTCAGAGCGGTCACGTTGCCCTGCAGAACGGTAGAACCGGCAATGCAGGCGAACATCGCAACGGAGACAGCGCTGGTACGGGCAGAGGAGCCCAGCTTATCGGTAGATGCGGACAGGATCAGCATCTGGATGGCGCGGTTGTTCTTCAGGGTATCCCAGTAATCCTTCAGGCCGACCTTGACCGGCTTGCCGGTGCCAAAGAACTCCGGACGGTCCTTCGGGGTGATGGCGATGACAGCCAGCAGGGTGAAGATACCGGAAACAATGGCGGTCATGACCCACAAGCTGTGGAAGAACTGGGTGGAAGCATAGCCGCCGACATCCTTGTAGCTGTTTGCCATATTAGCAAACACAACCGCCAGACCAGCGAACAGAACGGTGTTGAACACGCCGTCGAAGGAAGCGAACATGGGGCGCTGCTTGGGGTCGTTGGTCATGCAGGACTGTGCAGACTTGGTAACGACGCACTGGCAGGTGTAGCCCAGATAGTAGATCATCAGGACCACAACGTAGAAGGGGAAGCGGACTGCCTGCGGCAGCTGGTGGGTGACGTGGAACAGGATGAAGCTGGTCACGGCCAGAATGATATTGCCGATGACGATGAACGGGCGGTTCTTACCGAACTTGCCGTTGGTCTTATCGACCATGAAGCCGACGAACGGGTCGGTGACACCGTCCCAGATGCGCATGATCATGCTCAGGGAAGAGGCCAGCATCATGCCGACGCCGACCCAGCCCATCAGGTAGTAGGTAGCGTAACCCATCATCATCATGTACAGGTTGGTAGCCGTGTTGTTCAGTGCAAAGCATGCGATGCGCCACAGCGGAACGCGGTGGATGCCGTTGTGCTCGTAGTCTTTGTCGTAGTACTTATCCGGCAGACTTCTCGTTTTTGCCATTTCGTTTTCTCTCCTTAATTTGTAAACAAGGCGTTCTCCGTTTTGCCCCGTTTGAAAACCGCACCTGCCACTGTGCGGCACAGCGGGACTTTATGTCCTTATTATGAACGATATTTTGAAATTCTGTTAGTAATATTTTGAGGTAAAACAGGACGATTTTACTATTTTGAAGCAATTTTCACAACTTTCCAAAAACCTATTGGTCAAATTGCACATAGCATTGATATACTAGTACAGCACATTGCCAGTTTTCTCCGCCTGCATGGAAAAGAATATTAGGAAAGTGCGGATTTTTCCAAAAATTTTTCTAATCCCTTTCTGGGGTCTGCCATTATAATATAGGTATCACGAACCCCACCGCAGACGGCGTAAAATAAAAAGGAGAAATCACATGGCAACGAAAGCATCCCAGCGCGTCCAGCGCTATGTCAACGCAAACGGCCCCACCATCGGCACGGTGGAGCGCCGGGTCATCGAACAGGACGGCCTCTATTTCAAGGATATCGACGGCACCGGCACCGTCAGCGCCGTCAACGACTGGCGCCTTGCCCCTGAAGAGCGCGCCGAAGCCTATGTCCAGACCCTGACCACCAGTGAGAAGATCGGCCAGCTGTTCACCTCTGACTGGCGGATGGGCCCCAAGTACCCCTCGCCCCGTCTGGCTGCCAACGGCCACAAGCCCATGGGCGATGACTCCGGCCTGCTGGATGAGGCACCGGTGGACGTTTCCGACAGCATCTTCGGCCATCAGGCGCTGCCCAGCACCTCCGACATGGTCAAAAAGTGCTTCAACCGCCACGTCATCCTGCGCGAGAACCCCACCCCCGAAGATCTGGCCGACTATCTGAACCAGCTGCAATACCTGACCGAGACCTGTGAGCACTTCGTGCCCATGCAGGTCATGTCCAACAGCCGCAACGAGAACGGCGAGGTCGTCTTCGGCATGAACGATGCCGCCGGTGTCTTCGCCACCTGGCCCGGCACCCTGGGCATCGCAGCAGCCGTCAAGGGCACCGCCCGCATCGACATCATCGACAAGTTCGCCGACACCATCCGCCGCGAGTGGAACGCCTGCGGCCTGAAGAAGGGCTACATGTACATGGCCGACTGCGTCACCGACCCCCGTTGGCAGCGCACCTTCGGCACCTTCGGCGAGGACCCGGCGCTGATCGAGGAGATCTTCGACCACCTCATCCCCGGCATCCAGGGCGGCAGCAACGGCGTCACCCCAGACGGCGTGTCCGTGACCGTGAAGCACTTCCCCGGCGGCGGTGCCCGTGAGAACGGCTTTGACCCCCACTATGCAGCCGGTCAGTGGAACATCTACGCCACCCCCGGCTCCTTGCAGAAGTACCACATCCCGGCCTTCCGTGCGGCCATCCGCCACAACGCCGAGTCCATCATGCCCTACTACTCCAAGCCGTCCGCTGAGAAGAGCGCCCCGCAGGAGGACTTCGAGGGCAACCCCATCGCGCTGAATCCCTATGGCTTCGCTTACAACAAGGTCTTCATCGACGGGATGCTCCGCAGCCAGATGGGCTTCAAGGGTTACATCAACTCCGACACCGGCATCGTCCACAACATGTGCTGGGGCGTCGATATGCTGGATGAGCCGGAGCGCATCGGCTACGCCGTCACGCAGAGCGGCGTGGACCTGATCTCCGGTCTGCTGGACAATGCGTTCGGCGAGGAGAGCTACGCCCGTGCTACCAACGGCTACTACGACACCCACGAAGTGCCCGCAGGCTTCCGGAAGGAAGACCTTGTCCTGACCGACGAGAGCCTGAACCGCGCCGTCCGTCGCACCCTGACCGAGCTATTCCGTCAGGGCATGTTCGAAGACCCCTATGCAGACCCCCGGAAGGCTGCCGAGGTCGTGGCCACCAAGGCCGACTGGGAAGAGGCCAGCCGCGTCCACCGCGAGAGCGTCGTCCTGCTGAAGAACGACGGCACCCTGCCCCTGAAGGACGGCTGCAAGGTCTACGCCGAGGCCTTCGGCAAGAGCGCCGAGGCTGGCGAAGCTGCCACCAAGGCCCTGTGCGAGATGCTGGGCAATGTCACGCTGGTGGCCGACCCCGCCGAGGCCGATGTCGCCCTGCTGATGGTCAGCCCGCAGTCCGGTGCATACTTCAATGCAACGCCGGGCTATCTGGAGCTGGACATCTGCGAAGGCAAGACCGTCTGCAACGTGGATGAAAGCGGCAAGCCCACCGCCGAGACCCATCCGGAGACCACGCTGGTCGGTGCCAGCCGCATCCCCGGCATCGCCGAGGCGGTCCACGCACACGGCGGCAAGGTCGTTTCCAACATCAACTGCCCACTGGCCTGGGAAGTCGGCAGCATCGAAAAAGTCTCCGACGCGCTGACCGTCGGCTTCGATACCTACCCCTCCGCAACGCTGGATGTCCTGTTCGGCCGCTTTGCCCCGGTCGGCAAGCTGCCGCTGACCCTGCCCAAGGGCGACGAAGTGCTGGCCGTCAATGCAGACGGCGTCTGCATCAGCCCCAACGATGTGCCCGGCTACGCCAAGGATGCCTACATGCCCGACTGCATGAAGGACGAAAACGGCAAGGCTTACGCTTACCGTGACGCCGCCGGCAATTACTATGAGTTGAATTTCGGCCTGTCGTATTAAAATATGCGGTGGTCAGCACCTCTTTTCGGGTGCTGGCCGCCCTTTTCATGCAAGGAGAAACCAATGGCACAAACACAGAAAAAACAAGGAGATATGGGCACCGGCAGCGTCAAAAAGCTGCTGCTCCAGCTGATGATCCCGGCCGTAGTGGCCCAGATCGTCAACCTGCTGTATAACATCGTGGACCGTATCTACATCGGCCACATCCCCGGCATCGGCGCAGCCGCGCTGACCGGCGTGGGCCTGTTCACCCCCATCCTGATGCTGCTGAACGCCTTTGCGATGCTCATCGGTGCCGGTGGTGCGCCCCGCACCGCCATCGCCATGGGCCAGGGCGACAAAGACCAGGCGGAAAAGATCGTCAGCAACAGCTTCACCATGCTGCTGATCTTCTCGGTGCTGCTGACCGTCGTGTTCTATGCCGCCGCACCGGCCCTGCTGCGGATGTTCGGTGCCAGCGACACCACCCTGCCCTATGCGCTGGCGTACAGCCGCATCTACATCCTCGGCTCGGTCTGCGTCCTCATCGTGCTGGGCATGAACCCCTTCATCACCGCACAGGGCTTTGCCAAGATCAGTATGCTGACCACCGTCATCGGTGCGGTCATCAACATCGTGCTCGACCCCATCCTCATCTTCCTCTTTGGTCTGGGGGTGCGGGGTGCCGCCATCGCCACCGTGCTCAGCCAGGCTGTGGGTGCCATCTGGATCATCCGTTTCCTCACCGGCCCCAAGACCACCCTCCGGCTGAAGAAAGAGTACCTCAAGCCCGAAGGGAAGATCGTGCTGCCCGTCATGGCGCTGGGCATCTCCACCTTCGTCATGATGTCCACCGAGAGCCTGCTCTCGATCAGCTTCAGCTCCAGCCTGGCCCGCTACGGCGGCGACGTGGCCGTGGGCGCAATGACGGTCATCACCAGCGTTTCCCAGCTGGCCAGTATGCCGGTCTCCGGCGTCTGCCAGGGCGGCCAGCCGGTGATGAGCTTTAACTTCGGTGCAGGCAAGAAAGAGCGCGTCAAGGAGGCCTTCCGCTTCCAGCTTCTGGTCTGCTTCGGCTACACGGCCATCTTCTGGGTGCTGATGATGCTGGTGCCCGGTATGGTGGCCGGCATCTTCACCTCGGACGCCACCCTGATCCAGTACACCACCTGGGCCATGCGCATCTACATGGCTGGCATCTTCTCGCTGGGCATCCAGATCGCCTGCCAGCAGAGCTTTATGGCGCTGGGTCAGGCCAAGGTCAGCCTGCTGCTGGCCTGCCTGCGCAAGCTGATTTTGCTCATCCCCCTCATCTTCATCCTGCCGCATGTGGTCGCTGACCCGGTGTTCGGCGTCTTCCTGGCCGAGCCGGTCAGCGACATCATCGCCGCCACCGTCACCGCCGCTACCTTCTTCTCCCGGTTCGATAAGATCCTGGACAGGGGCGCAGGCAAAGTTTAAGCAACGAAGAGGAGATCTGTTATGGAAAAGAACGTTCTGAACACCGACCTCACCGGCAAGGTGGCCGTTGTCACCGGTGCCAGCGGCACCCTGTGCTCCATCTTCGCCAAAGCGCTGGCGCGGGCCGGTGCAAAGGTCGCCCTGCTGGGCCGCAACATGGAAAAGCTCAAGGAGCTGGCCGATGCGATCGAGGCCGAGGGCGGCGTAGCCCGCGGCTACACCTGCAACGTCATGAACAAGGCCAACTGCCTGCAGGTGGCCGAAGACGTGCTGGCAGACCTCGGCCCCTGCGACATCCTCGTGAATGGTGCCGGCGGCAACAACGCCCGCGCCAACACCGACAAGGAATACTTCGAGATGGGCGACCTTGACACCGACACCGTGACCTTCTTCGACCTTGACGAGAGCGGCGTGGAGATGGTGTTCAACCTGAACTTCATCGGCACCCTGCTGCCGACCCAGGCTTTCGCCCGCCAGATGGTGGGCCGCGAGGGCTGCAACATCCTGAACATTTCCAGCATGAACGCCTATCTGCCCCTGACCAAGATCCCGGCCTACTCCGGCTCCAAGGCCGCCGTGACCAACTTCACCCAGTGGCTGGCCGTCCACTTCAGCAAGGTGGGCATCCGGGTCAACGCCATTGCGCCGGGCTTCTTCGCCAGCGAGCAAAACGCAAAGCTGCTCTACAAGGAAGACGGCACCCCCACCGCCCGCACCGGCAAGATCCTTGCCGCCACCCCGATGGGCCGCTTCGGCGACAGTGAAAAAGACCTCGTCGGCGCACTGCTGTTCCTGCTGAACAACGACGCCGCCGGATTCATCACCGGCATCTGCCTGCCCGTAGACGGCGGCTTCTCCGCCTATTCGGGCGTGTAAGACTCTGTAAAAGCCTGTCCGGATCGGTTCCGGCTGCCCGGCCAGGCCGAAAAAGCATCAAGTCCCATGTCTGCACCGTCACGGTGTCGGCATGGGACTTTTTCATATCCGAAGCGCATACACCGCTGGCAAGGTGTCGCGCACTGGACTTTGTACCAGAAGGGTGCATTTCGGGCAAATTCTCATAGATATGAGTGGTCATTCGACCGCGCGTGTGGTATACTCGGCTTAGTTCAACAAATCGGAATTTGTAGGTGCGATTGATGAAAATTGTTGAAGTTAAAGAAAATAAAAAACAATATCTTGATTTGCTCCTATTAGCAGATGAGCAGGAAGATATGG
>OGPT01002775.1_pt1 | contig 13596 bp, 10 predicted proteins | sample 1552951 | NCBI WGS metagenome assembly OGPT01 (sample SAMEA2580224, study PRJEB22360) | human gut metagenome | biome: human gut; feature: human-associated habitat; material: faeces | place: Denmark | collected 2008/2010
TGTATCATATTTTTTCCTTTGAAATCAAAAAACTACGCTTGTAAAACATTTTTATATTACTTTATTTATTGCTTATTTCCAAGACCTCTGCTATAATAAACTATACTTTTATATAACTTTCGTAATTTTTTATTTCAAAAGAACTACGGCAAATTTAAGAAAGGATGTTGAGGAACAAATGAAAAAAAGAATCTACAAAAATCTTTTAGCACTGACTCTTGCTTGCTCCGTTGCATTAAGCACCGCACCAGTTTCTTCATTCGCAAGAGACGTTGCTGCAGTATCTGAGAGCGAAGCTACTACAGAAGCTCCTAAGGAGAAAGCAACTGAAGTTGAAAAGAAGACAGAAGTTTCTAAAGACGCAACAACTGTAACTGAAAAAACAGAGGCTTCCGAAGAGAAGACTACTGCCGCTGAGAAGACAGAAGCTCCTGAGGAGAAGACTATTGCTGCTGAAAAGACAGAAGCAGAGACTTCTGAAGAGAAGACTACTTCTAAAAAGACAAAGACTTCTGAGAAAAAGGCTACAGACCCAGAATGTGTTAAACCTGACAAGCCAGTAGTTGATGGTCCTACTCCAGAAGGAAAGAAGGATACAGATGAGGCTACAAAGCCTTCTACTGTAACATTACACTTCAATCAGTCTATGCCAGGACATGTTTTATCTGTCAGCAAAGCAAGCAGCTTTAACTTTGGTGGATATGCAAGCGACAAAAAAGCTACTGTAAAGGCTTCTTACGTTGGAATAGCTTGGAATGGTAAAGGATACTCTTCCAGCACACCTTCCTACAAAGCAGGAACTTATACAGAAACTTTATATGTTACTGACGCAGCTTACTCTGCTACACCAATTTCAAGAACATATACAATCACAAGAGCTAACACTCATATTATCATCAACAATCCAGTAGATTGTACATATGATGGTTCTGCATTTGCTGTAGATGCAACTGTATACGATGATAATAACAATGAAGTTACTAAAGCTAACGTAACTTACATCAGAGTTGATGGCGGCAAGTATATTTACCTCGGATTCACTGCTCCTGTTGAGGCAGGTGCATACATTGCAATCGCAACGTATCCTGGAGATGCAACACACCGTCCATCTGCTGCAAAATCATTCTTTATTATTCATCCAAAGGCTGTTAAGGTTAACATCGACTATAAAGAAAAATACGTTGGTGACAAAGATCCTGAACTTACTTATAAAGCTGAGGGTGTATTAGATGGTGATTCTCTTGGACTTAAGCTTACACGTGAAGCTGGCGAAGAAGCTGGTTACTATGATATCTACCCAGATACATCTTCTCTCAATCCTAACTATAAGTTAGCTGAGACTCCTGATGGAACAGATCATTTCCATATCCTTAAGAGAGATTCTGGAGAAACTCCTAACCCAGGTACAACAGAAACTCCTAACCCAGGTACAACAGAAACTCCTGACCCAGGTACAACAGAAACTCCTGACCCAGGTACAACAGAAACTCCTGCTGATGACTCATCCGCCACTACAACTGAAACTCCAGCAGACGACTCATCCGCTACTACAACTGAAACTCCAAGTGTAGATCCATCTGAAAATACAGATCCTACTACAAAAACTACTAAGAAAACAACTACACAGAAAAAAGCAAACACTAAAAAAGCAACTACTAAAAAGAACAAAAAATCCAAATCATCCAAAACTGGTGATGCTTCAAACCCTGTTCTTTACATGGTTGTAAGTGTATTTGCACTTGTTATGTGTGCATTTATCGTTCTTCGTCGTAGAACTGACAGATAGTTCTGACAACTGAACTAATTAAACAAACTAACTAAACAAAACCCTCAGGATTTTCTAATCCTGAGGGTTTTAAAACATCATTCATAAAATTGGAGGAAACATATGGAAACAGCTCAGAACAAAATTGTAAAAGCCGCTTTATTAGGTGCCGGTACTGTCGGCAGTGGTGTATATCAACTTGTCCAGGAACGTCAGGAAGATTTTTCTCATATTTGTGGTACACAAATTCAAATCACTAAAATTCTTGTGCGTGATGCCTCGAAAGAACGAGAAGGTATCCCTTCTCCCCTTCTTACAGATAACTGGAATGAAATTATTGAAGATGACAGTATTTCTATTATTATTGAAGTTATGGGTGGTATTGAACCTGCAAAGTCTTATTTGCTTGAAGCAATGAAAGCTGGAAAACAGATTGTTACAGCAAATAAAGATTTAATTGCTGAACATGGGCATGAACTTTTAGATTCTGCCGAAAAATATGGCTGGGATTTCAAGTTTGAAGCTGCCGTTGCAGGATGTGTCCCAATCATTCAAGTATTAAAACAAAGTATGTCCAGTGAAAATATTACTGAAGTTATGGGGATCGTAAATGGTACAACAAACTATATTCTTACCCGTATGACACAGAGTGGTATGAGCTATGACGAAGCGTTAAAAGAAGCTACAGATTTAGGATATGCTGAAGCCGATCCTACTGCTGATGTTGACGGTCTTGATGCCGGTCGTAAAATCGCTATTATGGCATCCATCGCATTCCATTCTCGCGTTACCTTCTCTGATGTCTATATTGAGGGAATCCGCAATATTACCGCAAAAGACATTTTCTATGCAAAAGAATTTAATTCTGTCATCAAACTTGTCGGTATTGCAAGAAAAGATGAGGACGGCATCGAAGTAAAAGTTCTTCCAATTTTAATCCCACAGGATCATCCTCTGGCAACAGTAAATGATTCCTTTAACGCTGTATTTGTTCACGGAACTGCATCCGATGATACAATGTACTATGGCCGTGGTGCAGGCAAACGTCCGACTGCCAGTGCGGTAACCGGGGATTTATGTACAGTTGCAAGACATATCGTTGAAAAACATTCTAATCTTCATGTCTGCTCCTGCTACAAAGAACTTCCAGTGAAAAATATTCAGGATACTTATTCCCGTTTCTTCCTCCGTCTGCAGGTAGCTGACCGACCAGGTGTTCTTGCGAATATCACAAGCGTATTCGGAACAAGTCAGGTAAGTATCGCCCAGATTATTCAAAAGTCCCGCCAAAATGGCAATGCCGAACTGGTTATCATTACCGATGAAGTAAAAGAACTGTATTTTACCGATGCCTTGAACATTTTGAAAAGACTTTCCATAGTTAACAGTATTTCCAGTCTGATTCGTGTATATTAAGAAGATTTTACGTTCATTTCTCATAAATACCTTGAAATACCCGTTGACAAATCAATCGAAATTATTAAAATAGAATGGTAATACTAATTTTAACCCAAGGAAATAGGAGGACTTATTACTATGCGAAAAACCAAGATTATCTGTACCCTTGGACCATCAACGGATAAAGGTGATGTTTTAGAGAAGTTAATGCTCTCTGGTATGAACGTTGCCCGTCTTAATTTTTCTCATGATACTTACGAGAATCAGAAGAAAAGAATAGATAAAGTAAAAGCTTTACGCACAAAGCATAACCTTCCGGTTGCATGTCTGTTAGATACAAAAGGACCAGAAATTCGTCTTAAAACATTTAAAGACGAAAGAGTTACTCTTGAGATGGGACAGGACTTCTGTCTTACTACAAGAGATGTAGAAGGAACAAAGGATATTGTCAGTGTTACTCACAAAGATTTACACAAAGATATCCATGTTGGTTCCAGCATCTTAATTGATGACGGTCTTGTAGGATTAAAAGTAGTGGCTATCAAGGGGCAGGATATCCACTGTAAAGTAGAGAATGGCGGAACTATTTCTAACCGTAAAGGTGTTAACATCCCTGGTGTTGAACTCTCCATCCCATTCATGAGTGAAAAAGATAAAGAAGACCTTTTATTCGGTATCAAACAGGACGTTGACTTCGTTGCAGCTTCTTTCACAAGAACAGCAGACGATATCAAAGAAATGAAAGCGTTCTTAAAGGCAAACGGTGGCGAAGATATCCGTATCATCGCTAAAATCGAAAACTCTCAGGGTGTTGATAACATCGACTCTATCATCGAGGCCTGCGAAGGTATCATGGTTGCCCGTGGTGACATGGGTGTAGAAATCCCTGAAGAAGAAGTTCCAATCATCCAGAAGATGATTATCAAAAAAGTAATCGCAGCAGGTAAAGTAGTTATCACAGCTACACAGATGCTCGATTCCATGATGAAGAACCCTCGTCCTACTCGTGCCGAGACTACTGACGTAGCTAACGCTATCTACGACGGAACAAGTGCTACTATGCTTTCTGGTGAGACAGCAGCAGGTGCTTATCCTGTAGAAGCTGTTAAGATGATGGCAAGAATCGCTGAACGTACAGAGAAGGAAATCAACTACCGCAAACGTTTCAATGATATGGCTAAATACACTGACCCAGGTATCACAGACGCTATCTGCCATGCTACCTGCAGCACAGCTTACGACCTCGATGCAAAGGCAATCATCACTGTAACTAAGAGTGGTTTCTCTGCAAGAATGATTTCCAAATACCGTCCAGGATGCGACATCATCGGATGCGCTATGGATGAGAAAGTATGCCGTCAGTTAAACCTTTCCTGGGGTGTTCGCCCAATCCTTCTTGGAGAAGAATGGGAAGTATTCGTACTCTTCGAACGTGCAATCAATGCATGTAAGAGAGATGGACTCCTTGAAAAAGGTGACGTTACTGTTATTACTTCTGGTGTACCAATCGGACGTTCTGGAACAACAAATATGTTAAAAGTTCAGGTTGTAGACGATTAAATACTAATTTGATGGGGACACAGACGCCGCTTTAGCAAAAGATATTGAGCTAAATTGTAAGAATACTATGATAAAGAAAAAAGAATGGTTATAAGTATTGCATTTTGTGACTTTGCGCTATGGAATTCTGACCATAGGAACTTGGGACTCGTTTTTCCCAAGTTCCTGTTTTTCTGGGCAGAATGGAATGCTTAGCGCAACGGAACAAAATCAAACTTATAACCATTCTTTTTTCTTTAGAATACTCCATACAATTCAGCTCAATATCTTCTAGCAGAGCGGTGTCTGTGTCCCCATCAAATTAGTAGTTATCTTTTCTTTGTTTAGTTTTTCTCCTATTACTATGAAGATTTCCTGTCCTTTTTTTATCGATTGTATAGTAATATTTTGATGTGTGGCATTAAGTTCAATCCACTGATCTGGTTTTGTCTGCATAAAGCCTTTTATTCGGAAGATATTCCCACATTCTTTGTCGTTAAATATTTGTTTTACTTTTTCTTCAAGTTTCTCTACCGGCATAGTTAAATTCATAAAATATAATGACTGAAATGCATCTTCTTCTGCAATGTCTTTTTTCTCATAATCTGCACCAACATAGCCTGCTGACTGAATTTTTTTAAAATCTGCATCAGAAAGTTTATTCCAATCTTTGGCAAAGATTTCTTTTCCAAATTGGCGGTCGCAATGGACAGATTCCATTGCTTTATTAAGGTGTGCTTTTGTGCGCTCTATATCGGTCTCTGCTGCCTCCTGCGCTTTACTTAATAAAACAATGCCTGCATTGGCTACTTCCGATGCAAGGATGAATTCTGCGTCTTCTGAGAGGTTCTCTTCAAGCACTGCATCTACAACTGTAATTACATTTCCTATTTCATACCATCTGTCAAGCGGAGATTCATGAAGGGCATCGAAGAATTCGTCCATATCGAAAATTCCGGACGGCTCAATCAACACTCTGTCATATCCGCACATTCCCATTGCAATAAGTTTTGTGCGAAATCTTCTTCTATGACAATATTTATCGCATCCGCCTGCTACCATTTCCAATGTACATTTTTCTCCTGCAATGTCCTGAAGTAACATCATATCGACATTTACTGCCCCAAAATCATTCTCTAATATACCGATATTTAATCCCTGATTTATAAGATACTTTGCATATTTTTTTATAAATGTGGTCTTACCTGAACCTAAGAACCCTGTAATTAAATCTATTTTTACCATTTTATTTTTCCTCCTGTTTTGGCAAAGATATTATAACAAAAAAATGATTTTGATTCTATGCCAAAATACATAGATCAAAATCATTTTTATAATTCTGAACTTTTATAGGATTTTACTTGATTGCCATAAGATAAATATTGAAATTTCCGCGAACTCTAGTGTATAATTATAAAGTTTAATAATGCTATGTACTTCGGGATTCTTCACATCCTTACTTTTGTGAGAAGAGTCTGTGAGTACATTATGAAAAACAGGAGGTTTTACAACATGCTTCGTGATGATTTTGACTTACGCTTAACAAATGAATTAATAGAAACTTATCTTAAAATTGCCTATGGAATCAAACCGGGATGCTGGCTTGATGCTGAAAAAGGTCTTCTTCAGGAAAATACGCTCTATCCTAAGTTAAAGCAGATGATCAACGATGGCAATATTAATGATGCAGAAGATATTCTCTATGAATATGCTAATCCAATTAATCCGGACATATTAAAAGTCGGTCTGTTCTTCTATTATGATCTAAACCGTATGGCTGACGCTGAACTTGAAGCAGCAGATTTTACTCGTGATGAAGTAAAAGAAGGCGTACAGGAATTACTTAAAATTTACGATCAGGAAAACTTTGGAACAATTTTTCGTTAGAAACCCGATTCTTTCAGGATTAATCCTGCATTTCTGACATGTGCTTTCTATACCAGAGCGGTATAAGATTGCGCTGACATACGGGATTCTTACGTTCTTTAATCCCAATCGTCTGAAAGAATGTTTTCCACAGTGCAGTCATACTATCGGTATCCTTTGCTGCAGATTCTCTTGCCAGGAATTCTGACATTTCTTCTTCGGAAAGAGATGTCAGATAATATGGCTGATCTGCCGGATGTACTACTGCTGTTCTTCTGCTATCATCTATGATCATCCAGTCTTCGGAAGGTAATCTATACACAAAATGTGGTGCAAGTAAGGTAACGACATCACATTTGGGAGAAATTATCCCCACAAGTATGTGATGATTCATCTCGGTAAACCGAATACATTCCCGAAATATATGTGCTTCATTACTTGCTTTTCGTTCTAACTCAAATATTTTCATTACGATCGGATTCTGTAGCGAATCGAGAATCTTCCTGCCATAATGGAATCCCAATATTAAAAAACGATAAATACTATCAAGCTTCTCCTCTTCATCTGCTGCCATCGCTGCATGATATACCATCTGATATGCATGAAAGGAAATCTTTTGCTGAATCGTTCTTATCACACTCTCTGTTTTCTCTTTATCTGCCTCCACATGACGGTATTCACAAAAAAGTTCCATTGTTCCAAGCGGCTCTGTTCTTAACTTTATATTGTTATGTCCAAGATGGGATGCCCACGCTTCGTAAATACAGGTCATCATATCATCAAATCTATCTTTACATGTAAAAACTACCATATCATTTCTGCTTTCTTTAGGTGATGGGGAGTTCACGTCAAATTAAAATCATCAAATAAAGATAACTGTCTGTATGTTGTTGGATGCTCTATCTTCCAGTTATCTTTCTGATTCGTCCCAATAAGCTGGCGGGTAATAAAGTCTTCTTCTATCGGGGTATGATACTTCATCTTACCTCTGCAGGTTATAAAATAAACTGCCCGCTTTAATACAACTCCCATCTTCTTGATATCTTCAAAATCAAGTGCCGCCTGTCTTCTTGCCCTGACAATTCGCCCTGCGGACTTATTCCCTATTCCCGGAACACGAAGCAGCTGTTCATAGCTTGCCTGATTAATCTCTACAGGAAAGTATTCTAGATGTCGCAATGCCCAGTCGCACTTCGGATCTATAAATGTATTAAAATTCGGCCGGTCCGAACTTAGGAGTTCATCCGCCTGAAATCCATAATACCGAAGCAGCCAATCTGCCTGATATAAACGGTGTTCCCTCAAAAGAGGTGGTGCGGTTCCAATTGCTGGAAGTTCCGGATCATCATTCAGCGGCACATAGGCAGAATAGAACACTCTTTTTAAATCATACTGCTGATAAAGCCGCTGAGTCAGTGAAAGCAGATGAAAATCACTCTCTCCTGAAGCTCCGATAATCATCTGCGTACTCTGCCCTGCTGGTACAAACTGTGCCCCTTCTCGCTTTCCTGTAGTCTGCAAAAAATGGGATGGGAGTGTTATTTTACTTTCTACTCCACCACTCATTCCATTTCCCATCTGCGATGCATTATCAGACATTGCCGCATTTTCTCTGCCTCTTCTTCCTATATTGCTATTCAAACTATTTTCTATACTACTATTTGTAGCGACACTCATACTATTTTCTGTATCTATATTACTACCTATATCTCTTTCTAACCTAGTTTCTTTGAAAAAGGCCGCATCATTTTGTCGCCTATTTACATTATCATTCTTCTTAACAGATTTCTGCGCGTCTTCCATTATAGAAAATACAGACTTGTCCTCAACAAAGGAAGTATTCTTCTCATTAAATATACTATTCGACAAATATTGATTTCCCTTCGCCCGCTCCATTCGGCTATCCTTACCAAGTGCTACTCTCTGCGTCTGTATTCCTCTCTGAATCTGCTGAATCGGCCGAATCAGATTCTTTGGCTTCTTATTCGGTGCCAGTCTCTTCAAGCCTTCGGCAGTAGGTAATTCCAGATTCACACTCATTCTGTCTACTAAAAATCCAAGTGCATATATAATATCATCCGGTGCCCCTGGTATCGCCTTCACGTGAATATAACCATTAAAATGATACTTATTCCGAAGCATATAAATCGCCTCATACATTCGCTCCATCGTATATGCCGGACTCTTCACCACCGCAGAACTTAAAAACAGCCCCTCAATATAATTCCGACGATAAAACTCCACCACAAGCCTGCAAATCTCTTCCGGGGTAAATGTTGCTCTTTCCTTCTCGTTCGCAGCACGACTCGGACAATACTTGCAGTCAAAAACACAATCATTACTAAAAAGAATCTTCAAAAGAGAAACACACCGTCCATCGGAAGAAAATGTATGACAGATACCCGCAGATACCGTATTCCCGAGATGCCCCTTCTTCCCTCTTCGACTTGACCCACTCGAAGTACACGCAACATCATACTTCGCCGCATCTGCTAAAATCTTTAACTTTCTCTCCAAAGGAATCTCTCTTTCTGTCATAGTATCACCTCTTCATAAACATATGTTCCGAAAATTTGTTTGTGTGCATTCTAACACACCTCTCCTACAAAATCAAGAACTTCTGATTTGCCGCAGGCAAGAAGACGCCCCCAAAGAGAGACACTACCCTATATTTGTGACTTTAGTCGCAGATATAGGGTAGTGTCTCTCTGGGGGTTCGTCTATTTATTCACCCCGGCAAATTATTATTTTGTAATATTCTCTTGCTGTTATGCTATAAATTATCGCATAGATTACTGCAAATACCGCTACTGTTCCTACTGTATACATGAAAAATAATGATATATTCGTAAGGTTTAACACACTGAGTAGCTTTGTGATAATTTTAAAAGCAAATGCCAGATGAATGACCGCCATAATCAGTGGCAGGAAGAAGACGAGTAGCACCTGGCTTCTTATGGAATGTCTGACTTCTTTTTTGCTCATTCCGACTTTCTGCATGATCTGGTAGCGTTCTCTGTCATCATACCCTTCAGATATCTGTTTGTAGTAGATGATGAGTGTCGTTGCCATCAGGAATATGATTCCGAGGAAGATACCGATGAAGAGAAACCCACCGTAAAGTTCATAAAAACTTTCTCTGCTTAATTCTCTACTTTCAATGGAACAATTCGCAAATTTTTTCTGAAGCTGTTTCTGAATACTTTTTTCTGTTTTTGCACGATTTGCTCTGCTTCCGTTTAAATTAAAACTGTAACTATACTGTATTTTCCCATAATATTCTTTCAGTTCATCATATATATTACTATTCTCGTAAATATCTTTTAAATAGGATGTGATGATACTGCTGTCTTTGACTACTACATACCATCCATCTATGAAACTAGTTGTATCAGCTTTTGCTATTGCTAGTCTGTCTAATTCATCGACTACTTTATATGAGATGCTATTTAATTGAATGACTTTCTTATTTTTTAGGGCTTCTGTATCACTTTTTTTATGAGTTCTTTTATGATTTCTATGATAAAGAAGAACTTCATTTTCTTTCAGTTTTACATTCTTCCCTTCTGTTTGATTGTAATCAGAAAGTGGAATCATGACTAAATCTACAGCATTTGAATTGGTATAATCCCCCGCTGCCATCATATCAAGCTGCTTCGTTTTGTTATTATTATATACTGTTGTAAATCGCCCTACATGAAAACGTATCTGTGAAGTTGTCACTGTGTGATTTTTCTTTGTCATATTCTTTATAATTTCTTCTATCTGTCCTTCTTCTTTTTGATTGATTCCTGAACTTGTGATTTGCGCCTCATATGGAAAACGGGTCACAATCACATCATTCAATCCCCCATATAAGGATACTGTCATAGAAACCATCACAAGAACCATTGTGCTTAATATGCAGATGTTTGCAAGACCTACCGCATTCTGTTTCATTCGGTAGATCATGCCTGATACGGCTGTAAAATGTCTCGTCTTATAATAATAGCTTTTTTTGTTTCGGAGCATTTTTAAAAATGCAATACTTCCTGCCATAAACAGGGCATACGTCCCTATAATAACAAGTATAACTGCAATGAAGAACTTTCCTAATGCCGCCATCGGTTCTTTTGTTATAAGTGCGATAGAATAACCCCCTGCTAAACAGAGGATTCCGATTATCGTCATGATCCATTTTGTCTTTGGCTCTCGTTCTCCCGTATTTCCTCCACGCAGCAGTTCGATTGGATTTGAAAGCTTCATCTGTAAAAGGTTATACAGAAAAATTAAAATAAAAATTGCGCCAAAAAGAATCGTTGTCATTCCAGTAGATGCCAGTGAGATTCTATACTCTATCTTTCCACCCATATGCAGTATTTTCAATAATATAAGATACACGAGTTTGCTCAAAAGAATGCCTGCTAAAATACCACCAATGATACTTGCCACCGTTGTTATTACAGATTCAAGAAAAAGCATTTTGCCAAGATGTCCTTTTCCCATTCCCAGAATATTATATATTCCCAGTTCCTTTTTCCGGCGTTTAATTAAAAAACTATTGATATAAAACAAAAAGATAATCGAAAAAATGAGAATTACCGCTGCTGCATAAGACAACATAATCGCAAGCGGACTACCTTTTTCTACTAGAGAACGATTTCGGTACAGATTATCCATAATAAAATACATCATTACAGAAAATGCAGATGCCAAAATATATGGAATATAACTTTTCTTATTATTTTTTAAATTCGTTACTGCAAGCTTTCCATAAATTTTACTATTCATCATCCGCACCTCCCGCTGTGATTGCAGTCATCGCATCGGAAATCTTCTGATACATCTGTACCTCACTGAGGTTTCCTTTGTAAATCTGATGAAATACCCGGCCGTCTTTAATAAATAAAACCCGCCCTGCTGTACTTGCTGCCTTTACACTATGTGTTACCATCAGGATGGTCTGTCCGTCTTCATTCAAACTGGTAAATAGCTTTAGCAGTTCTTTTGCTGCCTTAGAATCCAGAGCTCCCGTCGGTTCGTCCGCCAGCAGAAGCTGTGGCTGTGTGATAACTGCTCTTGCAACGGCAGCTCTTTGCTTTTGTCCTCCCGAAACTTCATAGGGATACTTCTCCAGCAAGTTTTTGATACCAAGTTTATCTGCAAGTGGAAGAAGTCTTCTTTCCATTTCTCTATACGATGTTCCGGAAAGTACAAGCGGAAGAAAAATATTATCTTTTAAAGAAAAGGTATCCAGAAGATTAAAGTCCTGAAATACGAATCCCAGATTATTCCGGCGAAATGCCGCCATCTCTTTTTCTTTTACTTTGCTTAAATCTTTTTCTTTTAAAAATACTTTTCCTTCGGTCGGCTTATCAAGTGCCGCTAAAATATTAAGAAGTGTACTTTTTCCTGAACCAGATTCCCCCATAATTGCTACATATTCGCCCTGCTCCACAGAAAAGTTTACATCTTTTAATGCTTCCACCTGATTTCCGCCAAAACGTGTTGTATATACTTTACGAACATTTTTTACATCTAATAATGCCATTATAATTCCCTGCCTTTCTTTTTCAAACACTCTCTAAGCTTACAGGTTTATTATAAAAAGAAAATGCAGCTACTTCCATCGAAGTACCTAACACTTTCTGTTCTTACCTTACATTTTTGTAAGATATATCTTTGTTCCGCTTCCCACCTCTGAATCTACTGTAATATTCCACTGCAATTTATCCATAATATTTTTACATAAATACAGACCGATTCCGGTAGACTTCTTGTTCTCTCTGCCATTATATCCAGTAAAGCCTTTTTCAAAAATTCGCGGAAGATCTTCTGCCGGAATTCCGATTCCTGTATCTTCGATTACAAGAGATTTTTCTTTCATATAAATAGAAATCTGTCCCTTCTTTGTATATTTCAAAGCATTCGATATGAACTGTTCAAGTACAAAAACAAACCATTTGTCATCTGTTACTATATATCTTCCTGTCGGCTTAAAGTTCATTTTTATCTTTTTAGATATAAAAATCTTTGCATACTTTCGTATCACCTGCCGCACCATATCATCTACCGCATACTGTTTAAAAGATAAATCTGAAGATATGTCTTCAACTCTTAGATAATTTAATGCCATCTCCACATACTGCTCTATCTTGAACAGTTCCATTTTCATATCAGAAACAGGTATTGATTCCTGAATAATTTCTAACCGTTTATTTATCCGGCTATTCACTATATCTTCTTCATATAAAAATTGCTCCGTATTTTGCAATAAAATATCCAATGCAGCAATCGGTGTTTTGATCTGATGAACCCACATGCCATAATAATCAAGCAGCTCTTTTTTTGCAATTCGATTCTTAGAAATAAGCTCCTGCTTTGCCTGATATAATTCCTTTGCAAGTTCCTGATAATCATATTCAATAATATCCATATGCTCTGGGAGTTGTTCTGCATCGTCAAAAAACTGCTCCCTGTTGATATGTAATAACTTATGCCGTTTATAATATTTGTAAAAATCAATAAACAGACATACTGCACACCACACAAAAGACAATTCGCATCCATAGATAATCGCATCAAAAGGAATATCATATAAATAAAATAGTATTCCAAATATCACAACGATTCCTGTAAATATAATAATTGGCATTTTGCGGATTTTCAAAAATGAAAAAATACTTTCTTTGATCATTTCTCTTTCTTTCCTCTATTTATCCAAATAATACCCGATTCCTTTTTTCGTCTTAATTCGTCCTTCCATACCTGCATTTTCTAACTTCTTACGAAGTCTTGCCACATTTACTGTAAGTGTATTATCATCAATAAATTCGTCACTCTCCCACAGCCTTGCGATAATATCATCTCTTGCAACAATCTTTCCGGCATTCTCCATAAGCATCTGCAAAATACGAAATTCATTTTTAGTAAGAGATATTTTCTCCCCCTTATAAGAAAGCGAAGCATCATTTAAATTAAGAAGCATTCCTTCATGCTCTAGAGCGTGTTTGAAAAACATTTTAAGTTGTTCATTTTAACCAAATTAA